>OJAG01000099.1_pt1 | contig 68953 bp, 95 predicted proteins | sample 1589021 | NCBI WGS metagenome assembly OJAG01 (sample SAMN03283264) | human gut metagenome | biome: human-associated habitat; material: feces | host: Homo sapiens | place: USA | collected 2013 | reverse complement strand
ACACATTTGGTCCATTTAAACTGGTTGGTGGAATTGCAAAAGGGCATCCAGATGAAGAAGATATAAAAAATGCAGTTGCGTTTGTAAAAGGATTATAAGTAGATAAACGAAAAAGAAAAACCGGCTTCATAGTATCGGTCGGCATGCTCCATCACAATCCGGGGTTTCCCTTCAATAGAGTGGATGAGCTTAATTTTCTATAAGATAAAACAAGTTGAACTCTATCATTGCGTAATTATAAAAAAAAGGTTATAATAGTTTTATATAATTTAATCTGAATGAAACAATGGAGGTAACCATATGAATGGACGTATAGATTCCGGATTGGGTCAGATCGTAATTGATACAGATGTCATTGCGACTTATGCCGGCAGTGTGGCGGTAGAGTGTTTTGGTATCATCGGAATGGCAGCTATCAGTATGAAGGATGGCCTGGTCAAGCTTTTGCGTATTGACAGCCTGAAACATGGTATCAGTGTTAAGATCACGGATGATAATAAGATCCGGCTGAATTTTCATGTCATCGTAGCATATGGCGTGAATATCAGTACTATTGCGGACAATCTTGTCAACAATGTAAAATATAAAGTCGAAGCCTTTACAGGAATGGAGATTGAAAAGATCAACATTATGGTTGAGGGCGTGCGTGCAATAGATTAGTTTTAGAGGAGGAACTTGTGGTGAATAACAAAACCATAGATGCTAAAATACTTTCCAGAATGTTTCTGTCCGGAGCAAAGAATCTGGAAGCGAAGAAAGAGTGGATTAATGAACTGAATGTGTTTCCTGTACCTGATGGAGATACGGGAACCAATATGACGCTTACCATCATGTCTGCTGCTTCTGAAGTAGGTGCTCTTACAGATCCGGATATGGAATCCCTGGCAAAGGCAATTTCTTCCGGTTCCCTCCGTGGAGCCAGAGGTAATTCCGGTGTTATCCTGTCACAGCTTCTGCGTGGATTTACCAGAGGTGTGCGTAAACTTACAGATCTGGATGCACCTGCCATTGCCGCAGCTATGGAGCGAGGCGTTGAAACTGCATACAAAGCAGTTATGAAACCAAAAGAGGGAACCATTCTTACTGTAGCCAGAGCTGCAGCAGACAGAGCAGCAGAGCTTGCTGATGCTGCAGAAGATCTGGATGCTTTTTTCGACGGGATCTTTCAGCATGCAGAGGAAACTCTTGCCAGAACACCAGAGATGCTTCCAGTCCTGAAAGAAGCAGGTGTTGTGGATTCTGGCGGACAGGGACTTCTGGAAGTTTTCCGTGGTGCCATCGACGGATATCATGGAAAAGAAGTGGATTATTCCCAGTTTGAGGCAGCAGCTCCTAAGATCACAAAGATTTCTCCTCAGGCAGAGGCAGATATCAAATTTGGATATTGTACAGAGTTTATTATCCTTCTTGAAAAACCGCTTCCACAGGATGAGATCGACCGTTTCCGTGAATTTCTGGATTCCATCGGTGATTCCATTGTTTTGGTGGCTGATGATGAGATTGTCAAGGTACACGTGCACACCAATCATCCGGGACAGGCTTTTGAACGCGCACTCACGTATGGTCAGCTTTCCCGTATGAAGATTGACAATATGAGAGAAGAACATCAGGAAAAACTGATCAAAGATGCGGAAAAACTTGCAAAAGAACAGGCAGAAAACAAAGAACCTCCAAAGGATCATGGATTTATTTCCGTATCCGTAGGTGAGGGACTTTCTCAGATCTTCCGTGAACTTGGCGTAGATTATCTGATCGAAGGCGGCCAGACTATGAATCCGAGTACTGAAGACATGCTCAATGCTATTGAGAAAGTAAATGCAAAAACAATTTATATTTTCCCGAATAACAAGAATATTATCCTTGCAGCTAACCAGGCAAGAGATCTGACTGAGGACAAGGAGATCATTGTAGTACCAACCAAGACAATCCCACAGGGAATTTCCGCAATGATCAGCTTTGTTCCGGAGAAGGGCGGCGAGGAGAACCTTGCTTCCATGACCGATGCGATTTCCAGAGTGAAGACCGGACAGATTACTTATGCAGTCCGTGATACACGCATTGATAACAAGGAAATCCATGAGGGAGATATCATGGGAATCGGTGATGCAGGTATCCTTGCAGTAGGCAGAGATCGACTTCAGGTAGCAGAGGAGATGGTAGCAGAGATGGTTGACGAGGAATCTGAGATTATCAGTGTTTACTATGGTGAAGATGTATCTGAGGAAGATGCAGAGGCACTTTCTGATTCTCTTACCGAGAAATATCCGGAGTGCGAGGTTGAGCTGAACCAGGGTGGACAGCCAATTTACTACTATCTGATTTCTGTAGAATAAAGAGCAAAAAAAATGAATGATAAGACACCTTTACGTGAATTAAAAGGCGTGGGTGAGAAAACAGAGAAGCTTTTCCAGAAGATCGGGATCACGACTGCGGAAGAGCTTCTCCGTTATTATCCGCGGACTTACGATATATATGAGGAGCCTGTGGAGATTGCATCAGCAGAGGAGGACAAAACAGTCTCTATCCGTGCCACTATAGCAACAGGTATTTATATTAACCAGATACGCAATCTCCAGGTTCTGACAACAACTGTGGCAGATGCAAGCGGCCGATTGCCGGTTGCCTGGTTCAATGCGCCTTATTTGAGGGGAACACTCAAAAAGGGCAGTGTGTTTATCCTCAGAGGAAAGATCATCAGAAAAAAAGGCCGTCCGCAGATGGAACATCCGGAGATTTTTACCCCGGCAGCTTATGAGGAGATCATTCACAGTATGCAGCCTGTATATGGTCTGACGAAAGGACTTTCCAACAAGATGATCACGAAGTTGGTCCATCAGATTTTGGATACAAGGCCTCTCCATGGGGAATATCTGCCGGAGGAGATACGGGAACGCTATCAGCTCACAGATGCCAATTATGCGATCCGGACTATCCATTTTCCGAAAAATATGCAGGAGCTTCTCACAGCCAGGAAACGTCTGGTATTCGATGAATTTCTGCTTTTTGTGCTGGCAATACAGCTCTTGAAGGAGAAAACTGAAGAGGCTCCAAACACGTTTCCAATGAAACCAGTATGGACAACCGAGGAGATCATAGAAGGGCTTCCCTATGACCTGACCGGAGCCCAGAAGAATGTCTGGCATGAGATCGAACGGGATCTGAGCGGTCATAAGCTGATGTCCAGGCTTGTACAGGGGGATGTTGGTAGCGGCAAGACCGTGATCGCATTTTTAGCTATGGTACTTTCAGCAGAGAATGGATTTCAGAGTGCGCTGATGGTACCGACAGAGGTTCTGGCAAATCAGCATTACGAAGGCTTTCTGAGGCTGATGGAAGAACAGAATATCGCTTCCTGCCATCCGGTGCTTCTGACAGGATCTACCACAGCCAGACAGAAGCGTGAGATCTATCAGAAGATTGCAGACGGTGAAGTGAATGTGATCATCGGAACTCATGCCCTGATCCAGGAAAAGGTGGAATATAAGAATCTGGGGCTTGTGATCACAGATGAGCAGCACAGATTCGGCGTTCGCCAGAGGGAAGCGCTGACGACCAGAGGAAATCCGCCTCATGTACTTGTTATGAGCGCAACCCCCATTCCCCGGACACTGGCGATCATTTTATACGGAGATCTGGATATTTCGATCATTGACGAGCTTCCTGCAAAAAGACTTCCGATCAAGAATTGCGTAGTAGGAACTTCCTACCGTCCCAAGGCGTATTCTTTTATTGAAAAGCAGGTGCAGATGGGAAGGCAGGCTTATGTGATCTGTCCTATGGTGGAAGAGAGCGAAGGCCTGGAGGCAGAGAATGTTACAGATTATGCCAGAAAGCTTCAGGAGATCCTTCCGGGGGAGATCAAAGTAGAAATCCTTCACGGAAAGATGAAGCCAAAAGAGAAAAACAGGATCATGGAGGCGTTTGCTTCCGGCGAGATCCAGGTACTGGTATCTACCACAGTTGTGGAGGTTGGAGTGAATGTGCCAAATGCTACCGTCATGATGGTAGAAAATGCAGAACGTTTTGGGCTTGCCCAGCTTCATCAGCTTCGGGGCCGTGTAGGGCGTGGAGAGCATCAGTCTTACTGCATTTTTATCCAGGGAAATAATGAAGAAAATACTTCTAAACGTCTGAAGATCCTCAATGAATCCAATGATGGATTTTATATAGCCGGAGAAGATCTGAAGCTTCGGGGCCCAGGAGATCTTTTCGGTATCCGCCAGAGCGGACTGATGGAATTTAAGATCGGTGATATCTACAATGATGCCGGAATTTTGAAGAATGCAAGTGAAGCAGCTGGTGAGATCCTGGCACTGGATTTTGATCTTATCCTGCCTCAGCATAAGGCTTTAAAGGAGCATCTCAAGGGGTATATAAGTGAAGAACTGGAAAATCTGGGGATCTAATTGGATGGAGCAAAGCGAAGAATCAGAACTTCGTTTTAGTATAAAAAGAAAAAGGGAGAAAACAGGATGAGGAGAAAAATGATCAAAAAACTTCTGTGTGTCGTTTTATCAGGGTCTATGATCTTTGGCAATGCAGGGATAACCATGGCTTCAGAGACAGAACCGGAAACAGTCCAGGAAAATGTAAATGAGGAGACTGACAGTCCAGAGGAAAGTTTTTCTGAGGAAGATATTTTTGAAGATGGAATCTCAGCAGACGATGAAGCAGCAGAATTACCTGATAGCACAGAACAGGAATTAGAAGAAGAGCCGGAAGAAGCGGATAATATAGAAATGTCGGAGGACACTGAAAATCTTTCGGAAGAACCGGAAACAGAAGAAATGGCAGAAAGTGATGACTTTTCTGATGGAGAAGAAGATGCTGTAAGTGCTTCCGCAAGCATGATGGATGGAGGAATCACCGGAGATATTGCCTGGTCAATTGATACATCCGGATGTCTTACATTAAAAGGAAACGGTGACTATGATACCTCAGATTATTATTGGGATGCAGAAAGGGGCTGGAGTAAATGGCAGGATGATATTAAAACAGCCATAGTTGAAATTTCCGGAATCACAAAGACAAGAGCTATGTTTAAGGGATGCAGGAATCTTACCAGGATCACTTTTAAAAACTGTGATTTCAGTAAGGTGACAGACATGGCCTTTATGTTCTCAGATTGTGAAAGCCTTACACAGCTGGATACTGGTTCATTGAAAACCGGAAATGTATCTCATATGCAGGGAATGTTCCGAAATTGCAGTAAATTAAAAACTCTGGATGTCAGTAAATTTGATACTTCAAAAGTTAATGATATGAATAGCATGTTTTTAGGCTGTGAAAGCCTTACACAGCTGAATGTCCGGAATTTTAATACTTCCAGAGTGACAAGGATGAGCGGAATGTTCCGTGAATGTCGGAATCTTAAACAGTTGGACGTCAGCAGATTTAATACAGCGAATGTTACGACTATGGAGGAGATGTTTTATTGCTGTGAAAGCCTTACACAGTTGAATGTCAGTAATTTCAATACAGCAAATGTTGTATATATGAACGGTATGTTCGAACGGTGCGAAAGTCTTACACAGTTAAATGTACGAAACTTTAATACATCAAATGTAGAAGATATGGGCAAAATGTTCTGTACTATGAGCAAGCTCAAGTCTCTGGATCTGAACAGTTTTAATACTTCTAATGTACAGAATATGTATTTCATGTTTTATGGAAATGAGTCTTTAACAAGCCTCAATATTAAAAATTTTGATACCTCCAAGGTAGTAGATATGAATTCTATGTTTGGCGAGCTTAAAAAAATGACTTCTCTGGATGTTTCTGAATTTAACACATCAAAAGTAAAATCTATGGAAGGAATGTTTTCACGCTGCTATGCGTTAAAAGCTGTGGACGTGAGCCATTTCAATACTTCTGAAGTGGTAAAGATGGGATATATGTTTAACTCCTGTAGCAGCCTGGAATCTCTAAACCTCAGTAAGTTTAATACATCTAGCGTCAATGATGCAAGATATATGCTGTACTATATGGATAATCTTAAAACACTGAAAACGATCCCGAACCTGAAGTGCTCTATAGAACTTCCATTTACCATGTCAGACAGCTCAGGCAAAAAATATACGACCATGCCAACGAACAGTAAATGTATCACTTTAAAGGTAGTTGCTTCAAAACCAGTAGTTAGAAAGAGCATCAAAACGGCAAAGGTAACTGTAAAAACCGCAACTTACAATGGAAGTCCGCAGAAGCCAGGTGTAACTGTTAAACTTGGAAATACAACATTAAAAAGCGGCACAGATTATACAGTAACTTATTCTAATAATACAAAAACGGGAACAAAAGCTGTTGCAAAAATCACAGGAAAGGGAAGTTACAAAGATTCTGTTTCTAAATATTTTACCATCAAAGCATGCAGTCTTGACGGTAAAGTTCAAGTTAATTTGAAGACAACGATTTACACCTGGGATGGACAGGCAAAAACTCCCGCATTTTCTATTTATATGCCGAAAGCCAATGCGGCCGGAATGATCTCATTACAGAATGAAAAAGATTATACATATAAATATCTTAATAATAAAGAACCTGGAACAGCAACCTTACAGATCACAGGAAAGGGCAATTTTACAGGTACAAAAAAAATAACTTATAAGATCAGCAAAGCAAAACAGCCGGTAAAAGTTACACCAGGAAGTATTACAAAACTTTATACAGACAAAGGCAAATCCTACAAAATCAGTGTTTCAGGAAAAAAAGAATTTGCAAAAGTGACATATTCAACCACTAATGCAAAAATTGCATCTGTAAAAAATAGCAAGATTATGCTTAATGGAGAGGGAGTGGCAACAGTTACTGTAAAAGTTGCAGCGACCAAACATTATCAGGCACAGAATATTGCAATTAAGATTAATGTGCTGAAAAGACAGAATATTACCACTGCTGTAAAGAATGGGGCAAAAATAGCGTATTCCACTACAATGAAATCTCTTGGTGCCAAAGTTCCTTCAGAAGGTGGGAAACTTACTTATAAGTCCTTAGATACCAGTATTGTTTCTGTGGATTCCAAAGGTAATTTGAACTTTAAAAAGGCAAAGAAGCTTGGAAAAGTTACAATCCAGATCACTGCAGCGAAATCTTCTTCCTATGCTCCGGCAACCAGGAAACTGACGATCACTACGGTAAAAGGAACTCCATCTGTCAGCTGTGTACAGCAGCAGGAACGTAAGATCTATGATGGAGCATTCAATCTCGGGGCAAAAGCAGATCAGAATGCAACATTGGTTTATTCCAGCAGCAACAGTGCTATTGCATCGGTAGCTTCTGATGGAACGGTTACTTTGAAGGAATGGCAAGAAAACGATATTCAGAGAGAAGTGCAGATCACAGTTACTACAAAAAGTACAACGTTTTATAATGCAGCGAAGCCGGTAATTGTTAATCTTACTGTTATTAAAAAGAAAAATCTGCAGCAGAGAATTGAAGATGAAAAAATCAAATTTCCTGATGGGAAATTTTGGAACCATGTTGTAAACAGTTATTCAGATCTGACAGATAATCTGGACAGCAGCGGAGCTCCTGAAAGATTTCAGGATACGATCAGTGATGTTCCATGCAAACATCACGGAACTCAGAGCGGAATTGATCCGATACCAGGTAATGGCGAGTATGATTGCAATAAGTTTGACGGGGCTATCCAGTGTGATGGGTTTGCAAGAAAAGTATTTTATGATATCTGGGAAGGGCAGAGAGTATCAGGCCTTCAGAGAATATATGATAATAATGTTCAGGTAGGAGACTATGTGCGCATCAATAATAATGGACATTCGGCTATCGTTACAGAAGTTTACAGTGATTCATTTAAAGTGATAGAGTGTAATCTGGATGGGGACGGACGTCATCATAATTGTCTGCTGCGTCATAACTGGACATATAGTAAAAGCAGTGTAACTTATCGTGTACATGCTGTAAATTACAGCCTTAACTAATAGACTTTTGAAACTTTTCTTTACAAAACTTTCAAATCGTAGTATTGTATTGCATGAGAAAAGATTAACAAATCCCTTGTAAGGAGGCTATAAACATGGCTAGAACAAAGAAAGCTGCAACCAAGACAACTGTAAAAACGGCTTCAATAAGCGAGACTCCTGCAAAATCTGTAGTAACCGCATCCGAAGAGAAAGCCGTTAAGGCTGAGACACCGAAGACAGACGATGCAAAAGTTTCTGTAGAGACAAAAGCAGCTGAGAAGACAGCTGAGGTAAAACCTGCCGCTGAGAAACCAGTAGAAGAAAAAACAGCAGAAGTAAAATCTGCTGAAGAGAAAACAACAGCTGTAAAATCAGAAGAGCCAGCTAAGAAAACCGCTGCCAAGAAGACAACAACACGAAAAACAACTGCAGCTAAGAAAACAACAACCAGGACGGCTGCTAAGACAACAGCAGCTAAGAAAGCTGAGCCAGTGACAGAAGTATATGTTCAGTACTGGGGCAAAGAGATACATACTTCAGAGGTTGCTGACAGGATCAAAAAGATCTGGACAGAGGATATGGGCAAAAAAGCTTCTGAACTGAAAGATCTCAAAATCTACATTAAACCCGAAGATAATGGTGCACATTATGTGATCAACGGAGATGTTACAGGATTTATCGGACTGTAAACAAAATCTTCATCGAACAGTATTTTAAAAGATATATATTGGCCTGTTATAGAGAATGTCTATAGCAGGCTATTTCTTTTGCATATTTGACCAATTCCAAATAGCATGTTATTATTCATTTAAGTAATAGCATACTAAACAGATAGGGATATGGTAAAATGAAACAGATATTATGCTTTGGAGATTCCAATACATGGGGATATGACGGAGAGAGCAGAGAGAGACTACCGTGGGGAGTACGCTGGACAAGCCTTCTCCAGGAAAAACTGAATAAAGAAGAATATCGCGTGATCGAGGAAGGACTGTGCGGAAGAACAACGGTTTTCGAAGATCCGCTCCGCGACGGAAGAAAAGGAACTGCACTTCTTCCCACACTTCTGGAAACACATGCCCAGGCGGATGTGATCACTCTAATGCTGGGAACCAATGACTGCAAAACTGTTTTTGGAGCATCCGCAGATGTAATTGGAAAGGGAATCACAAGACTGCTGGATCAGATCCAGGAATACGCACCAAGAGCGAAAGTCCTTCTCATGTCTCCCATCTATCTGGGAGAAAAAGTATGGCAGGAAGGATATGACCAGGAGTTTTCCAGAGAGTCTGTGATCGTTTCCAGAAATCTGCAGCCTGTTTATGAAAAAATCGCAGCTGAACGTCATATCAGTTTCCTTCCGGCAGCATCCTATGTACATTGCTGTGACGCAGATCAGGAACATCTGAATGCAGCAGGACATAAGAAATTTGCAGAGGTTGTATATCGAAAAGTACAGGAATTGCTGTAAATGAATATAGGATTTTAAGACTTTTGGATCTTATATAAAATAAAAAGATGTTGCCTGGCAGGTTTTCAGTTCTGTCAGACAGCATCTTTTTTTGCATGAGCTTAGATCAACTCAGCATAGCAATGAAACTACCTGCGCGTACAGATTTAGTACTGCTGGCCGCCCTGGGAACTGCCGGACATCTGACGCTCCTGCGCCTCGATCATCTTTTTGACCATATATCCGCCTACGGATCCGTTCTGTTTGGAAGTCAGGTTTCCGTTGTATCCGTCTGTAAGCGGAACACCCAGCTCGTTTGCTACCTCATATTTGAAACGGTCAAGTGCGCCCTTTGCTTCCGGTACAACTGCTTTGTTAGAAGAAGTGTTACTTGGCATAATTCATTTCCTCCTTGGTTGTTATTTGGTTTGATGTTACATTGCTAGTATGTGAAAACCATAAAATAATACACTGGCAGTTAAAGGAAATTTAACATATAAAAATATTTCTGTTCATAAATTATACCGCAGTAAAAACCGAATGTATGGTTGCTTTTTGACTGGAATTGCGGTTATAATAATCTCTGCATCACATATAATATCTGTCAGACAAAAAAAGTAAGGGGGTCCCGTGAAAAAGAAGCGTTATCCTACATACAAGCGAAAATATAAACGAAAAAAACAGCCCAGGCGAAAAATACTCACAGCCATTATCCTGTGTGTCATCCTTGCAGTATGTAATGGCTGGATGCCGCCGCGGAGCCTGAAAGAGGTAAAAGATCAAAGCCGGATCTTCGGACAGGTATTTCTTACATATATAGAAGAAAATGCGCAGATCCTCTGGGAAGATGTTTCGGAATCCGCTTCCGATGCAGTGGCAGGATTGCTGAAACAATCCCAGACGAAGACAGGAGGGCAGACAGAATCTGTTTCTCTGGATCAGATTCCAGAATACAGTGGCAGTCCATATGTGGAGATCAATAGAAATGTACCCTCTTTTTCTGATAAAAAAAGCGCAGGACCTGCATACGAATTTTATAGTGAACTGGATTCCCTAGGGCGCTGCGGTTATGCAGAATCCAAGGTCACACCGGAGCTGATGCCTGCCGAAGAGCGAGGAGCGATCGGAATGGTGAAGCCTACAGGATGGCATACTGTAAAATATGAAAATGTAGATGGCAGGTATCTGTATAATCGCTGCCATCTTATCGGGTATCAGCTGACTGGAGAGAATGCAAACAAGAAAAACCTTATCACAGGAACCAGATATCTCAATGTGACGGGAATGCTTCCTTTTGAAAATGAGGTTGCAGATTACGTGCACAGTACAGGAAATCCCTGCATGTATCGTGTAACTCCGTTTTTTAAGGGAGATGAACTGGTAGCCCGGGGTGTGGAAATGGAAGCCGAATCCGTTAAAGACCAGAAGATATCTTTCCATGTTTTTGTTTATAACATACAGCCGGGAATTGAAATTGATTATACTACAGGAAACAGCTGGGAAGAATAGAGTATATGGAGTAACGCCGGGGAAAATATTAATTTTTCATGAATTTACATGAATTAAATTGCACTTTTTTGGGCGTTATGCTAGAATCAGTTACAGAGTTATATGATTTTACCTATATAAAGGGGAAAAAGGGATGTAACCCAAGGGCAGAATGGAGAGGTGAATTATGAATTTAGGAATTATTGCGCATAACAGTAAGAAAGTTCTGATTGAAGACTTCTGTATTGCATACAAGAATATCCTTGCCAAACATGAAGTATATGCAACCGGAACAACAGGAAGAAGAATTGAGGAAGCAACCAGTCTTCACGTTCACAAGTTTCTTGCCGGAAGTATAGGCGGAGACAAGCAGTTTATGGAGATGGTAGAGCGTCAGGATCTGGATATGGTGATCCTGTTTTATAACCCTGTCATGATGGACCCGGTAGAGCCGGATATCATGAGCATTGTTAAACGCTGCGACCAGTACAACATTCCGGTTGCTACAAATATTGCCACTGCGGAACTTCTGATCCTTGGACTGGCCCGCGGTGATCTGGATTGGAGATTAAATCTGAAATGAGAGTCATAGCAGGAAAAGCACGTAGATTAAACTTAAAAACCATTCCCGGAAATGAGACACGACCAACAACAGACCGTATTAAGGAAACTCTTTTTAACATTCTCCAGCCTGAAATACCGGGTTGTCGGTTTCTGGATCTGTTTTCCGGAAGCGGAGCGATCGGTATTGAAGCTCTGAGCCGTGGAGCCGAGTATGCCGTGTTTGTGGAAAAAAATCCCAAAGCATGTACTTGCATCCGCGAAAATCTTTCATTTACAAAACTCACGGATGGTGGTAAACTGCTGAACATGGATGTGCTTCAGGCACTGCGTTCACTGGAAGGCGGAGAACCATTTGACTGTATTTTTATGGATGCACCATACGAACAGCATCTGGAACAACCAGTCCTTGAGTATCTGGCTGACAGCACTCTTGCAGATGAAAACACGCTGATCGTTGTGGAGGAAGATCTACATACGGATTTTTCTTATGTAGAGGACCTTGGATATCATCTGGTACGTTCCAAGGAATATAAAACCAACAAGCATGTTTTCCTAAAAAAATGAAAGAGAGACAGACATATGATAACAGCAGTATACCCGGGAAGCTTTGACCCGGCAACCTATGGCCATCTTGACATCATTAAGCGGGCAAGCATTTCATTTGACCGGGTTATAGTGGGAGTTTTGCATAATTCTGCAAAAAGTCCGTTGTTTTCTGTAGAAGAACGTGTTAAGATACTAACAAAGGCGACAAAAGATATCCCGAATGTGGAGGTGAAAGCATTCGAGGGCCTGTCAGTGAACTTTGCCAGGGAAAACCATGCCCAGGTGATCGTTCGAGGGCTTCGTGCTGTCACGGATTTTGAATATGAACTGCAGATGGCCCAGACTAATCGTGTTCTGGCACCGGATGTGGACACCGTTTTTCTTACAACCAGTCTGGAATATGCATACTTAAGCTCCACGATCATGAAAGAAGTTGCTAATTTCGGAGGAGATCTGAGCAAATTCGCTCCACGTGAGATTACGGATGCAGTCGAAGAGAAATTGAAAAAAAGAGAAACAGAGAAATAAGGAGAGTGTATTATGAGCAGCAGAATTGAACAGATTATTCAGGAGATTGAAGAGTATGTGGACAGCTGTAAATTCCAGCCTCTTTCCACTACCAAGATCGTAGTGAACAAAGAAGAGATTGAGGAGTATTTACGTGAACTTCGTCTGAAAACTCCGGATGAGATCAAACGTTATCAGAAGATCATCAGCAATAAGGATGCGATCCTTGAGGATGCTCAGGCTAAAGCTGACAGTCTGATCGCAGATGCTCAGGCCAAAGCTCAGGAACTTGTTACACAGCATGAGATCATGCAGAAAGCATATGCACAGGCAAATGAGACCATAAATGCTGCAAACAAGCAGGCTCAGGAGATTCTTGATTCTGCAACACAGGATGCAAACAGCATTCGTCTCAGTGCGATCACATACACAGATGATATGATGGCTAATATCGGTTCTGTCCTGAATCAGACACTTGAAGATGCCGGTGGTAAATACAAAGCATTTATTGATGCTCTGCAGAGCTGCCTTGAGGTTGTTAATCATAATCGTCAGGAGCTTGCACCACAGACTGCTCAGGCAGCGGCAATCTCCAATACCTTCCAGGATGATGACAGTTCTTCTATAACAAAAGAAGACGAAGATCTGTTAGACGATATCGGAGAAAACTAGGATCAGGAATATCGCACTGGCGTTCAGACATTTTGAAATGGCGTAGGGGATCAGTGACAAACTGTTTTCCAATACGCTTTTTGTCTGAGCCATGACGCAAAAGCCACCAAAAGAAGTCAGGAGCATAGAAGCAAGGTATCTGCTTTTCCATGGCAGTGGTGCGCCGGCAATCTGTTTCAGCCCGGTAGTTAGTTCCAGTGGTGCTGTGAACAGCATACAGCTTTGTGCATGAAATGGCCAGTAAAAGCTGATACTGGCGAGTATCAGTGAGAAGAGGAGAATATAGCCCCCGAGACGTGTGATGGTTTCAAATCCGTCCATGATCGAGACATCCAGGATGACTCCTATGGAGTCCTGTTGGTATGTCTCTTTTTTTATCTTGTTTACGCAGACAGAGTCCACGGTATGCCCGCGATATACAACGAAACGAAAAAACAGCATACAAAAGAGATCTGCCGCCAGAAAAGTGAGGATCATCTGTACTGCTGATATCTTATTTTTCAAGAGTATCCCGGAAAGATAGGAAATGATAAATGCGGGACTTGCATTACAGCTAAACGTAAGAAGATATTCCCCTTCTCTGCGGGAAATCTGCTGGTCTATGTACAGATCATGTGCCAGTTTGGCTCCCATAGGATATCCGCATAACAGACCCAGGATCAGAACATAGGCTCCAGCAGGTGAAAGCCCGAAAAACGTTTTCCAGAAGAAAGCAGATGGTTTCAGAAGCTTCCGGATATTTCCAGTTTTTAATAATGCTCCTGTCAGGATCAGAAATGGCAGCAGAGTGGGAATCATGATATTCAACCACAATCCAAGTCCATTTTTTACTCCGGTAAGAGCTTCTTTTGGGTGAAAAAGCAGAAAAAACAACAGGCAGATATAGAAAAATATGATTATTTTTCGTTTCATAAAAACAGGTCCTTGCTTTTTTTACAGTATATGATTATTATAAAAGACAAATGAATTTATGAAGCAGAAGGAGGCAGAATTTATGCCAGTATTAGAAAATTGTGAACCAAAGAGAGTTTTTCATTATTTTGAAGAAATCTGCAAGATTCCTCATGGTTCCAGAAATACAAAACAGATCAGTGATTTCCTTGTGGAATTCGCGAAGGATCATGGATTCAGATATGTACAGGATGAGCTGAATAATGTAGTGATCTACAAGCCAGGCACACCAGGATATGAGAATTCTCCCACAGTGATCATCCAGGGCCACATGGACATGGTATGTGAAAAACGACCGGATGTAGATCATGATTTTACAAAAGATGGTTTGAACATCTCTGTAAAAGATGGTTATATCACAGCCAACGGAACAACTCTTGGCGGTGATGATGGTATTGCAGTTGCTTATGGCCTTGCCCTTCTTGACAGTACAGATATTCCACACCCTCCTCTTGAAGTACTGCTCACGGTTGATGAGGAGATTGGTCTTCTTGGTGCAGTCGGTCTGGACTGCAGCGTGCTGAAGGGAAGAAGATTTATCAATCTGGATTCTGAAGCGGAGGGAAGTCTCTGGATCAGCTGTGCCGGCGGTCTTTCCGGTATCAGCCATATCCCTGTCCAGCGCGTAGAAGGAGAAGGAGAAAAGGTACAGGTCAAAGTCTGTGGACTTATGGGCGGACATTCCGGTGCCGAGATTGACAAGAACAGAGCGAATGCCAATAAACTTATGGGACGGTTTCTTTACGGACTTAAGAAAAAAGCGGAATATGCCCTTATTTCTCTTACAGGCGGACAGAAAGACAATGCCATTACAAGAGAGTGCACCGCAGAATTTCTTACGGATTCCGTTGCTGAGGTAAAAGCTTACGCAAAAGAGCTCCAGGAGCAGCTCCGTGAAGAATATACTGGTTCTGACGAAAACATTACTTTTGAAATAACAGAAAAGGGTACTGCAACAGCAGAGGTTCTTCATCCTACAAGTCAGGAAAAGATCGTATTTTATCTGCAGAATGTACCATTCGGAATCCAGAAAATGAGCGGAACCATCAAAGGCCTGGTGGAAACCTCCAGCAATATCGGTATCCTCCGTCTGGATAGGGACGAGCTTTTTGCAAGTTCCAGTGTAAGAAGCTCTGTAGACGCTGCATGCAGTGCATTATCTGATAAGATTGAATATCTCACAGAAATTCTTGGTGGTGACTATGAAGTACAGGGTGCATACCCGGCATGGGAGTACAGAAAGGAATCTCCATTACGAGATAAAATGGTTGCAGTTTTTGAGGAAATGTACGGACATAAGCCTGAAGTCGTAGCGATCCACGCAGGCCTTGAATGCGGGCTTTTCTATAAAAAAATGGAAGGACTGGACTGCGTATCCCTTGGACCGGATATGAAGGATATCCATACATCCGAGGAGGTTCTCAGCATTGCTTCCACAGAAAGAGTATGGAACTATCTTGTACAGGTTCTCAAAAATCTGAAAGACTGATCCCGTTCGGAGTATGTTCGAACTTTTACCCTGGAGAGACGTAAGGTTTCTCCAGGGTATTTTTATGCCCTGATAAAAAATATTCATAAAATACAGAATTATACATATATATAGATTTGTGGATGCATCACACAAAAAGGAAAATAATTCTATATTTTTTTAATAAAAAATTGATAAACAATCCCTTTTTTTCCAAAACATATGTTATAATAAAAAATGTATGCCGCTGTCACCAAAACCAAAAAGAGACTGGCGGCAGATGATAAGGAGCGAGCAACATGGAAATACAGTTATGGCGAAGTATTTTGTGCCCTTACGAGCTGGCTGTCAAAGAACTGACAGTCAAGTTTAAACATATGATAGAAGAGTATCACGAAAATGATCGTTATTCTCCCATTGAACAAGTCAGTGGAAGAGTAAAAAGCGTTTCCAGTATCCTGGAGAAAATGCAGCGTAAAGATATCCCGATCGAACAGCTGGAAACAGAAATGGAAGATCTGGCAGGAGTACGGATCATATGTCAGTTTGAAGAAGATATCGATACCGTTGCTGCGATCATCCGAAAAAGAACAGATATGGAAGTCAAAAGTGAAAAGAACTATCTGACGCATATCAAGCAGAGCGGTTACCGGAGTTATCACATGATCCTTTATTATACAGTGGAGACTATTCATGGGCCGAAACGGCTTCAGGTAGAAATACAGATCCGTACCATGGCAATGAATTTCTGGGCAACGATCGAACATTCTCTTCAGTATAAATACAAAGGTGATATGCCTCCTCATGTAGCAGAACGTCTTAGTAAAGCATCCGATGCGATCATTTCGCTGGATCATGAAATGTCTTCTGTGCGCAATGAGATCATGGATGCCCAGAATTCATCTCAGATGCAGTCCAATCTTGTAAAGGATATTCTGAATAATATTGAAAATCTCTACCGTGTTTCCAGTGAACGGGAAGTCAGCAAAATACAGGATGAGTTCCTGCGGGTATTCAAAACCAAGGATCTGCGTCAGCTGGAACGCTTCCACAGGCAGTTGGATATCATTGCAGAGGGTTATCGTGCCCAGGCAGTCCATCACAGCATATGAACACAGGGCAGACAGTACTAATACACATACATACGAGGAATTATAAATGCAGGATTTTTTACCAGTTACAAGAGAAGATATGAAGTCAAGAGGCTGGGATGAGTTGGATTTTGTCTACGTGACAGGAGATGCCTATGTGGATCATCCGTCTTTTGGATCTGCGATCATTGGACGTCTTCTGGAAAGCAGAGGATATCGTGTAGGCATGATCCCTCAGCCTGACTGGCGAAAGAAGGAGAGCATCCAGGTGTTCGGGGAACCGCGCCTGGGTTTTCTCGTTACAGCAGGAAACATGGATTCCATGGTGAATCATTATACGGTTTCCAAAAAGCACCGAAGCACAGATGCCTATTCTCCGGGAGGAAAAATGGGATTAAGACCGGACAGGGCTTCTGTTGTATACAGCAATCTGATCCGGCAGACCTATAAACATACGCCTATCATTCTTGGCGGGATCGAAGCCAGCCTTCGAAGAATGGCACATTACGATTATTGGGAAAATAAGGTCAAGCACAGTATTCTGATCGATTCCGGTGCGGATCTGATTTCTTATGGAATGGGGGAACATTCCATCCTGGAGATCGCAGAAGCCCTGCAAAGCGGGATTCCGGTCCAGGAGATCACATATGTGGCAGGGACGGTTTTTAAAAGCCACGATATCAGCAGGGTTTACGATCCGGTGGTCCTTCCGTCATTTGAACAGGTACAGACTGATAAAAAAGCTTACGCGGACAGCTTTGCCATTCAGTACCGAAACACGGATCCATTTACAGCAAAGCCTCTGGCAGAATCTTATGGGAACCGTGGATATGTGATACAGAATCCACCATCTCAGCCTCTGACGCAGATGGAAATGGACGATGTTTACGATCTGCCTTATACAGGACGATATCATCCCATGTACCAGAAAGAAGGCGGGATCCCGGCACTGAAAGAGATCAAATTCAGTCTGACCAGCAACAGAGGATGCTTTGGAAGCTGTAATTTCTGTGCGCTGACCTTTCATCAGGGCCGTATCCTTCAGACAAGAAGTCACGATTCCATTCTGAAAGAAGCTGAAAAGATGACGGAGGATCCGGATTTTAAAGGCTATATCCATGATGTAGGAGGCCCTACGGCTGATTTTCGTTATCCTTCCTGCAAAAAGCAGCTGACAAAAGGAGTCTGCAAGGAGCGACAGTGCCTGTTTCCTTCTCCGTGTAAGAATCTGACGGTAGACCACAAGGATTATCTTCAGCTTCTCAGAAAGGTCAGGAATATCCCCAAAGTTAAAAAAGTTTTTGTCCGTTCCGGCATTCGGTTTGATTATCTGATGGCAGATCCGGATAAAACTTTTCTTAATGAGCTTGTGAAATATCACATCAGCGGTCAGCTGCGAGTAGCACCGGAGCATGTTTCTGATGAAGTCCTGAAGTTTATGGGCAAACCCAGGCACGAGGTTTATGAGGGCTTTCTGAAGGAATATGAAAAAGCAAATGCGCGGACTGGTAAGCAGCAATATGCCGTTCCGTATTTCATGTCGTCCCATCCCGGGTGTACAATGAAGGAAGCCGTGAAGCTTGCGGAATACGTCCGTGATCTTGGATTTACGCCGGAGCAGGTTCAGGATTTTTATCCAACGCCATCAACACTTTCTACCTGTATGTATTACACAGGAATCCATCCGCTGACAGGCGAAAAGGTATATGTGCCGAAAAATCCACACGAAAAAGCAATACAGCGAGCACTGATGCAGTATAAAAATCCGGAAAATCGCGAACTGGTCCTGGAAGGACTTAAGATGACCGGACGTATGGATCTGGTCGGCTTTGGACCGAAATGTCTGATCCGTCCCAGAGAGCTTCATAAAAAAGCCAAAAAAACACAGACAAGGAGTTCGGCACATGAAAGATACCAGAAAAAGAAAAACAAAAAAAGGTGATTTCGGTTATTTTAACAGCGAAAAAAAACGAAGACTCCTGATCACCGCAGGATTATTTTCGCTTCCACTGCTCATTTTCTTTGTGGCGTGGGCCGTCAACGGAACAAGAATGACAGTCTGGACGGTTCTGACCGTAGTAGGCTGTCTGCCAGGATGTAAATCCATGGTAAGCCTGATCATGATCCTGTTACGTCATCCTATGGATGAAAAGCTCTATAAAGAGATCCGCAAGCATGCCGGTGACCTGGTCATGTCCTATGAAATGTACATGACTTTTTATGAGAAAAGCGGTTATCTGGACGCTGTTGCCGTGTGCGGAAATACAGTAGTGGGTTATACCAGTGATCCAAAAGCAGATATCGCCTACCTTGCAGAGCAGTCACAGAAAATCATCCGTAAAAACGGATATAAAGTAGATGTAAAGATCCTGAGGGACCTGAAACCCTATCTGGAACGTCTGGATTCCATGAATGAGCACAAAGAATCTTTAAGAAACGGGATTAAATTCACGCCGGATGAGCGATACCCGGATCTTTCCAGGGAAGAACTGATCAAACATACGATCCTGGCAATCTGTCTGTAGGAGCATTATATAATGAAAGAATTTATCATTAACGAAAACGAGGCCGGACAGCGTTTTGACAAATATCTGGCCAAGCTTCTCCGTGAAGCTCCAAAGAGCTTTTTCTACAAAATGATGAGGAAAAAAAATATCACGCTCAATGGAAAAAAAGCCACCGGGAATGAAAAGCTGTTTTCAGGAGATCATGTAAAACTGTTTTTAAGTGATGAAACATTTGAAAAATTCAGCGGAAATGATTCTGCTCCACGGGCACATTATGCTCTGGATATCATTTACGAGGATGAAAATATCCTGTTGATCAACAAACCGGCAGGAATGCTTTCTCAGCCTGCTGATGACGGAACCCCTTCACTGGTAGAATATCTGACTGGCTATCTTCTGAAAAATGGCTCTCTTACAGAGAATGATCTGAGAACCTTTCGTCCTTCCGTATGCAACCGCCTTGACCGCAATACCAGCGGACTGATAGCGGCAGGCAAAAGCCTTTCCGGTCTGCAGGAACTTTCAGGGATGTTCAAGTCCAGGGAACTTCATAAATATTACCTCTGTCTTGTGGAGGGAGTTTTAAAAGAAGAAAGATATATCAAAGGTTATCTGGCAAAAGATAAAAAAAGCAACAAAGTAACCATCTATAAACAAGAGAAAGAAAATGCCCTTCCAGTGGAAACAAAGTATTATCCGTTGGGTACCAATGGAACCCGTACCCTTCTTAAGGTTGAACTGATCACAGGACGTGCACATCAGATCCGAGCTCACCTTGCTTCGGAGGGACATTCGATTGTTGGTGATCCCAAATATGGAAAAGCCGATAAAAAACTGAAAGGACAGCTGCTTCATTCTTTTCGAATGGAGTTTCCATCTATGAAAGGAAGCCTGTCATATTTATCCGGGAAGGTCTTTACGGCACCGCTTCCGGAAATCTTTCTCAGAACACTAAAAGAGGAAAAGTTGGAGGAGAGTTATTATGAAAATCTGGAATGAAATATGGGATTACGTCAAGATGATCATCATCGTGGTAGTTGTAGTCCTAGTTATCAACAATGTAGTACTGATCAATGCAAAGATTCCGTCAGAATCTATGGAAAATACCATTATGACCGGGGATCGTATCTTTGGCTATCGTCTGGCCTATGGTCTGAATATGGATGTATTTGGTCACGAGATCTCAAAAAAATGGAAAGATCCGGAACGCTTTGATATTGTAATCTTCAAATATCCGGATGATGAGTCCCAGCTGTTCATCAAACGTATCATCGGTCTTCCTGGAGATAAAGTAGAGATCAAAGATGGTAAAGTTTATATCAATGATTCAGAGACACCTCTGGATGATTCCTTTGTGTCGGAAACTCCTCTTGGAAGCTTCGGACCATACGAAGTACCGGAAAACTGTTACTTTATGATGGGCGACAACCGTAACAATTCCAAGGATTCCCGATACTGGCAGAATACATATGTACAGTTTGATCAGATCGTCGGAAAGGCGGAGATCCGTTATTTCCCATCCATCAAACTTCTAAATTAAAGGGCAGACTTTATGGCAACATGGAACAGCAGAGGACTTCGTGGTTCTACTCTGGAGGAACTTATCAATCGTACCAATGAGCAGTACAGGGAAAAGGGACTGGCCCTCATCCAGAAAATTCCGACGCCGATCACTCCGGTTAAAATGGATAAAACCTCCCGGCATATCACGCTGGCATATTTTGAACAGAAAAGTACCGTAGATTATATCGGAGCAGTACAGGGAATCCCTGTCTGCTTCGATGCAAAAGAATGTTGTGTAAAAACTTTTCCCCTTGCGAACATTCATCCTCATCAGGTATCATTTATGGATGAGTTTGAAAAGCAGAAGGGGATTGCTTTTTTTCTGATCTATTTCAGCGCAGATAATGTTTTTTATTATCTTACCCTTCGTAAGCTGAAGGAATTCTGGAAAAGGATGGAAGACGGCGGACGAAAAAGTTTTCGTCGGGAAGAGCTGGACGAGGAATTTTATCTTTCCGGAAAAAATGGATTTCTGGTTCCTTATCTGGAAGGGATCCAGAAAGATCTGCAATTACGGGATTGACTTTTGGAAAGGTTTCCTATATAATCAAATTTAAGTTTTTCTGTGGTAGCATGGTAGCGAATTAAAGTGGAACACAGAAAATCTCAAAACGTGTTACGGAGGAAATGAACATGCAGCGTATTTTTCATACACCTGAAGGTGTGCGGGACATTTATGGAGAGGAATGCAGCCGCAAAAAACGGCTCCAGAGGGAGCTCCACCAGGTGTTTTCAAGATATGGATATGAAGATATAGAAACACCGGGATTTGAGTATTTTGAAGTGTTCAGCAATGAAGTAGGAACGATCCCATCCAAGGATTTATATAAATTTTTTGACAGAGAGGGAAACACACTTGTCCTCAGACCTGACTTTACACCGTCTGTTTCCAGAGCATGTGCAACTTATTTTGATCCGGAAAAAGGACCTGTAAGACTTTGTTATACCGGAAATACATTTATCAACAATTCCAGTTACAGAGGTCAGATGAAGGAAAATACTCAGATGGGTGTTGAGCATATGGGAGATGATTCTGCAGCAGCAGATGCTGAGATCCTTGCTATGACCGTGGAGTGTCTGAAGGCAGCAGGACTTACCGAATTCCAGGTTAGCGTAGGCCAGGTAGATTATTATAAATCCCTGCTTGCAGAGGCAGATCTGGAGCCGGAGATAGAAGAGCATCTTCGTGAGCTGATCTCTCAGAAGAATTATTTTGGTGTGGAAGAACTTCTTAAGGGACAGAATTTAGGTGATAACCTTTCCAAGGCTTTTGCTGAACTGCCTCAGATGTTCGGTTCAGCAGAAGTGCTGGAAAAAGCAAAAAAACTCACCTCCAATCCGGAAGCACTTTCTGCAGTAAAACGACTGGAAGAAATTTATGAGATCCTGAAAGTATACGGCTGTGAGAAATACATTGCTTTTGATTTTGGAATGCTCAGTAAGTTCCGTTATTATACAGGGATCATTTTCCAGGCTTATACATATAGAACCGGTGAACCCCTGATCAAGGGCGGACGCTACAACGAATTGATGAAGCATTTCGGAAAACCGGCTTCTTCCATTGGATTTGCCATTGTGGTCGATAACCTGATGCTCGCGCTTTCCAGACAGAAGCTGGCTGTTCCGGCTGGCGATAAAACCATTGTGATCACCTATGATCCGGGAAATCTGAAAAAAGCGATCCAGGAAGCAATGGCGCTTCGAAATAAAGGTAAAAAAGTGGCATTGTGCCCGGCAAAGGAGGAGCAGGACTGATGAGATATCTTACATTTGCCCTCACAAAAGGGCGTCTGGCCAGCAAAACACTGGATATGTTTGAGAAGATCGGTATTACATGTGAGGAGATGCGTGACAAAGATTCCCGAAAGCTGATCTTTACCAATGAGGAACTGAAGCTGAAGTTTTTCCTTGCAAAAGGTCCGGATGTGCCGACTTATGTAGAGTATGGTGCAGCAGATATCGGTATCGTAGGTAAGGATACCATTCTGGAAGAAGGAAGAAAGCTATATGAGGTTATGGATCTTGGATTTGGAGCATGCCGCATGTGCGTATGCGGCCCTGAAAGCGCCAGAGAAGTCCTGAATAACAATCAGCTGATCCGTGTAGCTACAAAATATCCAAATATTGCAAAGGATTACTTCTATAACAAAAAGCATCAGACTGTGGAGATCATTAAGCTGAACGGTTCCATCGAGCTTGCACCGATCGTAGGACTTTCCGAGGTTATCGTGGATATCGTGGAAACCGGAAGCACCCTTCGCGAGAATGGCCTGAAGGTGCTGGAAGAAGTCTGCCCGCTGTCTGCACGTATGGTAGTCAATCAGGTCAGCATGAAAATGGAAGATGAACGGATCCGCAAACTGATCACGGAACTTCGAGGTGTGATCAAATAAACTGAACAACAGATGAACCTCCAAAATACAGAAAGAAGGCAGAATTTATTATGCGTAAGGTAAAACTCACCAAAGAATCTACAAAAGATATTCTGGAAACTCTCTTAAAAAGAAGCCCTAATAATTATGGAAAATACGAGGATGCAGTAGCAAATATCCTTGCCAAAGTAAAAGCAGAGGGAGATACCGCGTTATTTGCATTTACCAGAGAATTTGATAAAGTCGAAGTGACAAAGGATACGATCCGTGTAACCCCTGAGGAGATCGAGGAAGCATACAAGCTGGTAGATCCTTCCCTGATCGATGTGATCAAAAAAGCATTGGTGAATATCCGCAGCTATCACGAAAAGCAACTTCAGAACAGCTGGTTCACAAGCACAACAGACGGAACCATGCTTGGTCAGAAGGTAACCGCTCTGAACTGTGTAGGTGTTTACGTTCCCGGTGGAAAGGCTGTATATCCGTCTTCCGTGCTTATGAATATCGTTCCTGCAAAAGTTGCCGGTGTTGACCGTATTGTAATGACAACACCTCCTGGAAAAGACGGAAAAGTAAATCCAAGCACACTTGTTGCTGCCAACGAAGCCGGAGCAGATGAAATCTATAAAGTGGGTGGTGCACAGGCCATCGGAGCACTTGCATATGGAACCGAGAGTATTCCAAAGGTTGACAAGATCGTAGGACCCGGAAATATTTTTGTTGCGCTTGCAAAAAAGGCAGTTTATGGATACGTAAGCATTGATTCTATTGCCGGCCCAAGCGAGATCCTCGTTCTTGCAGATGAGACTGCAAATCCTCGTTATATTGCAGCAGATCTTCTTTCTCAGGCAGAACATGATGAGATGGCATCTGCGATCCTGATCACAACAAATGAGGAATTTGCAGATCAGGTAGATAAAGAAGTCAGAGGTTTTGTTGAGGTACTTTCCAGAAAAGCCATTATTGAGAAATCCCTGGAGAACTTTGGTTATATCCTGATCGCAGAAGATATGGACGAGGCCATTGAGGCTGCCAATGAAATTGCTTCTGAGCATATGGAGATCGTCACAAAGAATCCTTTTGAAGATATGATGAAGGTACGAAATGCAGGTGCGATCTTTATCGGAGAGCACAGCTCTGAACCCCTTGGAGATTATTTTGCAGGACCAAACCACGTACTTCCTACCAATGGAACCGCCAAATTTTTCTCCGCACTTTCTGTAGATGATTTTATCAAAAAATCCAGTATTGTATATTATTCCAGGGAAGCACTCCGAAAGATCCACAAGGACATTATCCAGTTTGCCACATCGGAACAGCTGACTGCACACGCAAATTCCATTGCAGTCCGTTTTGAGGAAGAGGACAAGGAGAACGAATAATGGCAAGAGAAGCACTGATCGAAAGAAACACAAAAGAAACGCAGATACGTCTGCAGCTGAATATTGATGGAACAGGAAGTTCCGATATTGATACAGGCATTGGCTTTTTTGACCATATGCTGGACGGTTTTACGCGCCATGGACTGTATGATCTTACGCTGAGAGTCCACGGTGATCTGAATGTAGATGATCATCACACCATTGAAGATACAGGGATCGTCCTTGGAAACGCTATCCGTGAGGCAGTTGGCGACAAAAAAGGGATCAAACGTTACGGCAGCTGTATCCTTCCTATGGATGAAGTGCTTGTGCTCTGCGCAGTAGATCTTTCCGGAAGACCTTATCTCGGATGGGATGCAGAGTTTTCTACGGAAAAAATAGGAGATATGGCTACAGAGATGGTAAAGGAATTCTTTTATGCAGTATCCTATTCCGCAGCAATGAATCTTCACATCAAGGTTCTTTCCGGAGGAAACAGCCATCATGTGGCAGAGGCCATGTTTAAAAGCTTTGCGAAAGCCCTTGATGCAGCCACACAGTACGATTCCCGGATCACAGACGTGCTTTCTACCAAGGGAAGCCTCTGATACAGAAGGAGACCACTTATGAACAAACAGTTGATCCCATGCCTTTATCTTCATTCAGAAAAGGCGGTAACCGGATTTGGACAGAGAAATCTTTTCGGAGACGGAAATGTAGAAACACTTGCAAAATTTTACGGTGACAATGGGGCAGATGAGCTTCTGGTATTTGACTTTTCTTCCACAGATGCAGAGCATGACCGTGCGATCGGAAAAATCCGTGATATCTGTCAGGTATCTGAGATCCCGGTGATCGCAGCGGGAAATATCAAACGTATGGAAGATGTAAAAAAGCTGATCTATGCGGGATGTGCCAAAGTTGTACTGAATTTTTCGAAAGAGAATAATATCAAGCTTCTGGAAGAAGTATCCCGGCGCTTTGGAAAAGAGCGTATGATGATCAGCATCTCTGATCTGAGAGAATTCACAGAAAATCAGGATCTGATCGAAACATATGCAGACACTGTTCTGGCTTTGGACACTGTCGAAAATGAAATTGCAGAGATTTCTCAGATTTCCATTGTTCTTCATACCGATGAAAACAGATCTGAGAGCGTTCTGGAGCTTTTAGGAGAACCAGCTGTGTCCGGACTTTGCGGTGCTTATGTAAGCAGTCTTGAAAATGATCTGCATACATTTAAGGAAACCTGCGAAGAAGCCGGAATTCCGGTAAACACATATAAAAGTAATATTGCATGGTCGGACTTTAAATTAAACAGTGACGGAATGGTTCCGGTTATTGTCCAGGATTACCGGACGGATGAAGTACTGATGCTGGCCTATATGAATGAGCTTGCTTTTAACACAACATTGAAGCTTGGAAAAATGACATACTGGAGTCGCAGCCGGAATGAGCTCTGGACCAAAGGTCTGACATCCGGCCACGTACAGTATGTAAAGTCTCTTACCATTGACTGTGATAATGATACGATCCTTGCCAAAGTGGAGCAGGTGGGCGCAGCCTGCCATACAGGAAACCGTACTTGTTTCTTCAAACCGCTGATGAAAAAGGAGTACGATGATACCAATCCTCTTCACGTGTTCCAGAATGTGTATGATGTGATCACTGACCGAAAAGAACATCCAAAGGAAGGTTCCTATACCAATTATCTTTTTGATAAAGGAATCGACAAGATTTTGAAAAAAGTCGGTGAAGAATGCACAGAGATCGTCATTGCAGCCAAAAATCCGGATAAAGAAGAGATTAAATACGAAATTTCAGATTTTCTTTATCATATGATGGTACTCATGGTGGAAAAAGGAGTCAGCTGGGAAGAAATCACCAAAGAATTGGTAAAAAGATAAATTATATATCATTCAGGAAAAAAGCTTTTGTACGTCGGATCAGAATGAACGGTTACGAAAGCTTTTTTCTGTTTTCCCGGAATCTTAAAAGAATATGTACAATTTCGGTTAGGCATGATATACTTATCGTCAAAAGTGCGGAAATATAAAAAAGGAAAAGGGAAACAACCAATGATCAAAATTGATGACTGGGTGATTGAAAAAGGAGAGAAGGCACAGGGGAAAATTAAGATCACAGGATACGGCATAGCAATGCCGGCAACTGTGATATGCGGAGTGAAAGACGGACCGACGATACTGATCACAGCGGGAATACACAGTGCGGAGTATGTAGGAATCCAGGCGGCAATGGAACTTGCAAAAGAATTTCAACCGGAAGAACTAAAGGGAAATGTGATCATCGTTCCACTGGTCAATGTCAGTGGCTTTGAGCATCGCACCATGAGTCTAGTCTATGAGGATGGCAAGAACCTGAACCGCGTTTTCCCCGGAGATCCTGAGGGAACAGCTGCAGATCGTATTGCCTATGCTATAGTGACAAAGCTTTTTTCCATAGCAGATTATTATATCGACCTGCATAGCGGAGATGGGTTCGAACAGCTTCATCCCTATGTTTATTATGTAGGGGTTGTAGATGAAAAGACAGCAGAGAAATCATTACATATGGCACGGCATATCGGCGTAAAATATGTGGTCCGTTCCACAACTGCCACAGGTGGCGCCTACAATTATGCTTCTTCTCTTGGAATTCCAAGTATTCTTATCGAAAGAGGCGGACACAGCTACTGGACCTGGGAGGAAGTAGAACAGGATAAAAGAGACGTCCGTCACCTTGTTTTTCATCTCCAGGGAAAGAAATGTCATGGTCTGAAGCATTACCGTCAGATGCTTCTGGAAAATGTAGTCTATGAATATGCGCCGTATACCGGATGCTGGTATCCGTCCAAGAAGCCTGGAGAATACTTTTTTAAGGGGGAAGAACTGGGTGAACTGAGAGATTACTATGGGAATTTACTTTACACCTCTATTGCAACTGAAAACGGAGTCGTACTTTATCAGACAGCCAGTCTGAACATTATTGAAGACGGACCAATGATCGCATATGCAGCGATCACGGAGACTCTGACCTGATAGTAAACAACCTTTTCAGAACGCTTCTGTCTGAAATCATATTGAAACAGTAAGAAAACCGGGTTTTACCATTTGCTATTCTATTTGTAAAAATAGTGAGGTAAAATCCGTGTTTTTTTAGCAGATTAGATAAATCCAATTGTCAAATCCCCCATGGGGGATATATACAATTCAAGCATCTTTAACAAAATTTATGAGTTTTCTAAAAATATAACATTTTTCCATAGACATAAACTATAGTTTTATCATATAATGTTTCAGTAATTTGACAGCATTTGCTGATTTTCACATCAGCCGTTGTAAGTTCTGAGAGGATTAATAGGGAAACCGGTGTAAATCCGGTACGATCCCGTCACTGTAAGGGGAAATCCTCAGACAAAGTACCACTGGTCGAGTGCGTGAGAAATAGACCGGGAAGGTGTCTGAGGGTAAGGATCCTAAGTCAGGAGACCTGCTTGCAATTGTTTTAAAATGATTCTTACGGAAGATAGGAAGCATATTTATTTTGTGTGCCCGTATTTCGTCACGGGCTTTTTTCGTGCAAATTTTCTAAAATTCCATGCATATTCTGCATATTGAGAATCCAATAGTTTCTTTTATCTAACTAAATTAAAACGGCAATGTTAAAATCGCATCAAATGAGGAAAGGAGTAAAACGTGACAAAGAAACAAGTAGGAAAAAGATTTCTCCAGATCATCATTGTATTATTTGGAATCAGCTTTTTCACATTTGGACTGACCTACCTGTCACCTGGTGATCCTGCGGAGATCATGCTGACAGAGTGTGGTAATCTTCCTACACCAGAGCTTCTGGAACAGACAAGACATGAGCTTGGCCTTGATCAGCCCTTTCTCGTGCAGTATGGTTCCTGGCTGAAGGGTGTTGTTACAGGAGATATGGGACAGTCCTATTCTTTCAAAATGCCGGTAACAGATAAACTGGTATCCTGTTTCTGGCCGACGCTGAGGATGTCGTTGCTGGCACTTCTGATGATGGTCATTATTTCCATACCGCTTGGAATCCTGGCCGCTGTATATCAGAACAAATTCCCGGATTATTTTGTGAGAGGAATTACCTTTGTGGGAGTATCTGTTCCAAGCTTCTGGCTGGGCCTGATCCTTCTCAGCATCTTTGGTGTTCAGCTTCGCTGGATCAATGTTGCAGGAGGCAGTACGGATTTTAAATCCATGATCCTCCCGGCGCTGACTCTTGCACTTGCCATGTCTGCAAAATATACCAGACAGGTAAGAAGTGCAGTGCTGGAGGAACTTCATCAGGATTATGTCACAGGTGCAAGAATGCGTGGAATCAAGGAAAGCGTCATTCTCTGGAAACACGTCCTTCCTAATGTTATGCTTCCGCTGGTAACGCTGTTGGGACTTTCCCTTGGAAGTCTTCTGGGAGGTACTGCAGTTGTAGAGATCATTTACAACTGGCCTGGAATGGGAAATATGGCAGTAAAGGCGATTTCCTGTCGTGACTATCCTCTTGTACAGGGCTATGTACTTTGGATCGCGATCCTGTACATGTGCATCAACCTGCTTGTGGATCTGTCCTATACTTATCTCGATCCAAGACTTAAGGAGGATAGATAATTGAAAAAGGTATTACGAACATTCAAAGAAAATAAACAGTTCACTCTTTTCTTCATTCTGGGTCTCGTGGTGATCGGAATTGCGATCTTTGCGCCGCAGCTCTCACCATATGATCCACTGAATGCAGTTATGACCGAATCACTGCAGGAGCCAAGCTCCGCTCATCCGTTCGGAACGGATAAGCTTGGACGAGATCTTCTTTCCCGTGTTATCTTCGGAACAAGAACCTCTCTGATCATGACCTTATGTCTGGTTGCAGTGATCTTTGTCATCGGTACATTTTTAGGAGTTATTGCCGGATATTTCGGCGGCGTTGTGGATGCAGTGATCATGCGTATCGCAGATATGATGATCTCCTTCCCTGGGCTTGTACTGGCCATTGCCATTGCCGGTATGCTTGGACCAAACTTGGTCAATGCCGTTATTTCCATTGCGGCTGTAAGCTGGACAAAATATGCCCGTCTTGCACGAAGTATGGTCTTGAAAGTCAAGAAGAGTCTTTACATAGAGGCAGCTATAGTAAACGGAACAAAGACCTGGAAAATTCTTCTTGTACACATTCTTCCCAACATGGTAACCCAGATGGTGGTAACTGCGGCAGCAGATATCGGAACTATGATGCTGGAGCTGGCTTCCCTTTCATTCCTGGGATTTGGTGCAACTGCGCCGACACCGGAGTGGGGACTGATGCTGAATGAAGGAAGAACCTACATGGCAAAGGCGCCATGGCTTATGATCTACCCTGGTATCGCTATCGTAATCTGTGTTGTTGTTTTCAACATGCTTGGAGACAGCATCCGTGATGTACTGGATCCGCGCCAGGATCAATAAAACAACTCTGTAACAAACCAACACCATATGATCAGTATATTATCTTTAGGAGGATGAAATGAGAAATAATGTAGTTAAAAAAGTGCTGGCTGCTACACTTGCATGTATGATGACCCTTTCAATGGCAACAGTGGCTCAGGCAAAAGGTGACAAAAAAAGTGATAAGGAGATCACCATCGGAGTAACAAGCTTTGCAGATACACTGGAGCCGACAGAGCAGTATTTCAGCTGGGTTGTATCCCGTTATGCGATCGGCGAGTGCCTTACAAAATTCGATGAGAACGGTGAGATCGTTCCATGTCTTGCGGAAGAGTGGGAAAACAGTGACGATGGAAAAACATGGACCTTCAAGATCCGTGAGGGCGTAAAATTCTCCAACGGTGACGATATGACACCGGAAATGGTAAAAGCCTCCATCGAACGTACCGCTGAAAAGAGTGACCGTGTTCCGGAATTCTTTGATCTCGACAGCCTCGAAGTTGACGGACAGAACCTGATCTTCCATCTGAACAGAGCAAATGCAAACATGGCCGGATGCCTTGCAGACCCGCTGTTTCTGATCGTAGATACAAATGTAGATGATTCTACATTTGCCATGGAAGGACCGATCTGTACAGGACCTTACGCAGTAGAGTCCTTCAGCCCGACGGATTCCTGTATCGTAGTAAAAAATGAGAACTACTGGGATGGAGAAGTTCCCCTTGATAAAGTTACACTGAAATGTGTGGATGACCAGACAACACGTTCCATGGCTCTTCAGACAGGTGAGATCGATATCGCTTACAACCTGAAAACAGAGAACCTGGTTGAGTTTGAGGGAAATGACAATTACGACATCCAGGAGCTTCAGTCTCTTCGTTCCACCTATGCATTCATGAACCAGAATGAGGATCATGCACTCAGCGATAAGGCTCTTCGCCAGGCACTTCTTCGTGGCCTTGACAAGGAAACATACTGCAACACTCTTCTTGAGGGTGGCGCAACAGCTGGTAAAGCACCGGTTCCTCCAACACTTGACTTTGGATTCGATGATCTGAAGGATGAGAATTCCTATGATCCGGACAGCGCAAAGAAGATCCTTGATGAGGCCGGATACAAAGATGTTGACGGTGACGGATTTGTAGAAACTCCTGACGGAGATCCTCTTGTTCTTGATTTTGTTATCTACACAAGCCGTGCCGAGCTTGGTGTATACGCACAGGCAGCACAGGCCAGTCTGAAGGAGATCGGTATCAACGTAAACCTGAACACAGTAAGTTATGAGACACTTCTTGACATGAGAGATTCCGGTCAGTATGACCTTCTGATCTGGAACGTGCTGGTAGCAAACACTGGAGACCCTGAGAACTACTTAAGAGAGAACTGGTACAGCTCCTCTGCAAACAATACTGCAGGATACAATAACCCGGAGGTTGACAAGCTTCTTGACGAGCTTGCGCAGACATTTGATGAGGACAAGAGAAAAGATCTCATCATCGATATTCAGCAGGATATCATGGATGATGCTGCAACTGTATTCTTTGGTTATGAGACAACCTACCTCTTCTCCAACAAAAAGGTAACAGGTGTTAAGATGTATCCAATGGATTATTACTGGCTGACAAAGGATATCACTCTTGCCGAGTAAAGGAGCGCTTATTTATGCTTGAGATCAAGGATCTTTCCGTTCAGTACGGAAAACAGGCACCTACCATTGAACATTTCAACCTTTCCATGAAGAAGGGGGAGATCATCAGTGTGGTAGGCGAGAGTGGAAGTGGAAAAACAACCGTGATTCGTGCTGTCCTCGGCGCACTTGGCGGAGGTGGCCGGGTCAGCACCGGAGATATTCAGTTTCACGGACATTCTCTGCTTTCCAATACAAAGAATGAATGGAGAAATTTAAGGGGTACCCGCATTTCCATGATCTTCCAGGACTGCGGCGGAACCCTGAACCCTATCCGTAAGATCGGAAGTCAGTATGTGGAATATATCTGTACACATACAGATGTATCCAAAGCAGAAGCATGGAAGAAAGGCTGTTCCATGCTTCAGAAAATGCGTCTTCCGGACGCAGAAAATATCATGAAAAGTTATCCACACCAGCTTTCCGGTGGTATGCGCCAGCGAGTTGGTATTGCCATGGCCATGACTTTTAACCCGGAGCTGCTTCTTGCAGATGAGCCGACTAGTGCGCTGGACGTTACTACACAGGCACAGATCGTACGCCAGATGATGGAGCTCCGTGATGATTTCGGAACCGGTATCATCATTGTTACTCATAACATTGGCGTAGCAGCCTATATGGCAGATCAGCTTGTTGTTATGCAGAACGGAAAAGTTGTGGATCAGGGAACACGAGATGAAGTCATGGAGCATCCGACCAGTGACTATACAAAGAAACTGCTGGCTGCAGTGCCGGAAATGGAGGGACAGCGTTATGTTTAAGGAATCCGATATCGTACTCAGTGCAAAACATATCGTAAAACAGTTCCCGGCTTCCGGCGGCAGAACTTTAACAGCCTGCAACGATGTGAACCTGAACGTTTATAAAGGAAAAACTCTGGGAATCGTAGGAGAGAGTGGCTGCGGTAAATCAACCTTTGTCCGCATGGTCATTTCTCTTGACAAACCGACCAGCGGAGAGATCCTTTACCATGGAAAAAACCTCTCTGATCTTTCCAAAAAAGAAACCTGGCTGAACCGTCAGAACATGCAGATGGTCTTCCAGGATCCGTTGGCGTCCTTTGACCCGAAAATGAAGATCGTGGATATTCTCACAGAACCCCTGATCAATTACGGAAAGCTGAAAAGAAGCGAAAAGGAATCCAAGGCCAGAGAACTCCTGAAAATGGTAGAGCTTCCTGAAGATTTTACAGACCGCTATCCCCATAATATGAGTGGTGGTCAGCGTCAGCGTATCAGTATTGCCCGGGCACTTTCCCTGGAACCGGAGATTCTGGTGTGCGATGAGGCTACCTCTGCACTTGACGTTTCCGTACAGGAATCCGTGATCCGGCTTCTGGTACGTCTCCAGAAGGAGAAAAACATCAGCATGCTTTTTATCTGCCATGACCTGGCTCTGATCCGTTCCTTTGCTCATCAGATTGCTGTCATGTACCTCGGGAATATCGTGGAGGTAATTCCGGGAGAGGATGTTACGGAAAAGTCTCTTCATCCATATACACAGGCTCTTCTGGGGGCACAGTTTTCCATTCATATGGATCAGAACAAAAAGATCGAGAGCATCGAAAGTGAGGCCCCCAGCCCTCTGGATGTTCCTCATGGCTGTCCATTCCAGAATCGTTGCGAACACTGCATGGAGAAATGCAGGACGATCCGTCCTGTGCTCACAGAAGTAGAGTCCGGACATGAAGTAGCCTGCCATTATGTAACGGAAAAATAAAGAAATGCACAAAACAGTATGATTTTTAAAAACTTTCTGCTGCTGTCGAAGACGGAGATATCCAATATACAATAGGTGTTGTAGTATATAATCAGGACAGCCCGGAAATGAACATGTTCATGAATTATTACAGAGAATACATCGCGCTGACAGGTGGTTCCTCCGCAGGAAACTACATGCATCTTCAGAAAACGATCGGTGTTCTGAAAGCTCTGGCTGAGAAGGATGGGCTGACTTATTCCGAGGATGTTGAGAAGCTTGCATATACAGTGGAAGATGTGCAGAAGCGTATGGAAGAAAAATAAACAGAGATTTTGAAAAAGAGCTGGGCCGCCTTATATGGTTCAGCCCTTTTTCATCATATAAAATACTTTTTTATGTAAAAAAACGAAAAATCCTCTTTACTTTCTAAAGTTAATATAATAAAATCTATAAATATGTGTAAAACTGGTTTAAAAGCAGAAATCATGGGGATGCATAAGCAAAATCCCTCATGTTCTGTAATTTTAAAGCAGAAACATGGAAGGGAGAGAAACAATGACAACAGCACATATTTGTATAATGGCAGCCATTATCGTCTATCTGGGTGCAATGATCTTTGTAGGTTATCTTTGCTCCAAGAACAATAATGACAGTTCTGATTTCTATCTTGGAGGACGAAAGCTTGGTCCACTTGTCACAGCTATGAGTGCAGAGGCTTCTGACATGAGCAGCTGGCTTCTGATGGGCCTGCCGGGACTTGCTTATCTTACCGGTATTGCAGATGCAGGCTGGACAGCCATTGGCCTTGCGATCGGAACTTACGTAAACTGGAGGATCGTGGCAAAAAGAATCCGCCGCTACACACATGTGGCAGGAAATTCCATTACATTGCCATCCTTTTTCAGTAATCGTTACAGAGATGAGAAAAAGATCCTGCAGTCTATCGGAGCGATTTTTATCGTGATCTTTTTTATTCCGTATACAGCTTCCGGATTTGCAGCCTGTGGTAAACTTTTTGCAAGTCTCTTCGGTGTAAAATATCTGCCAGCTATGATCATCAGTGCACTGGTCATCGTTGGATACACCACACTGGGAGGATTCCTGGCAGCATCTACCACGGACTTTATCCAGAGTATCATCATGTCCATCGCTCTTGTGATCGTATTTGTATTCGGGATCAGCACAGCAGGTGGTATTGAAGCAGTTGCAGACCATGCAAGATCACTGCCCGGATATCTGACTATGTTTACTACATATGATCCAACAACCGGAACAGAACAGGCATATCCACTGCTTAATATCATTTCCATGCTTGCATGGGGACTTGGATATTTCGGAATGCCGCATATTCTTCTTCGTTTCATGGCGATCGAAGACGAAGAGAAGCTTACACTTTCCAGAAGAGTAGCAACTACATGGGTAGTGATCTCACTGGCAGTAGCAGTACTGATCGGTGTGGTAGGACTTGGAATGACAGCAGCAGGAGAGTTTGACCTTCTGGAAGGCTCCGCATCTGAGACAATTATCGTTCAGATCGCAGATCTTCTCAGTAAACATGGTGTAATTGCAGCAATCCTTGCAGGACTCATCCTTGCAGGAATCCTGGCATCCACCATGTCAACTGCAGATTCTCAGCTCCTGGCAGCATCCTCAGCAGTTTCTTCCGACCTTCTCGGAAGTATCCTGAAGGATAAAGAAACAAAAAAAGAAAGCATGGTAGCCGATAAGATCACGCTTCTTCTCATCGCAGTAGTAGCCATGTTTATTGCCCGCGACCCGAACAGCTCTGTGTTTACTATCGTATCCTTTGCCTGGGCAGGCTTCGGAGCCGTATTCGGCCCGGTGGTACTTCTAGCATTATTCTGGAGACGTTCCAACTGGCAGGGAGCCCTAGCAGGAATGATCTGTGGCGGTTCCATGGTATTTATCTGGAAATACGGAATCAGCACGCTCGGCGGCGCCTGGGGAATCTATGAACTTCTTCCCGCATTCCTGGTGGCCATTGCAGCAAACATCATCGTCAGCCTCATTACCAAGGCACCATCCAAAGAGATCACCGACGAATTCGACCTGGTAAACCAGAAATAAAATATTTTTTAGATAATAGTCAATAATTCACACTGATACAAAACAAGCCCGATACAGATTGTAGTAAAGATATCTGTATCGGGCTTGTTATCTTTTTATTATTTAATAAATAAAGTCACACCGCCAAAGTTTTTCCCTCAAGCTTTTTTAACAACTGCTCCATTGTTAAATTCAACACCGGATGCCGAAGATACGGTGCGATCTCCACCATAGGCTTCAAAACAAAATCCCTGTTTTCCATATCAATATGAGGCACATGTAGTTCCACTGTATCAATGATCTCATTATCGTAAAACAGAATATCCAGATCCAGTGTCCTTGGTCCCCAGTGAATGATCCTTTTCCGGTCCGCAGCCTGTTCCAGCACATGCAGCCTGTCAAGAAGCTCCTCCGGAGAAAGCAGCGTCCGGACTCTTAAGGCTCCGTTGAGAAACTCATCCTGCTCCACATCCCCATAAGGCTCCGTTACAAGATACTCGGAAACCTTTTCAACAACAATCTCTTTCATATCCCGAAGACCCTGGATCGCATTGTCCAGGTATTTCTTCTTATCCCCCATATTGGAACCAAAAGCAATATAAGCCGTATGCCAGCCTCGGGTAATTTCCACAGCAACGGTTTTCAGCGGAAGGCCTACCGGAGCCCAGGGCTTTTCAATACGGAGAGTGATCTTTTTAAGAAGAGGGAGAGAAAGCAGCAGCGTCTCTGCCAGATTCTCCACAGCAGCCTCCAGAAGTTTATAAGTATTTTTCTGAAGAAAATCGGTGATCATATGACTGACTTCTCCATAATTGATGGAAGCAGAAAGATCATCTGTCAGCCCTGCCGGACGTGTTTCTGTATACATAACAGCAGAAACAACAAATTTCTGTCCGAGAGCTGTTTCTTCCGGAAACACACCATGGTTTGCAAAAATCTCAAGATCTCTGATTTCGATTTTATCCATCAGTTCCTCCTAACGTCCCAGAATAGCTTCTGTCATCTGGATGACGCGTTTATTTTCTTTGATGTCATGAACACGGACAAATGCACAACCCTTCATAACACCGATCACCGATGTGGCAAGAGTTCCCTCTACACGCTGATCTACAGGAAGATCAAGGGCAAGTCCGATCATGGATTTTCTGGAGGTACCAAGAAGCACCGGATATCCCAGCTTCCGGAAAAGCTCCAGATTATCCATGGTCATCAGGTTCATCTCATATGTTTTACCAAATCCGACACCAGGATCAAGGATGATCTTATCATCGGCAATGCCGGCACGTTTGGCAATATTGACACATTCCTGGGTTTCTGCCAGCATATCCACAATAAAATTATTGTATTCAGTATTATCTTTGTTATGCATCAGACAGCAAGGAGCCTGATATCTGGCAATGACAGGAGCCATTTCAGGATCATATTTCAGTCCCCAGATGTCATTGATAAGATCTGCTCCGTGTTTCAGGGCTTCTTCCGCAACACATCCCTTATAGGTATCTACAGAGATGGGGATATCAAAACGCCCTTTTACTGCTTCGATAACAGGAAGAATACGCTCGATCTCCTCCTGTGCGCCAACCGGTGTATGCCCCGGACGTGTGGATTCCCCACCGATATCAAGAATATCAGCACCTTCGGCGATCATAGCTTCTGTATGTTTCAGGGCATGCTCCATATCGTTCCATTTTCCGCCATCTGAGAAAGAATCCGGTGTAACATTTAGGATACCCATAATATATGTTTTGTTTTTTACATCAAACTCACGATTTCCGATTTTCATGGAAAAACCTCCTAATATTGGATCGTCATATTTTTTTTAGCAGGAGACCAGTAACATTCCGGCTCTGCTTTACAGGAAAAACAGTTTCTGGAGCTTTTGTCCGCAGTATAGAGCAGTTTTCCAAGAACTGTCGGATCCGTCTGAGCTCTGTGACCACGTATTGCCGCAATGATCGCTTCCATTTCTTCCATAGAAAATCCAAGCTCGTTTAAGATCTGTCCTGCGATAGCAGCACCGGCCTCATCATGAGGAGTGCCATCTTCATACTGTCTGGCCCGTCCGATATCGTGAAGAAGGGCAGTACAGTAGATCAGTTCCTTTGAAACAGGAGCATTTTCCTCAAGTGCCCGGATATAGGCAAGGCGTGCCACATCCAAAAAATGCTCCGGTGTATGTCTGCAGAATTCACGGTCAGTCTCCAGAAGCTGAAGCTTATTAAGCTCATTCTGATAAAGCGGATGATTCCAGATCTGATTCACTCTGTCCATCAGTCCTTGACCATAGCAAGGAACTGTTTCTGAAGCTCCATATTTTCTTTAAATTCACCTCTGGTAACAGTCGTAACCGTTTTGCTTCCCGGCTTTTTGATCCCACGCATGGTCATGCAGGTATGCTCCGCTTCCAGCATAACCATGATTCCCTTAGGAGCGAGAACACGTTCCAGCGCATCTGCGATCTGCACAGTCAGACGTTCCTGGATCTGCGGTCTTCTTGCATACACATCAACGGTACGGGCCAGCTTGCTTAAGCCGGTAACCTTGCCATTTGGGATATATGCGATATGAGCTTTACCGTAAAAAGGCATAAGATGATGTTCGCACATGGAATAAAAGGTAATATCCTTTTCCAGAACCATTTCATTGTTCTCTACATGAAACTGTTTCTGAAGATGTTCATCCGCTTCATTATCAAGTCCGCCATAAATTTCCTCGCACATGCGGGCGATACGTTCCGGAGTTCCCTGCAGTCCCTCTCTGTTTACATCCTCGCCGATTCCCTCGAGAAGAAGCTTGATCGCCTCTTCAACTTTTGCTTTGTCTACCATAAATAACAACCTCCATTTGTTAAAAAAATCACGTTTTTCGGAGACTGTCTCTTTTATTTTTGCGCATAAAAAAAGATATCTCCAATTGTAATAGAACGTATGTCGAAAAAGCCCTACACAATATGAGATATTCTCTTATATTGCTGCAACGGGTGCGGATTTCATACCGTAAGACGTACTTTTCGTTCTGGCGACAACTCCCCATTCGCCAAACACTTGACGCATAAAATCCTATTTTGCATATCATTCATTTCACGGACAAGTATACCATATACTGATATAAGAAGAAAGGGAAAATGATAAAAAAATATCACAAAAATAGGGAATATGTTCTATGAATTATGCGATAGAATTTATGGATATGTCAGATTTTTGCAGATTATATTCCGACAAATATAAAAAGAATTATAAAGTAGAAAATCCCGGAACAGAAAACCGCTGTTCCGGGATCACAGAGCTGTTAATGACGTATCATTTTCATCAAATTCACAATTCTGTCAAGCTTAGCTGCCTCTGCCGGACTTTTCCCCATTTTCAGAACTTCTATGATAGTGGAGATCTCATCAGAGCTGAAATTTAAGCCCGCATTTTTTCCTTTAGAAGCTGCGCCCATGATAAAAGGCAGAAGTTCGGACGGATTTTTCCCCAATCCCTGATCTGCCAGACCCTGAAGCATGGAAAGCTTCTGAGTGTCCATTCCAGAAAGCCGGGGATTATTTTTCCAGTCATCACTCATGGATTCTCACCTCCTGACGAATCTTCATTCATGATCTGAAGCATCTGGATCGTAGCCATAAGACTGGTGATATGATCGATCTGACGGCGATTTTCTCCGCCACAGCACTTACGGATATCCTGCAGCATTTCCAGAGGATCGGTGCCGGAAAAACCGGTAGCCTGCAGATCGGCTGTTCTACGGCTGCTTTGAAAAAGCGACATGGTATTCCAAAGTTCCCGGACTTTCGTATACACAGATAAAAACCGCTGACCGGAAGAAGGAAGGTACGGGATCATGGCTTTCAGCATCTGATCCTGGTCACTTTCCACCATTTCATCCAGAGCAGTACGTGCGATAGGCTCCTGTTCCATAAAAAAATCCTTTTTCCTGAAATCTATGAATTTGCAGAAAGAAATATGACAGAAACCTTCTCTGGTCATATTATATATAGAAGAAATTTTTCAAAGGAATGTGATTATGGAATCTGAAAAAAAACAGGAACTTGTCATTGATGGAAATTCTTTTTATGAAATAGATCTGAAATGTCTGAAAGAGAAAAAACAGAAACAGGAGGAAGCAGAAAAACGGCAGCAGAAAAGGCAGAGGAAATAACCTCTGCCTTTTCAAAAGATCAGCAGCAATTGTTGCAGCCGCATCCATTTCCGCACAAAAGCAGAAGAAGGATGATGATCCAACAGCTGTCGTTGCAGCCGTTGTTATTACAGCCACAGCCACTGTTGTTTCCACAGCAACAACATAAAATGATTGAGAAAGCAGAGAAATCCAGTATTTATAGGGTTTTAGAGGTATTTGATAGTTGTAAGATTCGAAGAAATGGGTGTTATTCATATTTTATTCGTATCCCATCGTTCCTACATCATGCCAAAAATGTATGAATAGGAATTCCTACATGTGATCGAATAATACGTAAAGTTAGATCGGATTATTCCTACATCTGCTCCTATATTCATCAAAGCTTAATTTCCTTGCGAATTCCAAGAGTATTAAGTGTAGGAATTAATTATTCGTATAGCTTTGTTTACATACTATTTTATTTTTTCAATCTCTTCGGCGAGCCATGAGATTTCTCTTCGTGTATATACCCGTTCCGTAACATCTGAGATATTATGACCAACCATATATTTGATAGCATATTCATCTACGTTCGCAGCCTTAGCCATAGTCACAAATTGCACACGTCCGTCATGGGGTTTATGCTCGATATTTAATTCAAGAGAATCTTTGATTTTCGTAAAAGCCGCCTGATATCTTGGGTATGTAAGTTGAACCAGATTCCCTTTTATATTTTTGTAATTGAATAAATATTTGCTATTACCCAATATAGCCTCATCATATCGTTTTCGAACAAGATCACGGATGCGACTGTGAATCGGAACTAATCTGTTTTTTCCAGCGATCGTTTTAATACCACCACTAAAAGTCCAATTATCCAAATCGACATTCTTGATTTCTATAAGTCCCAACTCTTTAGGACGCCACCCGGAATAGCATTGAATCAATACTAAATCAGCATAATCTGTAGTCTCAAAATTATTCCAAAGCTTCTGCATTTCTTCATCAGTGAACGCAATATGATGTTGTTCTGCTTCTTTTGCATCATGTTGAATAGTAGGCATTAATTTGGTATCACGAGCATAATTCCTATCAACAAGGTCGTACTGTAAGGCATAGTCAAAAATCGCGTTCAATAGTGATTTTATGCGTCTTTTAGTATTCGGAGTAGCTTTTTTCTCAATCCCCAAAGAGATGATGGAGCCATTCTCCACACATCCTAAGATATGCCGTGATCGAACATCTCTAACTTTCATATCTTTGATGCTCCAGCAATAGGGCCATGCGTATGCACAGCTCCGCAAGGAAGCCTCTTTATTACCTGACTGAATGTAGTAATCTTTCCATTTCTCATATAATTCACTCATAGTTATGGAATCGTCCAAATCATATGGGTTCCGATTATATTCCACAAGCGCTGCATAAGCATCGTTATAGTTTTCAAAGAATGCTTCCGGTTTGAGCAGCTTGCATATAGGTTTACCCTTTGGAGTCTTTCCTACAGTCACCATAGCTCTGAATGGTTTCCGGAGATTACGTCCTTTAAGCTCACTTATTTGACCGAACCCATTAGGTAATCGGCGTCTCTTACGTGTGGATTTTCTTACAGGCTTAGGCTGTTCCTTCAGTGGATACCCGCAATGAGGACACGCGAAGGCCCGATCGCTAACCTGTAAATCGCACTCTGGACATTTGATCAACATATCGTTACCAATCCTTTCCATTGTATTTTCACTTTATATTATATATCATACGGTGTAGGAATAGTCAAATCCTACATTATATTTTTACGGAGGTTTATATGACATATGATAATGGGCCTATCTGTCCACATTGTGGAGGACAGACACACTATTATGACAAAGCCAAAAGGATAGTAAAGGGTAAATACGGGGAATCAAAGAAAATCTATGTGTATAGATACAGATGCTCTCAATGCGGTGAAATACACCGAGTCATACCGGACACATTAATACCTTTCAAACATTACGAAAAAGAGGTCATACAAGGCGTGATAGAAGGAACGATTACTCCTGAAACACTGGGCTTTGAAGACTACCCAAGTGAAATGACCATGCATCGATGGAGAAAAGATAGCAGTAAAAACATTTTCATGTGTTTCGCATCATAAGATTAAAAGGTTATATTTTCCACTGACTTTGTTTTAACAAATAGACGCCATTAGCCTACAATAATCGTGAAAGGAGGGAAAACATTGGACGAAGTAATATTTGGACCTGGATCAGTGCCAGTAGCAGTAGCAGCACGGGTGTTTGGTAAAGATGCCTGCTGGGTTCGTGCGGGTATCATTACCGGTTATCTAAACATAGGTACCGCCACCAGGAATGGGAAAGTAATAACATCTATAGACCAGATGAATAGTAAATTCGGTCGCATTAACTATTATATTTCCCCGAAGAAACTTTATGAAGAAACAGGCTATATTTGGAAAGGACGAAGTAAACATGGGAACCACGATCAGACCTGAATTGTCGGAGAAGAATCCATATTGGATAGAACGACATCGGTATTATGAACTCAAACATTTCTGCCTGCAGTATCCTATATGGAAGAAAACCTACGAAGCCATGAACGGATTGCTTGGAAGACCCGCTGATCTGGCATCCTTCGGTAAAATGAAGCATATCTCGAATCCGACCGAAAGAATTGCCACTATGAAAGCTTATTATTCCGAACGTATGGACATGATTCGTAAAGCTGCAGAGAAAGCAAATGGAGACTTAGCTGAATACATAGTGAGAGGAGTAACCGAGGGACTATCTTACGATGTGTTAAAAATCAAAATGGATATACCATGCTGTAAAGATGTGTATTACGAAAGCTATAGGAAATTCTTCTGGATTCTGAATAAAATGAGAGATTAGTTTCGCGAGAAAAACAGCTTGTTTTATGACAAAGAAAAAGAAAGGAGAATTACTTATGAATTACGAACTTTTATTAGATGCAGTCAAAGAGGTGTCCAAGGACAAATTGAAGGAGATTAGCTTCAAACTTGATGATCAGACCATCCAGGCAATTAAAGAGATGGACCTGAGCGAAGACGAGAAGCGACAGCTCATTCTGATATCCAAGGACAGAGCCTTCTTCGACATGCTGCTGATAAATGCACTCAAAGAAGAGTAACATCTTTCGGCTAAAGAAAGTAAGGGGACGGCTGTTAGCGGACAGCTATCCTCTTATTTTTCTTTTAACGATTAATAACCTTACCAATCAGGTCTGCCATTTTCTCATGTGATGATCTACGATCGGCAATAGCTTCGTCAAGGGTGTTGTTTCCATAGACTTCTTCTACCTGGTCTGCAGTCCAGACATCGCCGAATTCTTCCATGGTTTCGATAAAAGTGTTGATTTCTGTTTTTGTCATATTATTGAAGCTCCTTTCATGATTTGGTTGAGATAACAGTATACCACAAACCTAGATTAGCTTCAATCGTCAAATCTGTCGCAGGATGTCTTGCAATTCGGATATGGAGCGCCACATGAAACGCATCCTGATGGAATATCCGGTTCAGAATCGACGAGGATACAACCATCTACAAGATTGATATACGGACCGTTATCCTCATATTCTCCAATATCGTAGACTTTACCGCAGTTGGGACATACGAATTGATCATCTTCTAAATTCATCAATGCACCGCAATCACAAACTGCTTCACCCTGGAGAATAAGCTGAATAATTTCATCTTCATTTTCTGTGAAATATCCATTCATAATGGTGGACCTCCTCATATATTGATCTAATAATTATACACCGTAATTCGTGGGATTTACAGTCACTTTAATGAAAAAACTTATTTCAAAGGAGAGATTGAGATGAATAGAATGAAATTCGAAGGACGTATGAACTATTTTATGTTAACTGCCATCAGATCAGCTAAGAATGAAGATGGATTGATATCCGATCGAGATTTAAAAGCTATAGAACTGATGAAGGAACTTATTGGTTATGCGGAGGAATTGAACTACGAAATTGAAAAACTCAAGAAAGAAGTGAGCAATTTGAAAAGAGAAAACGAGAGAGCAGAGAAGATAGGGGCATAGCCTCTGTCTTTTATTTTCGCGTAGAAATCAGCCCCTTTTATGAGAAGAAAACATATTTTGAAGGAGGTTTTTATTATGTCAATTAAAGAGAAGAAAGAAATCACAAAGATGCTGGTGAAAGTAGAAGTGGTGATATTGATGATGATATTTACAGTAATATTGTTACACACAATGCCACTTGCTGGAACCGCAATGTTTGTGGTCGACTGTATTTCTATTGGCTTATATGCCAAAGCAAAATCTGAAGAATACGAGGAAGAGTTCTATTAAGGGCTCTTTCTTTTATTTTTATCCTAGATTAGGCAAAGCGCTATTCTAGGTTAGAATCCGTACGCAGGTTACTGGAAACAAAGTTATATTTGTAATGTGAAAAATTCCCGGGGAGGGATTTTCATAAAAACATTTCAAAGGAGGGTACGACCGGTGGATGTATCATTTTTATTGGGAACAATTTTGGGAGCAGTATTAACCAATATCGTTTATGTGATCATATTGAGGAGGAAATAGTATGGTATATTTAGTTTTTCTTGGCGGAGTGTTTATAGGTGCTATTATCACTTGCGTTATTCATCAGAAAACATCTGCACATGGATATTTTACCGTTACACCATATTCAGATGATGAGATTGCAGTTGATGAGGGATTCTATTCCGTGAAAGTATCCTTACCAAAAGATGTAAACCTCGTGAATAAAGGCAGGATTATCTTACATAATTCCAATTCGCACAAATAACAGCTTCTTTTATGGAAACGTATTAATTTATTTTTAAGGAGGATTTCAAAATGGAAACTATTGAAGAATTATTAAAAAATGAACTTGAAGTGGAACTCGAAGCTTTGGGTAAAACAAATCTTGGTTCGGATGATTATAAGGTAGCGGTTGATGGAATCACCAGGCTTATGGACAGACATATCGAGATTAGCAAGCTTAACGATGAATATGAACTTAAAAGAGATGCACGAGAAATCGATACAGATCTTAAAGTTCAGCAGATGAAAGCAGATGCTAAAGATCGAAAAATCAAGTATGCTATAAGCATTGGTGAGACAGTCGTATCTACTGCAGTAATTATCTGGGGCACTTTGAAATCATTCAAATTCGAGGAAAACGGAACAATTACTACAATAATGGGACGAGGTTTCATTAACAAACTTCTTCCGAAGAAGTAAAATACGGATAAGCAGGGACGCTGGGGAAACTTGGCGTCTTTGTTTTATTTTGTTTACACAATTATGTAGGAGTAGTATAATTAATTGGTACATTCAACTCTATGGGGGAATACGAAAGATGAAAGAAAAATTGTTATCAAAGAAAATACTACCAGTTCTACTATGTGTGATACTCATTGCAGGCTCCGTATGTTTCGGAACATTCATAGCAAGTAAGCCTAATACCTATAAGAAAACAATAGCCGAGCTTGATGAAAAATCCGCAGATGTTGCCAAAATGTCAGTCGCTACATTGGGCATGTCTACTTTAATTGCAGCTGTTCCGGGAGACACAACCACTCCAATCGCTGATTATCTTGTAGATTTAAATGCATGGTTGCTGATAATCATGATGATTTTGACGCTGGAAAAATATTTGCTGACGATAATCGGAAAAGCGGTATTTTGGCTCATAATACCTATAGGATTAGCTTTGATTGGGATAAGTATTCCTCCCAAAAGTCAATCATTAAAGATAAGAGGTTTTAACATTCTATTGGCTGGGTTTTTAGTATGGGCGATTGTCCCTACCGGAATGATGATATCCAGAGATATTGAAAGAACGTACAGTTTTTCGATAAGCGATGTTGCCGACGAGACCGAGAATATTCAGAATAAAGCAGCGGAAATAGAGGAGAACGACGATTCTGATGAGTCGGATGACAAAGAGGATGAAAACATCATAAGTGGATTTATTTCAAAAGCCAAGGATGCCGTTGAAGATGTTGTTATAAACCCGCTCGAGGAAAAGGTCGCTCAGGCCAAGAAAATGGTGAATGCCGTAGTCAACGCGATTATCGTTTTAGTTATAACATCTTGTGTGATTCCGTTGTTCACTTTAATTGCGTTCTTATTATTGATAAAAATAACATTGCATTTAGATCTACTCGGGGAGATAGATTCCGTGCGGTTGGCATTGGTTTCAGGAAAGAAGAATGCACTTAGTAAAAACAAAATTAAACACAAAAAATCTTAAAGTTTACGTAAGAGCTTATATCAAAATGGTATGGGCTCTTTTTTTTTAGTCGCTAAAATTACAAGCTCTTTAATGAAAAAATTGAAAGGAGAAACATCTATGAATAACGAGAAAATTGTAAAACACATACATTGGGGAGCGAATAACAGTTACCGAAATAATTATGTTATAGTTTTATGGAGTGATTATACGTGGGAACAGTTCAATCTTGGACCAGAGCCATATATCAAAGGTAAAACTATGAAACAGCATTATAATTTTGGTAAAGCAATAACCAGTAAAATGACCAAAAACCAATTCATAGAATATTTGAATAAAAAGAAAGTAGAGATTGAGTCCTAACCAGGGCTCTTTCTTTTTTTTTTACGAGGAGAATATGAGATACCATTACAATAAGCCAGATCATTATACATCCATGTACGGACAGACTTATATTTGTGATCACCCGGTATACAGTCATTGTACATTATATAAAATTGGAGAAAAGGGCCTGGCTGTTATTCAGCAGCGTTATATTCCGGAAATAAAGTCAACATGTTGGACCGAAATTGATCCATGGCTGGTTGATGCTTTATATTTACATGAAGGTTTCAAAAAGTTCTTCGATGATCGTGCTGGAAAGTGCAACGATGGATTATATCCTACAACCAGTATCAGGCAGATTATGTGGGCTTTGAAGATGAAACCTTTGAAACGAGAACGCTGGGAAACCTGTTTCGATCGCCGGAGTATTTAGCGAAAATTACATTCTGTATTATGAAAGGAGTGATTATTTATGCGAGAATTGAATAAAAATGCGTGGGTATTTGAAATGACCGTTGATGAATCATGCAAAAATATCGATGATATCGAGGATATTATTAGACAATCTAATGGTATTATTATAGGATTAAGAGGTAGAAACCATGTAATAGAGTTTCTGATAGTTCTCGATTTATTGGCCATGGATGATTTGATTACAGATATGGTAGTGCGATATCCAGGCAGAACAAGATTCAGAAAAGCAAAAGCAATAAGCTTCAAATGAGGGTCCTAACAAGGGCTCTTTCTTTTCGCGCGAATTACAGATGCTATTATGAAAGGAGTGATTTATATGAGAAAAATCTACATTAGAACATCAGATATTTTTGATTACAAGGATGCGGAAAAACGGATGAAACATTTTGACTTCTGTCGTAAAAAAGCTTTGGAATGCGGTCTTATATGTCGTTCGCATATTGATGGCATGAACACTAGGCTTTTTATAGAGGGAAGAAAATCGAAAATGGTTAGATATTATTTAGCAACCATATTCAAAACTGGAGATGGAGCAAACGGTGTTAAACGTCTCATATCAATTATTTTTACTCATTAGGGGGAAAAGAGTCCTAACTAGGGCTCTTTCTTTTCGCGCGAATCACAGGTGCTATTATGAAAAGACTAATTTTATGGAGGTGCATATTTATGAGCATTGTGACTAAAGTAGCAAAAATGAGACTTAATTATCACGCAACTATGTTGGACATTTGCAATGTTGCTAATCAATTAGGAATATTGAAAGATGAGAAAGCGGAAGAGGTGATGAAAAAGCACACATTTAAATGCTTTGACGCAATGGAACATATGGGATTGGATCCATATGGAGCAATGAAAGAAGAGTCCTAACCAGGGCTCTTTCTTTTTTCGCGTTGAAAACAATTTCTCTAATGGAAAGATTACTAATTTCAAAGGAGGGATTACATTATGATATTATTTACAATCTTATTCATCATATTGGTGGTATTAGCAATATTGACAGTACTCGGCATAGCAGCGTTGGGTGCTGCCGGAATTGTAGTATTCGGCGATGTGATTGTATGCGTTGTGATTATTGTATTAATAATCAAGCACTTTATTAAGAAAAGAAAGTAATTAGTAAGCGGAGTCAGCAATGGCTCTTGCTTTTTCGCGTATCTTACAACTCCTATAATGAGAAAATTATATTTTAAAGGAGGAATTTACTATGAAGAAATCATTAGAAGATTACAAAGAAATGGTTGTAAAACCGCAGTTTGATTGGATTAAAATCCATTGGAAAGGATGGATGTTGATTATGATAATTTCGGCATGTATACCATATATCGTATATTACGGCAATGATATTGTAGATTCTATTAAAACAAAATTCTCAAAGGAGGAAGAGGAAAATGAGTGATGTATTAATCGCAATTGTTGGAGGTATATTTATCTACCTGTTATTAAACAGAGGTAAATAACTCAGCAAGAAAGGGGTGATCATTCATTAGCCTCTTTCTTTTATTTTCGCGAAATATACGCGGACTATTATGAAAGAATAAAACATTTAAATTTGCAGGAGGATCATTATGTCTGAAGAAATCAAAGAGTTAACTGACAAAGAAGCAATGAAAATACTCGGGGAATTTGCAACTGCATGCTACGTCAAAGGAGTAAAAGATGCTCTGATTGGAGTTAGTGTTGGGGCAATATTTGGAGTGGTAATTGCGGGCGGGTTCGAAGTTATCAATCTGTGGAAAGACAAAAAGAAAACTGAGAAACAAATTAAAGAATTTAATACTTTTGTAAAGGAAGAGATTGAGTCCTAACCAGGGCTCTTTCTTTTCGCGAAAAAACCATCTTCTTTAATGAGAGAAAGAAGCGGCAGTAGTGAGTCGTGGGAGAATGTCCCACCAGCTGAGATGCTGTCACATAAGAACTAAGACTGGGCGACTCCCAGGCAGGAAATGAACTGTATAAGACCACACTTTCTTTTTTTTTTTTCGTTAAATTTACAACTCATATTATGAAGAAAGGAGAGATTAATATGAGTATACATACGGAAATTAACGGACCTGAAAAGAAGTATTTAGAGGATTTATGCAACACTAGATGGGGTAAAATGAAACAGCCATGTAAGGGTTGCAAATATAGATATCCTCTAAACAATAAATTAAGGTGCTGCATATTCCCATCAATACCGAGAGATTGGTCATTCTTGGAAAGAAACGAGTCCTAACAAGGGCTCTTTCTTTTCTCGCGAAAAAATCAACTCCTTTAATGAGAGAAAGGCGGTTGACTATACCGCATAAACGCTAAGGGCGAGAAGGAATTAAAGACTTAGCACTTTCTCTTTTACTTTTTACACACGCGAAAGGAGAAATCGTATGAACGTAAAAATGACACTCAGAAGAAACTCACCAAAGCTCCTGGCAATACTCGCTGCGATGGGGACGGTATCTACGGCATTCGCAACGGCGAGAGCCACACCAAAAGCACTGTTACTTATTCAGGAGGCGGAGGCTCAAAAAGGAGAGGATTTGACTGCACTTGAAAAAGTTAAAGTAGCTGCAGTACCTTATATTCCAGCAGTGTTACTTGGTTCGGCTACTATTGTGTGTATATTTGGAGTTCAGATGTTGAATCGAAAGACTCAATCCTCTATGGCCAGCGCATACGCTTTGTTGGATCAGGGCTTTAAGGACTATCGCCGAAAACTCAAGGAATTGTACGGCGATGAGGCCGATAAGAAAGTTATCGAAGCTCTGGCGGTAGAGAAGTCTCAAACAGTATACATTAATGCCTCCTATTTGGATGGACCTTGTGATTTAGCCCTAGAAGAAAATTCATCTAAACCCGTTCTCTGGTACGACGAATATTCAAAGAGGTTCTTCACAGCCAGTCTCGAACAGGTTCTTATGGCAGAATACCACCTGAACCGAAATTATATTCTCAGAGGAGAAGCTGTGATAAACGAACTGTATGAATTCCTCGGCCTGGAGCCTACTGATTGGGGCGCCGAAGCCGGATGGGCTCCGATGGATGAAGGAATGTTCTGGATTGAATTCAACCACATTCCGGCAAAACTTGATGATGGTTCCGTCTTTTATATTATTGAAATGCCGTTCGAACCAATTCTGAACTATGATGAATATTACTGACTCGCGAGAATTCCAACGACTTTAACGGAAAGGAGGTATACTAGAAATGAAGAAATATGATTTAATAAAAATGGCTGGTTGGATTGCTGTGGCTATTGGCGGATTAGTTGCTAGCTGGGCTACAGATAAGCAGTCGAAAGAAGAAATCGACAAAAAACTTGAAGAGTATATTACCGAGAAAACAGATAAGGAGTCCTAATGGGCTTCTTATTTTTGTTTTAACAAAACCATGTTCATTTGAAAGGAGATATCATGAACAAATCTGTAACGAAATTCATTAAAACTGTGAAACGAGGATTCGGAAAACGAAGTCCTGAGATTCTGCTCGGGATTGGCATTGCGAGCGGCATTACTGCGACCGTCTTAGCTGTTAAAGCTACCCCGAAAGCATTGGAACTTCTGACTGAAAAGAGATATGAGAAATATGGCGATACGTTGAAAGAAGATGATTCGTACGATGATATGCCAGAACTCAAGCCCGTTGAAGTAGTCAAAACCACATGGAAATGTTATATTCCAGCAGCTATCAGTGGTGTTGCATCTATTGCTTGTCTGCTCGGATCTCATTCAGTAAACGCGAAAAGAAACGCAGCATTGGCTACGGCTTATAAATTATCTGAAACGGCACTGAATGAATACCGTGAGAAGGTCGTGGAAGAAATCGGTGAAGATAAAGAAAAAGTCATCCGAGATAAAGTTTCCCAGAAACACCTGGATGAGAAACCGGTTTCAAAAAATGAAGTAATCATCACAGGAACCGGCAAGCAGCTTTGCTATGACGGTATTTCCGGACGATATTTTGAGTCAGATATTCAGACAATCCGTGCTGCAGTCAATAAGATCAATGAAACCATGGTGTACGAGATGTATGCGGCATTAAATGATTTCTATAATGAAATTGGTTTGAGTAATACAGACATGGGCGATGAACTTGGCTGGAATGTTGATGATGGTTTACTCGAAATAAGCTATGGAGCCATGGTCGCAGATGACGGTAGACCTTGCATTACTCTGGACTATCATATTGCGCCGAGATATGACTTCTCAAAGCTTATGTAGATTCGCGAAAAATACATATTGTTTAATGGAAAGAATATAAAAATCTGAAAGGAGATTATTTAAGATGAAAGAAATCAAAGCAGAAGAGGTTAAAGAAGTTGAGGTAACTACAGAGGAGAATACGGAGACAGAAGTAGCCACTGAAGAAGTTAAGGAATCAAAGCTTAAAGCTTTCGGAACGAAAGTAAAAAGCGGGTTACAGAAACACGGAAAGAATATTGCAAAAGGTGCAGTGATCGGACTGGGTTTGGTAGCAGCTTATGCGATCGGATCAAGAGCTGGAGGCAGCGATGACGATTCTGACGTGGTATCTGATTCCGATTACGTAGAAATCGACGAAGTTGAATCTACCGATGAAACATCAGAAAATTAGGATTTATATTCTCTAACAGGGGAGTACCTATAACAAGGTATTCCTCTTTTTGTTTTCAACGGAAAGGAGCGTATCATGCCCAGGTATATTTACAAAGGTCCGGTCATGGAATTCGACACTCTTCTTGCTGATATTTGGGAGGGAGAGACTGTTGCTCCTTCTGAGAAGAAAGCAAGGAGTAATTTAACATATCAATTCAAGAAAAGAAATAACCGTATTGCGGGAACACGCATAACGTTACCCGGAAAAATTATGATGGTTGATTAAGAGAGGAGAACTCATGGAAGATTACAGATCAAATTCCCATAAAGCAAAAGCTGAAGCCAAAGAAGCTGCTGAGAAAAAAGTAGATAAGGTCGTTACCGGCAATGTAAAGAGAAAAAAGAAGAGCGAGGTAAGCAAATTCAAAGACGTATTTATTTCGGAAGACGTATCTAATGTCAAATCTTATATTTTTCTTGACGTGCTGGTACCAGCAATCAAAAAAGCTGTCTCAGATATCGTGAAAGACGGAGTCGATATGATGTTATATGGAGACAAACGAAGTGGCAGTCGCAGTTCATCCAGTTATGTGTCATATAGATCATATTCCGATAACACGAGTCGTAACTCAAGAAGGTCAGTAAGGGCCAGCTACGATTTTGACGATGTTGTGTTCGATACCCGAGGTGAGGCTGATGAAGTATTATCCAGCATGGATGAATTAATGGATAGATACGGAGTTGTCAGCGTTGCTGATATGTACGATTTATGCGGCATGACATGTAACTATACAGATAATAAATACGGTTGGAAGAGTCTTGCCAGAGCTGATATTTCAAGAGTTCGGGACGGTTACATGATCAAACTTCCAAAAGCAGAACCGATTTAAGGAGGATTCATGGAAGATCCAAAAAAGATTATTTTAAAAACTGAATACAGTAACAAATTCGATGAGATTAGAAAAGATCTCGTCGTGCAGTCATATTTCAAATACGGAAAAGCTTCAAGAAATTTCGTATCAGGGTATGTGGATGCGATTGGATCACTTAAAAAGTGTATTCAGAAATTTGAAGAAACAGGTAACTTAGAATATCTGGCAGACGCTGCAAACTATTGCATGTTCAGATATATGTATCCACAGACAGGAGAATATTTCAAGCATACTGATTCCGACGAGTCTGCCGGAATTGATGGTATGTCAGTAAAAGAAATCGAAGAGTTTAAAAAGGAGAACGAATAATGAAAAAATTAGCATTTATGAATACTATTTCCAGATCAGCACACAGAATGGCATTTAAGCTTCAGAAGCACAGCCCGGAAATCCTTGTGGTGGCTGGGGTAATCGGTGCGGTAGCAAGTGCTGTGATGGCTTGTAAGGCAACAACTAAACTGGGAGATATTTTAGATGAGTCCAGAGATAAAATTGATTCAATTCATGATGTGATTGAGAATCCAGATAAGGTTAATGGGGAGTATACACAGGAAGACGGAAACAAAGATCTTGCTATTGTGTATACGCAGACCGCTCTGAAGGTTGCTAAAGTTTATGCTCCTGCGGTTATTCTCGGAGGATTATCTATCACGGCTATTCTTACATCTAACAATATTCTCAGAAAGAGGAACATTGCACTGGCTGCAGCTTACACAGCAGTCGACAAAAGCTTCAAAGAATATCGTGGAAGAGTCGTTGAAAGATTCGGAAAAGAACTGGATAAAGAGCTCCGTTATAACATCAAAGCTAAGGAAGTGGAAGAGACTGTTACCGACGAAAAAGGTAATGAAAAGACTGTAAAAAAGACTGTCGACGTAGTAGATCCAAACGCCATCAGTGAATTTGCGAAATTCTTCGATGATGGCTGTATTGGATGGACCAAAGATCCGGAACTCAATCTGATTTTCTTACGCCAGCAGGAAGCAGCGGCAACTAAACGTCTGGAAGATCGTGGACATTTATTCCTGAATGAAGTATACGATATGCTTGGCATCCAACACACAAGAGCAGGTCAGATTGTAGGATGGATTTATGATAAAAAGAATCCGATCGGTGATAACTATGTCGATTTCGGCATTTACAATACTAGCAAAGAAGCGAATCGTAACTTTGTGAACGGATATGAAAGAACAATCCTGCTTGATTTCAATGTTGATGGAAACATCCTTGATCTGATGTGAATGACAGGACTCAATAGCATTGGGTCGGGGAATACCCATAGGGATATTTACGATCGCGTTTGGTGAAAGGAGAAATCATGACAGGTAGAGAACTTATCATATTCATTCTGGAAAATAATTTGGAAGACGTATCCATATTCGATGGTGATACGCTTCCTGGTCTCATGACTCTGGATGAAGCTGCTGTCAAATGGCATAGCGGCAGAAATACTTTAAAGGCTCTTTTTGAGATGGGAAAAATACCCGGAGTGATAATCGACGAAAAGATTTATATTCATAAGAGCGTAGAGAACCCATTTTCAAAGGAAGGGAAAGACCATGATAAATAAAATTCTTATATTTGCTGCAGGAGTCGCTATTGGCTCCGCAGTAACATGGAAACTCGTAAAGGATAAATATAAAAAACTGGCTGACGAGGAAATTGCTTCAGTAAAGGAAGTATGGAGTAAGAAACATCCGACTGTTGAGGATATCACTGAGACGGACGTAAAGGAATCTATCAAAACAGATGCTACGCCACAGCCTAAAAAGAATCCGGATTTCAAAGATTATAGAGCGATGCAGGAAATCATCGATAAAAATGGTTATAAAGAGGAGGATTATATGTATAAATATGTTATTTCACCGGAAGAATTCGGCGAAAGTGAACTTCCATCTGAAAGCCTGACATATTGGGCGGATGGAGTTGTTACGGATGAAGCAAATTGTGTTATGGATGAAGACGACATTGAAGAAACTATTGGAAGCGATGCTCTGAATCATTTCGGTGAATATGAGGACGATTCAGTATTTGTCAGAAATGAGATTCTTGATAAAGAATACGAGATTCTCATGGACACTCGAAGATTCAGTGACGTCTATCCTATACGATAGGAGAAGAATGGATGGATAAAAACAATATTATCAACGAATATTTCGAATGGATGACTAATATTGTCTGCGGAAAGAGGTTTTCAGGCAAGATGACTTATAAAAAACTTCTTTCATGCTTACATATGATTACGTTCAGATGCGAAATGCGAAGCGACGAAAACCGAGCTGAGGATGGCGTAGATCTTAGATGGCGATTTGCTGTCGATACAGACAGAGAAAATCAGAATGATTGGATTAGAGATTGTCTCGAAGGTCCATGCAGTGTTCTGGAGATGATGGTGGCTTTGGCCATTAGGATCGAGGAGACTATCATGGACAATCCGGCACTCGGCGATCGAACCGGGCAATGGTTTTGGGGAATGATCACGACTATGGGGCTTGGATCTATGAGCGATAATAATTTTGATAAGAAATCTGCTGGAAATATCGTAAATACATTTCTGGATAGACAGTATAAGTCAGACGGGGATGGCGGTTTATTCAGAATTCGAGGCGTTGACGTGGATTTAACAAAAGTGGACATTTGGACACAATTGTGCTGGTATCTCGACAGCATATCTTAAATCTTGAAAGGAGAAGCATAGTGTAATGATTGATTTCATGAAGATTTCGACGCGCCAAGTGAAAAAGGGTGTCACCGAGATATTCCCTAAATTTGTTCTGAAGAAATCGTCGGATCTCATGATACGGGGCGGCGATTTCTATGCTGTTTGGAATGAAGATACTGGTCTCTGGTCTACTGACGAAGAAGACGTGATCAACATGGTTGATGCCGCATTATATGAATATACGAAAAAACAGGAAGAACACGCGATTGATGAACTTAACACAAAATATATGTGGGATTCAAATTCCGGTTCTATAGACGCCTGGCATAAATATTGCCAAAAGCAGATGCGAGACAACTATCATCCACTAGACGAGAAAATTATATTTGGTGATACCAAGACGACCAAAAAGGATTACGCCAGTCGAACGCTCAGTTATCCGCTGAGAGAATGTAATATTTCAGGGTACGAAAAACTTATGTCTACTTTATATTCTCCGGGGGAGCGGAAGAAAATCGAATGGGCGATTGGCGCAGTTATCGAAGGGGATTCTAAGAATATTCAAAAGTTTATGGTTCTCTATGGTTCTGCGGGAACCGGTAAATCAACAGTCTTAAATATTATACAGCAGTTATTTGAGGGTTATTATTCGGTCTTTGACGCTAAAGCGTTGGGATCGGCTAATAACTCTTTTGCGTTGGAGGCGTTTAAAGCAAACCCGCTTATCGCAATTCAGCATGATGGAGATTTATCCAAAATTGAGGATAACACTCGATTAAACAGTCTTGTATCCCACGAGCTTATGACTGTAAATGAAAAGTTTAAATCTACTTATGCGAATAGGTTTAATGCTTTCTTATTTATGGGAACCAATAAACCAGTAAAGATTACGGACAGCAAATCCGGTTTACTCAGACGATTGATCGATGTCACGCCATCCGGCAATAAACTCGACCAGAGAGAATATTCAGATTGTATGGATAAAATCCCTTTTGAGCTTCCGGGAATTGCGTATCACTGTCATCAGGTATATTTGGCGAATAAACATATGTACGATTCATACGTTCCGACGCTGATGATGGGTGCCACGAATGATTTCTATAATTTCATGATTGATTCATTCAGCGTGTTTAAAAAGAATGACGGAACGACTCTCAAAACTGCCTGGGAGATGTATAAGGTGTATTGCGACGAGACCAAGGTACCGTATCCATATTCTCAGAGAGTGTTCAAAGAAGAGCTTAGGAATTATTTCTGGAATTTCGACGAGGAATTTGACAGTGAATCTCAGGCTCGGAATGTATATTCAGGATTTCGGCTTGATAAATTCGAGAAAGATATGAGGAGTGAGAAGAAAGATGTACAACAAATACAGAAATCCATCGATTTTGGAGAGGGGATACAGTCAGCCTTCGATGAGTCCTGCGCCGAGTGTTTTGCTCAATACGCAAACGAAAATGAAACTCCCGTCAAGCCCTGGGACAAAGTCAAAACCAAACTCAGCGATATCAACACATCGAAACTTCATTATGTCAAGGTTCCAGAGAATCATATAGTCATTGATTTTGATATTAAGGATGAGTCCGGTAATAAATCATTCGAGAAAAATCTGGCTGCGGCAAGCAAATGGCCGGCTACATATGCTGAGTTAAGTAAAAGTGGCGCAGGGATTCATCTTCATTATATTTATGACGGTGATTCAACACTGCTCAACCGTCTTTACGACAAAGACATTGAAATAAAGGTATTCACAGGAAAAAGTTCACTCAGGAGAAAGCTTACAAAATGCAATGATTTACCTATTGCACATATTAGCTCAGGACTTCCTTTGAAGGAAGGAGGAAAAAAAGTGATAAATATTGAAGGATTTAAAAACGAACAGAGTCTCAGAACTACCATAAAAAGAAATCTCGAAAAAGAATATCATCACGACACTCGAAGTAGTGTTGATTTTATCAATAAGCTTCTCAATGATGCTTATGCCAGCGACAAAGCTTATGATGTATCCGATATGAGAAATGCTGTATATTCTTTCGCAGCCCAAAGCACCAATCAGGCTGATTATTGTCTGAGACTTGTAAGCAAAATGAAATTTAAATCTGAAGAACCGGCGGTAGCGCTCACAAACGATGAGAAGCCGCTGGTTTTTTATGATTGCGAGGTATTCCCTAACTTGTTCCTGGTTAACTGGAAAGTACAGGGAGAGGGAAAGCCTATCGTAAGACTGATAAATCCACGACCGCAGGACATTGAAGAACTTATCAAATTCCGGTTGGTCGGATTTAACTGTCGTAGATATGATAACCATATGTTATATGCTTGTATGATGGGGTATACGAACGAGCAGCTGTATGATTTATCCCAGAAAATTGTAAATACGAAAAAAGGCGACAGTCGAAAGGTGTTATTCGGCGAAGCGTACAATATTTCATATACTGATATTTATGATTTCGCTTCTGCGGGTAACAAAAAGAGCTTGAAAAAACTTGAAATCGAAATGGGCATTCACCATCAGGAGCTTGGACTTCCGTGGGACAAGCCTGTACCTAAAGAATTATGGCAGAAAGTAGCGGAGTATTGTGATAACGATGTCCTGGCAACGGAAGCTGCATGGGATTATCTGAAAAGTGATTTTATTGCAAGAGAGATTCTGGCTGATCTGGCAGGTTTAACAGTTAATGATACCACCAACACCTTAACCACTAAATTTATATTTGGAAATAGAATAAATCCTCAAAATGAATTTAATTATCGTAATTTAGCAGAGCCGGTATTCGAAATGGACGAAGAGACTCGTAATTTCCTGGAAGAAGCGTGTCCGGAAATGATGTCTCAAACCCATGGTGAAGCCGGTTCTCTTTTACCTTATTTTCCAGGATATAAATATGAGAACGGTGTTTCTACATATTGTGGGGAAGAAGTTGGAGAGGGTGGATATGTATATGCTGAACCAGGAATGTATGGTAATGTAGCACTTCTTGATATTGCATCAATGCATCCTCACAGCACCATTGCCGAATGTTTATTTGGTATCAGATATACAAAAGCGTATCGTGATATTGTTGAGGGTCGTGTAAGCATTAAGCATGAAGCTTGGGATGAAGTTGATAAAATGCTTGACGGAAAGCTCAAACCGTATATTCAGAGAGTCAAAGATGGCGAGTTGACTTCTGAGGATCTGGCAAATGCATTGAAGACTGCAATCAACTCAGTGTATGGTCTCACCTCAGCGACATTCCCCAACCCGTTCCATGATGTCAGAAACAAAGACAATATCGTTGCTAAACGTGGCGCGCTGTTTATGGTGGATCTTAAACATGAGGTACAGAAGAGAGGATTTACTGTTGCTCATATCAAGACAGACTCCATTAAGATTCCGGATGCTACACCGGAGATTATCAAATTCGTCATGGACTTTGGTAAGCGGTATGGCTATACATTTGAGCATGAGGCTACTTACGATCGGATGTGTCTTGTAAACAATGCGGTTTATATCGCTAAGTATAAAGACCCAGATGAGTGTGTGACTATGTACGGATATGCTCCAGGCGATAATAAGAAACATAAGAATAATCCATGGACAGCTACCGGCAAGCAGTTTGCGGTTCCTTATGTATTCAAGACTTGTTTCAGCCGGGAACCAGTAACAATCAATGATATGAGAGAAACTTTCTCAGTGAAATCGGCTTTATATTTGGACATGAATGAGAAATTACCGGACGTATCTGAATACGAGAAGAAACTGGAGAAGTTGGAATCCGACTACAAGAAAGGCAAAATCTCAGATACCACGTTTGAACCGGAAGCTGGCGTACTGCAGGAGCTGATCAATGATGGTCATGACCGTAAATTCGTTGGTAAAGTCGGAGAATTCTGTCCGGTTAAACCTGGCAAGGGCGGTGGTATTCTCGTCAGAGAGCAGAATGGTAAATTCTACGCGGCTACCGGTACGACAGGATTCAGATGGCTTGAGGCAGAAATGCTGTTGAAGAAATCTGCAGAGATGGTGACGATTATCGATCCGGATACTGGAAAAGAGAAAGAGATATCGGGAGCAGAGCTGATCTCTGGTAATGATGGCATTGTTGACCGATCATATTATGACAAACTCGTTAATGACGCCATTGAATCTATTTCTAAATATGGTGATTATGAATGGTTTATATCTGAAGATCCGTATATTCCTAAAGAGAGACCATTACCGGATTTTATGAATATTCCAGAAGGCACTGATGAAGAAGTAGAGTTGCCTTGGAATTGATATTCGCGGAGAAATCCTTTCCTGTTATGAAAGGAGTGAATACTATGAATGTAACTATTATATTTAATGAGGATGCTTTATATTGGCGCAATGATTTGAAATTCAATATTACGATTATCAAGCACATTATTGAAAATCTGAATGATAAATTAAATCGCAGTTATTGGATTTGTTTGAACGATCTTTATGATTCGTTGCAATTACCAAGAACTAAAACTGGTTTAATGTACGGATGGGAAAATGATGGTGATACAAAGATTGAATTCGAATTGTCGCCGATAAAAAACGGCCCAAACGTTGAAATAAAAATTACAAATTTAGTTAAATTACTTTAACAAAACTGAGAGTCTTGGCTAGAAATAGCTGAGGCTCTTTGTTTTATACAAAATTATATTTATTTAAAGGAGATTAAAAGAATTATGGAACTGACATTTGCACCAAGAGACATTTTACAGATTAACGACGCAAGAATCATTTACAGAAACCTCAGAGGAGAGGGGAGCAAATTCAATCGTGAGGGCGATCGCAACTTCGCAGTGGTTATTCCAAACCAGGAGCTCGCTGATGAACTTATCGATCGTGGCTGGAATGTGAAAATCAAAGAGCCGAGAGACGAAGGTGAAGAGCCATTCAGATATCTCCCGGTTAAAGTGAAATTCAATGATCGTGGACCGCAGGTATATTTAGTATCCGGAAATGCCCACAGAGAGCTGAGCGAGGATATGGTATCCATCGTGGATGAGATTGATATTCGCTCAGTCAATCTGGATGTAAGACCATATGACTGGGAAGTAAATGGTAAAACTGGTCGTACTGCATATCTGCAGTCTATGGAGGTCATTCAGGAAATTGACAGATTTGCAGCAAGATATGCTGAGGAAGAAAGCCCAGAGGAGTGAACATGATCGTACGAGCATTCGAAGTCCGAGCACATAACAGGTATTTAGTATGTGATTTGGCAAGTAATTTGGACAAAGAATTACGGAATCTGCAGGAAGATGGCTGGAACATCATTTCAGTAACCGCAACGCCGGTTAAGGAATACCATTACCCAGATCACTTTGATTCAACGTTATTCACAATAGTTGCGTCTAAGAATGAATATAAATGAGGGAGTGATATTTATGAGTGACGGAGCAAAAATTGTTATAGCCGGAATCATGGCTTATACAATATATAGAGTCGCAGGAAAGTGTACGGACGCTAGGATTGCAATTGCAGCTATGAGATGCGGAGTTACTATGAAATTGGAAGAAAAGGAGAAATGATTATGAATATTTATTGTGATTTATGTGCAAATAAAGACCGTAAGGAAACGTGCAGAACTTGTGTTAGTGGTATCCTTAACATGACAACAGACGGAGCTGAATATAGTTTACCTTCGAATTTCTCAGTCATTATTAAGCCTGCGCCAAAAGAATTACGGCAGAAGGTAGCGGAGTATTGCGATAACGATGTTCTGGCGACGGAAGCTGCGTTCAACAAATTATTCGGAACAGGACTTACGGCATCACCATATCAGAAGGCTATGTCCAAAATCAAAAACGTTATCTTCAATGATCCGGCTACAATTGTATTTTGGAGTGATGGCACTAAGACCGTTGTAAAATGCGGTAAGGATGACACATTTGATCCGGAGAAAGGTCTGGCTATGGCGATTTCTAAATACTTCTTTGATAATGCCGGATATTTCAATGATGTGTTTAAGAAGTGGATTCCTAAGAAAGGAGAAAGCGATGGAAAAGACCAGTGATTCATTAATTATAGGTTTTGATTCATCGGCGGGTAAGGACGGCACAGTTTTAATCGTGGGGCGTAAAAAACCCCGCGAAGCCGTCGATGTTATAAATGCTTTCGATGGAGAAGAAGCTCTTGAACTTTATAAAAAGTTGATTACACCAAAGGCGAAAAATGAGTAAAGATTTTCTCAGGGATTATCAGAAAGACGCTGTGGATAAAATGCGTAATGGCTGTATTCTTAATGGTGGCGTTGGGAGTGGAAAATCAAGAACAGGTCTCTATTATTATTTCAAAGAGAACGGCGGAAGTTTTATCGATCAGGAATATGTTCCAATGAAGAATCCACAGAATCTTTATATTATTACTACGGCTATGAAGCGTGACTCACATGAGTGGGATTCAGAGTTGGCGAATTATCGCATGTCAACAGATTCAGAACAGAATAAATTATATCCTGGGCAAAAAATCATAATCGATTCCTGGAATAATATTAAGAAATACGCTGAAATTCATGGAGCGTTCTTTATATTTGATGAGGATAGAGTCTGTGGTTCAGGAGCCTGGGTAAAAGCATTTCAGAAGATTGCCCGTGGGAATAATTGGATTATTCTTTCAGCAACACCCGGAGACTGCTGGACCGATTACATACCGGTATTCGTGGCGAATGGATTCTACAAAAACAAGACTGAGTTTTGTAGAGAGCATGTTGTGTATGCACGGTTTACAAAGTATCCACAGATTGAAAGATATTTGAACACCGGCAGATTAATCAGATTGAGAAATCGAATATTGGTTGATATGAACTTCGAAAGAAGTACAGTTCCGCATCATATTGATGTGTATGCTAAGTACGATATTCCTCAATATAAGGATGTTATCCGAAATAGATGGGACCCTTTTAAGGATGAACCAATCCAACAGGCTTCTCAGCTTTGTTATGTTTTGAGAAGAATAGTGAATACTGATGAGTCTCGTGTAGTAGCATTAATGGAGATCCTAGAGAAAACACCTAGAGCTATTATATTTTACAATTTCGATTACGAAAGAGAAATGTTGCTTCACTTATTCAGTGACGACGAATATATAGGATATGAGGTAGCCGAATGGAGCGGTCATGCTCATCAGCCGGTGCCGGATTCTGATCGCTGGATATATTTGGTTCAATATACCGCAGGCTGCGAGGGGTGGAATTGTGTCAAAACCGATACGATTGTATTCTTTTCACAAAACTATAGTTATAAAGTCATGGAGCAGGCTAGTGGTAGAATCAATCGAATGAACACTCCGTACAAAGACTTATATTACTACCATATCAAAAGCCGATCCGGAATTGATATGGCAATTACCAAAGCCTTAAATAAGAAGAAAAATTTTAACGAAAGGAAGTTTGCGAAATGGGAGTAGATTGTCGTGAAAACGGATTAAATATTCAAATCATGTTGATTAACAACATCGTCGAGGAAGCAGTAAAACACGGTGCTGACGATGGCGGATCTTATGAAAACAACCCATTTAAGTTAAAAGCGGCTCTTGAAGATTGGATAAAAATTAATAATCTGGAAGATTTTTGTTATGTTGGTTATTTTGATGATTCTGACGCTTGGTGCGAACTTAAAATAGCAAGAAAGAAGGTTGAAACTGATGAGTCATAACGCAATTACTCTTAATAGCATCGAAATACCTAAAATTAAAAATGGTTCGCGGATCAGAATTGGCGGAGTCAGAACCTTGAATATTGACGTAGATCATCACTTCAACTGGTTTCAGAAGAGAATGATTAAATGGTGTTTCGGTTTTACTGTGGAGGATTACAGTGAGGAATGACGCGAAAATCACAACTCCTTTAATGAAAAGGAGGAATGGTGTTATGACAGATTATGAATATTTATTTAGTATGAACTTACAGGCTAAACTTAAAGAGAAGATTCAGGGAGCTATATATGTAAAGGTTAATGAAAACGACAGTCTGGTTATTAAGATCACAAGACGTGATGAAAATAATTTTGATATGTCATTTACAGATTTTTCAAATAAATTCCTTAATGGATTTTCTACAGATTACGCAGCTTATGAGGTACAAAAAAAATATCAAAAATTTGTAATGAAACAATTTTTCAAATGAGTTAAAGGGCTCGGCGGAAACGTCGGGTCTTTTATTTTTATGAATAAGGAGAGATTCAAATGATTATTAATGGTGTCGAAACGGAAATGAATAAGTGCATAAAGAACTACGTATATCTTGTTGGCGATAGAACAAGATTAGTATATTATTTCGACAATGATGAAAAACTCAATCGTATTCCGGAATGGGAGGCTGTGAATCTTCTGAAAAAGGGAGTGTTAACCGGAATGAGAAGAGAGCAATATTCCGCTAACACATATCTGTGGTATCCAACAGTTCAATTAGACGAAATTGAAAAAGCTGCCATATTGACTTCACAAATTCCTTGCGGTTTTAAAAGAATTAAGCAAAAAATAGCTTACGGAAGAAAAACAGGATCTGTGCGTCTTCCAAACAAAGCATACGAAAAAGCATGGAACCCTCACAATAGAGAAGGTCGATTGTTGAATGACGGATTTGATTTGGAACGTTTCGTAACGAAAATAGATCTTCCGATAATAGAACGGGATGTTGATAATTATAATACAAAAACTTTCGATTTCGTAAGATTACATATGTACACATTAACTTATGCAGAGAATCCTATGGATACCATTAAGAAATACCGAAAAAATATTTTAGCAATGGCTTTAGATAAAATTGATCAATCGAAAAAATTCAAAAGATATGGGGTGCCGATTAATTTTTTGAGACTTGATAAGTTCACTTATTGTAAAAGTCAAAAGATGATCGAATTATTATTCGTACTCAAACCAATAGGAGGCGGTTTGATTGAACTATCATAACATAACCACTGATGATATGCGGAACGGCGATGGACTGCGGACAGTGCTCTGGGTGGCCGGATGCAATCATCATTGTAAAGGATGTCAAAACCCTGTGACTTGGAATCCACATGACGGATTGATATTTGACGTGGAGGCTGAGCAGGAATTATATAACAAAGTAAATAAGTCTTATATCAGCGGTGTCACTTTTTCTGGAGGAGATCCTTTATATCCGGAGAATAGGGACACCATTTTTCATTTGGCGAAATACATCACGAAATATATGCCTGGTAAGACTGTTTGGTTGTATACCGGATATTTATGGGAAGAAATTCGAGATCTACCTGGTATGAAATGGATTGATATTTTGGTAGATGGAGAATTCGTAGATGAGCTTTCCGATGTCACTTATCACTGGGCTGGCAGTACAAATCAGAGGGTGATCGATGTACAGGAGAGTTTAAGAACGGGGACGGTTATTTTGAAAGGAGAATGAACTATGTTTACAACATGTTGCGTCGCATTTTGCATAACCGTTGCGATTTTTGTGATTAGTTTCGTTTTTTCATGGCTTATTGGTATTACAACCAACGATGATATCGATGAAAGCATATTCTTCTCATGGGTATTATCATCTATCGGCTTTGGAATTTGTTTAACTTATATCCTGGTTAATCGCGGAATTATATAAAAGGAGAAAACTAATGGAAGACCTTATGGAAAAAATAGGAGCAATGGTTCTCATATTAATAATGATAGCTGCGGGAGTTTTAACTGTAGGGGCGGTTTGTTTTATATTTTCACTGTTTTTACCATTGTGAGAAGGAGAATGAAATGAATGGACTAATTGGTGTATTTATCATAATTACCTGTGTCGTGTTTGGACTGGTGTGGTTATTCAGCTCCGATCCAGATTTGCCAATGACACGTGCGGATAAAATATTCATGTTTTTAAGTTTTGAAGCGATTGCCTGTGGATTGATTTCTGGCGTTTATATTTTAGTAGGAGGCGCAAATGGAATACATATATAAAGAAGTAAATTTCTCAAAATATTGTCCGTTATGCGAATATGCGGATTTATACGAAGAGAAAGATCCCTGTAATGAATGTTTGGGGATTCCGATGAATGAGCACTCGGAGAAACCGGTTTGCTATAAGCCGGATGAAAAGAGAATTAAAAAAGCAGAAAAGGAGAATGCGGAATGAAAGTAAAGATTTTTGGAAGCGATGGTGATTCACTGGCGCTGGAGAAAGCTGTAAATGAGTTTATTAAGGATAAAGATGTAGTCGATATCAAATACACGACAACGTTCGTCATCAATAAGTATGGTAACTTTGGTGTTCCGGATGGCGGCATATTTATTGATCGGGTTATGGTTATGTGGGAACCTAAATCCACCGTTTTATATGCTGACAATAAAGTAGTTGGATTTTCCGAAGAAGGTGAGTATGTATGCTCAAATGGACAGTGATATTTTTAGGGGCGGTCGATCTAACGGCTGTCCTTATTTTAATCGGATTGGCGATTGCCACACTAGAAGAAATTTGTAGAAAAGAGGTAACTAACAAGATGAGATGGATAGATCCAAATCCAGGAAAAGATGAAAGAAGTGTTAAACAGGATAGAGAGATTAAACGAAGCTTTATGAGCAGACCGGAACTTAGAAATAAAGAAGCTGAGAAATGGTTTAGAAGAAAACCTTACGGAAAGGAGAAGTAATTATGACAGGAAACGAGTATCAGAAACTGGCAGCCAGAACTATTAATCAGGGTTTAACATTCGAAGAGCAAAAGCATCACGCTCTTCACGGAATGGTAGGAGAAATCGGTGAGATTCATTCTATTTATCAGAAAATGTATCAGGGACATTCATTTGAAGTCGATCATGTAAAGAAAGAATTTGGAGATCTGCTCTGGTTTATTGCGGAGTATTGTACTGCCAAAGGTTGGTTATTGGATGATATTATGCGGATGAATATCAATAAGCTTAAAGCCAGATATCCGGAAGGTTTCGAAGAGGACAAGAGCTTACATAGAGCGGAAGGGGATATTTGAGATGATCACTGTGATACAGCATGGAAATAGAAAAAGAATCGTATGTCCTACTTGTGACTGTATATTTACATATCAAAGAGAAGATATTGCACATAAGCAAACTGGTATAAATGATTTTAAGGACTTTGTCAGATGCCCCGATTGTGGAGAAGAGTGTGGGGTAAAATCTTATGATTAAAATTATCAAACCAGGCTATTTGAAAGAAGCTCAGTGTTCGAAATGCGGCGCAGTTTTAAGCTATGACGAGAATGAAGACGTGGAAACAAGATATGAAAAAGGCATTGCTTCAACCATGGAAACTTATCGGAAACCTGTAAAGTATATCACTTGTCCGCAGTGCAGAAATGAAATTGTTTTGAAAGCGGTTAGATGAAAGGGGGAATAAAGAAAAGAATGAGTAGAATCGGCGTTAGCACAAATTTATTCCAACCTGGGACTCAGTGTATGTGCTGTAAACATTGGATTCCGGCCACAAGAGGTTTAAGGGGTTACAGTTTCGGTGGATATTGTAAACCGGGATATTGTAAGAAAAAGAGTAGAGGAAGTGAAAGAAGATGAAACCAATAGTAATAGTCATTCACAGTCTTAAAGCGGAGCGACTTGATTCAGAACTCTCGTATTTATCTAGCATGATTCCTATTCCACAACAACGGCGTAGAGATGCGATAGGAATATCGGACAGCCTAATTCGTCCTGTACTTATTATCGGTAAATATGGGAGTTGGAATAGATTAGCAGGTTTGAGACCAGACTTTTGGATTGCTGGAGATGACGATTGTCGTGCAATGCTGACAATGAGTGCCGCCAAGGTCGGAGGAGTAGAACTTAACAGGATAGAGGATGTGCTGAAAATTGTAGAGATATTAAGAGTGGAGGGAGAAGAAAATGGTTAAATGCAAAGATTGCAGGTTTGGCGGTCTTAAAGTTTTACTGGATAACGAATCAGCGCCTTGCCTCCGATTAGATGACGAAGAGTGTCCAAATTACAATGAAGAAACCGGCGAAATGCGAAATGCTGAGAGAAGGGAAGAATAAATGAGGTATGAGAATTTAATCAATGATGAGTCAATGAAAATGATCGAAACAAGGGATGAATTTATATTTCAGACAATATCGTCGTGGATTGTAGATAATTACCAGATAACCGTGAGTAAAGAGACGTTATCTAAAGCTGTTGCGCTTATAAAAATGATGGAAGATCGCGGAGTTGATATTTGCGAAATTACAGTCAACGAGAAGATTTTATATGATGAGTACATGCGTGGATACAGAAAAGGTTATCGAGAGGGTCGCGATGTGATAGTTGAAATCTTTGACGATAAGATGAAAGAGCTTAAAAACGAAATTGCGGAGGAAGTGGTTAGATAAGGAAAAATAATGGGTGATAAATTCAAACTGGTGCTAAAAATCGAAGAACGATTCAACGCAGGAAATGCTCAAAGGAAGGTTTTCGGTAAAATTAAAGGCAGACCTAATAAAAACATAGAGGTTATTCATCATAGCGGTGTCAAAGGAATGAAGTGGGGAGTGAGAAACGGTCCACCATATCCAATCAAGAATAAAGGAAGGGTTGCAAAAGCTCAAAGCACATTGAAAAATGCTGATGGAAAAGATATAATCAGCGTAAATCATGTTGAATTAACTGGGAAACCAAATAGCATTACTCAGATTCAGAGAAAAAATGGTGGAATTGACCGAAATTATTATGATAGTTCCGGACGACAAATAAAACAAATTAGTAATCATAATCACGGGCAGCCAAAACACCATCCATATGGGAAATATGGAGAACATGTACATGATTATATTTATGATATATCTGGAAAATTATGTGGTCGTCCAGTCAGAGACTTAACACAAAATGAACGAAGGGAAAATGGTGATATTTTATGACAGAGTTTAATATGAAAGAATATCTTGGTAATTTGACAAGTCATGTTATGTTTGAATACAATGGATATTCTTGCGGTGTAGATCCATTGGCACGTGATAACTTTGATATGTGGTATGGTGATGAAAGCATGACAGCCCACTCAATCGAAGAGGTTATGACTACAAAATTCTTTGACGGAAAATCCATGGAAGATATTTTGGATGATATAACGGATCTGGAGTATTAGTCTATTTTGGTGGTAAGAGTGATTGAATAAGTTCGCTAAAAATACAGTTCCTTTAATGAAAGGAGTGATATTATATGGCTATCAAAACAAAACGTATACCGATGATGAATGAATTTATGGGACGTAATTGGGTAGAGGACATTAGAAAAACATGCGGTGACAATGTGGCTAATAAAGTTAAATTGATTAATGAAATTAGTTTTAATGTACCGGTTTATTATTTTGGTACCGATGAACTTGCGTGTCATATTCCCGAAACGAACAATTGGTATTTGGAATTTCCAGAAGAAATCACTATCACTGATTGACGAAGAGACTCAGCGTAGAAATTACGTTGGGTCTTTTCTTTTATATTCCATCACATTTACAGAAAGGAGAAATTTAAAATGATCAAATTAGAAAATGTAGGTCTGGCAAGTCCAGAGCAAATGGAGTTTATCATTGAAGGTATGAGGAATCCGATGAACTCGTGGGAGAAGAGTGATAGTGGTAGAGGCTGCGATGGCAAGTTATGCGGAAGCCATTGTGCGTTTAGTTCTCAGTGGTGTGGTAACACTCCGAAATATGTAGTAGGAGAAGCCGATCACTCCCTCATGCAGCGCTTATCCAATGCTGGTACAGAACACCGTAAGTATTTAAGAATGATGCCGGTGTATGTGAGAATTACGGCGCCTTTATATTGGTGGAAAGAATTTGATACTTATAAGATTGGAACAGTTGCAAACTCCTGCAGTACGATGCACAAGATTGCGGAGAAAGAGTTTACGCTGGAGGATTTTTCAACGGAGCATCTTATTTCTGATGAATCTATTCCAACCCGCATATATTCTGCTAAGGATATGATGGAAACCACGATCAAAAACCTAAATATGTTTCGTGAGTTATATTTAAAAACCAGAGACAAAACATATTGGTGGCAGATGATCCAGCTTCTTCCGAGTAGCTATAACCAGACTCGCAATGTTATGTTGAATTATGAGGTGCTGGCTAATATTTACAGACAGCGAAAAAATCACAAGTTGGATGAATGGCGAGAGGTTTGTAAGTGGATCGAGAGCCTTCCGTATAGTGAGTTGATTACCGTAGACTCTCGTGAGGCGATAAAAGAAGAAGTCTGGAAGGAAATCATAAAAGTCCGTGAAATTCCAGATCCTTCGGAAGTACATGGCACTGCTGAATACGCTAAAATGTGTCCAGATCAGTTAATAACAATAGCAGAGATGGATGCTGACGCA
>OJAG01000080.1_pt1 | contig 74615 bp, 78 predicted proteins | sample 1589021 | NCBI WGS metagenome assembly OJAG01 (sample SAMN03283264) | human gut metagenome | biome: human-associated habitat; material: feces | host: Homo sapiens | place: USA | collected 2013 | reverse complement strand
ATGGCAGCGACATGGATGTGAAGAAGATGATCGCAGGATACATCATCAAGAGAGTTGATGTGTACTCCGATTATCGCCTGCACATCGAGCTCAACATGAGCTTCGCACAGTTTGAACTGGGACTGGGTTCCCAGGAGATCAACCCGGCGTAAACAAGCAAGTTGCCAGCTGTGTTGACGGGAGCGCTATTACCTGCAATAATAGTGTTGGGGAGGTGTATCCGAGCCTGAAGTGAAAGGAAGGATACATGAAGAAAAGAGTATGCTGCTTATATCGTGTCTCAACGACAAAGCAGGTAAACTATGACCCACTGAAACAGGCGGATATCCCAATGCAGAGAAAAGATTGCCGTAAGTTCGCGGAGTCCATGGGCTGGGAGATCGTTCAGGAGGAACAGGAAGCGGGTGTATCAGGGTTTAAGGTCAGCGCGGCCGACAGAGAGGCTATCATCAGGCTCAAAGAGGATGCGTTAAAAGATAGATTCGATATACTTCTCGTGTTTATGTTCGACAGACTTGGCCACAAAGAAGATGAAACACCATTTATCGTGGAGTGGTTCGTCTCCCATGGCATCGCGGTGTGGAGCGTGAAAGAAGGGGAGCAAAGATTTGACCAGCATGTGGACTTTTTAATGAATTATATCCGTTTTTGGCAAGCCAGCGGAGAAAGTAAAAAGACCTCCATTCGGACCAAGACCGCATTGGAGCAGCTTGTTGCCGAAGGACGCTTCCGCGGAGGCATTGTTCCCTATGGCTATAAACTGGAACCCAGTGGAATCCTCAACAAGCGCAAGCACGAGGTGATGAAGCTTGTTATTGAGGAGAATGAAGCCGATGCGATTCGCTTGATGTTCCGTCTATGTGTCAACTCCGGATATGGAAGATGCCGGATTGCTTCGGCCCTCAATGACAGTGGCCTAAAGAACAGAGACGGACAAAACTGGCATGAGGCGACAGTCGGGCATATTCTCCACAATATTCTGTATACGGGGGTCCTGCGAAGCGGAAGCAGCCGGTCCGATGTGATCCCGGAATTGCAAATCGTTGCTCCGAACACCTTCTGCCAGGCACAAATACTGATGCGGGAACGCACAAATGCACATGACGCCGCAAGGACACTTCCTCGCAACACAAGGGGCCAGGCGATGCTTTCCGGGAATATCCGCTGCGGACACTGCGGCGGACGGTTGATCCTGACCAGCAGCACAGCCGATTATGTCAAGGCAGATGGTACCTGCGTGAAGAGAAAGCGTACACGCTATATATGCTACAACAAGGTGCGAAAAAGATGCCCTTGCAGCGGACCGACCGGCTACACGGCACACATCCTGGATGCAAGGGTAAAAGCATATTTGCGTGAGTTATTTGCGGCGGTAAAGTGCGGCGGGATATCAACGGTCACGGACGATACAAAGAAGCAGCTGGCGGAAAAACAAGCCGAGCTTCTGGAGCTTACACAGCAATTCGAAGAATCGCAGAGTCAATATGAGCTGTTTAAGGATCGGCTCCTCGACTCCATCCAGCAGGCCGATCCCAAACGCCAGAGCATGCTGACAGAAGTCCTGGATGAAGCATACGAGAGGGTCGTATCTCTGCGGAAAGGCGTTGGGATCCTGCAAGCGCAGGTGGAGGGATTATCAGAGACCGTCGCAGAACCGGAGAAACACGCTGCGCGGATCATGGAATGGGCAAATATCTTCGAGGTCTGCAGCGCTGAGACACAGAAAATGATTGCGGGCTATATGCTCAAATGCGTGACCGTGTTCCAAGACTACCGCATGGACATCCAAACCAATGACATCGGCATTGCAATACCGATGTTGGGCACGGAATCAACTGAACAAATTTAATTGGCCATTCAACAATCTGAGTAGCTGGAGATACCTTGGAAAGATGCCTGTGGGGGTGCTTAACCGATGACTCGGGAGAGCGCTTGAATGGCATTCAAGAGGTCAGCGGTTCGATCCCGCTTATCTCCACCAAAAGCTCGAGAGAGTGAAGAAAAACCTTGAAATCATATGATTTCAAGGCTTTTTCTTTTTCAAAAGTGGAAAAATCGCAGTATTTGCAAAAGCCGCCTGTGCGCTTGATTTTTGATGGAAATTTTGAAAATCAAGAGGTCAGGTAAATGAAGAAAATCAGGATGAATTGCACCGCCACATTGGACGAAACCTTTGCGGATTTTCTCCTTTCCCGCAGGGCAAAAGGGCTTGCGGGAAAGACGCTGGAAAGCTATTCCTCCCAATGGAAAGCCGTGGCGCGGCACTTGGACACGGGGACGGACATTGCCGCCCTCCAAAAGGCGGATTTGGACGCAATGATAGTTTCCATGCGGGACGCGGGGCTTTCTCCCAACAGTATCAACAGCTACACGCGCGTTCTGAAATCCTTTTTCTCTTGGTGCAACGAGCAGGGGCTGACCCGTCTGAATATCCCGCTTTACAAGGCCGAGGAAACGGTAAAGGAGACCTATTCGGACGCGGAGCTGACCGCACTTCTGAAAAAGCCCGACATTCGCAAAACGACATTTGCGGAATATCGGGACTGGGTGATTATCAATTTTCTTTTGAACTGCGGGAGCCGCGCCGCGACGGTCAGGGCGATACAAATTCGGGACGTGGATTTGGACGGCGGCGTTGTGTTCTACCGCCACACGAAGAACAGAAAGGCGCAGGTCATTCCCCTTTGCAGCCCCATGATTGCCATTCTGCGGGAGTATGGGCGTTACCGTGGCGGGGAGCCTACGGATTATCTCTTTTGCACAGAAACGGGTACACAGCTCACGGAGAACGGCTTGCGGCAATCTATCGCAAGGTACAACACGCGGCGCGGAGTGCAAAAGACTTCTATTCACCTGTTCCGCCACACATTCGCGCGGAAATATCTGATTGACTGCGGTGGGGACGCGTTTACGCTCCAAAAGCTATTGGGACATTCCACCCTTGCCATGACGAAGCATTATTGCGCCATTTACGACGCGGATTTGACGAAGAACTACGACAACTTTTCCCCGCTGGCGCAAATGAAAGCGAGCAGCGCGAAAATCAAAATGCCTGCCAAAGGCCGCTGACGGCTTACCACGGGGCGCGTGGGTGGCGGTGGTATTTATCTGTCAGACAACGAAAACGGAGCGGGAGGTTTGCACTTCCCGCTCCTACTGCGTTATATCAAAACACAAATGGCTCGTCCTTTATCGCTCCATAAGCAAAAGGATTGACCCCCAATTCACTACGGAGGAAATACGCTAATTCCTCCGCCGCAATGAGAATATCGTCATATTCCTCTTTCTTTTGGTCAGCTCTTATCTGCGTATAGACTGCGTTCAGGCTGTCCAGCATTTCCGAAGTTGTCACTAAAATTCAAACCTCTTTTCTGACGGCGTGGGAGAAACTTGTTTCTCCCCGCCGAGATTATTTATCTTATCTGTAATATTTATATTTATTTCTCTATCCTCTGCCGTGCCGTTATTTACGGCTTGCGGCGCTTCAAAAGCGTCTGCCGTAAAGTCGTAGCCGCTGGCCGTATCGTCTTCCTCTGTATGCGTGGCGCGTTGTGGTGTTTCATAGAAATCATAGGTGTTGCTGTCCCCGCGCTGGACAAGATAGCCCCGATCTATCAGCTTTGTAAATTGGTCGCGGTATGTAGACTGCGGCATTCCCACCGCCTGCCGTATGGCAGCGGGCGAGAGCGCAAGCAGATAGCCGTTGGCATTGGACGCGAAATATAAGTAAAGCATGAGCGCGTGCGCACCGAGGTCACGCGCCGCAGCTTGCCAATGACTGTTTTTGATACCGAGGAAGTCAGACGCGGCGCGTTCTCTGTGTATTGCTATAAGCCTTTGATTTGGTACTGTATTCGGCATTCTCCGTTTTCTCCTTCCTATTGGAACGGCTGGGAGGGAAAGCCCCTCCCGCCGATGATGTATTATTTTCCGAGGCTTTCGATTTTCTCATTCAAGCCGTCGATTGCGTCAAAAATCTCTGACGCGTCCACCGTGGCGGAAATGTGGGAAAGAACGTCCTGCACGATTTCCTCTTTCATTTGCTCCATTTCCCGGCGGCGGTTTGCTTCATCAATGTTGCAGCTATTCAGATACATCATTCTAAGCGTTGCCTGCATTTCCTTTTCCATGCCGCTGATGAAATGGTCAAACAGTATGTCCTTTTGAATATTCGCCATTTTTGCGTCTCCTTTCTCTACAAATCTATATTTGAAAGTATTGTTTTCTTAACTTTCTAAGTATATTATATCAATTTTTTATACTGTATCAAAGAAAGGGCGCTGAATGAAAGCACGATGAAAAAAGGGGTGGCGGGTATATTTTGGGAAGTCGCGGCGCGTTTTCTCTTTTGGCGGTTCTGCGTGGGCAAGTTGGACACGAAAACGCGCTGTTTTGCACCGTTTCCGTTGTATTTCGCTTGATTATTATGAGAAATCCGAGAAAATCGCGTTGAAATCACGCGGCATACGCTGTTTTCACACGTTCACGTTATAATTTTCTGCATTTTTCAAGAAATTTCGGGAAAATCCTTGACAATATATATATATATATATATATAATGGGTTGTGCAAACGGCGCGAGGCGCGTGTTTTGCACATTTTTTATTGTGGAGGAATGGATTATGCGCGTTATTCTCGATACTGACAAGAAAACCATCACCCTGCCGTGGAACTATCGTGAAAAGTTAGAGGCTTACAACAAAATGGTTATGGACATTTCCGGCGATGAAAGCAAGAAAAAGAACTTCAAGTCCTTTGTAGATGACGTGTGGAAAGAGTGCATGGCGAACAGCGACAACTGCTTGAAAACTGCTGACAAGCCCAAGAAAGACGGCGGTAAGAAAGCGGCGGACAAGTAATATGGGCGCGCCAAGAATTACGCCGGAGGAAATCATTGAAATGCAGAGGTTATATCGGCAATTAGGCACTTATACCGCTGTGGCGAACGAAATAGGGCGCAGCCCGTCCTCTGTGTCAAAGTATGTGCAAATGAAAGGCGTTCCCGCAAATATCCGTATCGCTGTTGAAAATTTAATGCAGAAAGGTTGATTATCAATGGACGAAAAAATTATTGCACGTGGAACTTTAAAAGATTCAAAGGCGTTTTGTATGGCGCTGCCGATTATTGGACTCATCGTCACTATTATCTATGATTTCTCTGTTAGCGACGGCAGTCTTTCTTATGGGTTTGGGTCTGGCAATGGTGCAAACCTTGTTCTTTACCCGCTGATTATCGTACTTGCGATTGTGGCATTTGTCATTTACAAAAGGTGGTCGAAGGTACAGATTACAGTCACAAACAAACGGGTATATGGCTTTGATGCAATGGGGAAAAGAGTTGATTTGCCTCTGGACTCAATTACTGCTGTGGGGACAAGCATTTTCAGCGGCTTGGCCGTTACCACTGCGTCAGGTGCAATCAAATTCGCCATGCTCAAAAACCGCGACGAATTACACGAAGAAATCAGCAAGCTGTTGGTTGAACGTCAGAGCAAACCTACTGCTGCAACGACCACCATTAAGCAGGAAATTCCTCAAAGCAATGCCGATGAATTGAAAAAGTATAAAGATCTACTTGACGGCGGCATTATTTCGCAAGAAGAATTTGACGCGAAGAAAAAGCAGTTGCTTGGTCTGTAATTCCTACATATCCACGGAGCGGGGCGCGTGTCCCGCTCCTTTTCCTATCCGTTTCATTAGGGTATAGCCCAATGACAATGGAAATCCCCTTGCTTTTCTGTTTCACATATATTATATCATAATTTTTGAAATATTTCAAATTGCAGATATATTCTATTGACATATTTTCGGATTTGTGATACAATACAGAAAGATAAAGCAAGGGGGCTTTTGGAATGCGGGTTTTCTATGTGCGCTGCTCCACCATCGAGCAGAACGAAGCGCGTCAGCTGAAAATGGCAGAAGAGCAGAACGCTGAAAAGGTGTTTGTGGACAAGGCAAGCGGCAAGAACACAGACCGCGCCGCCTTTAAGGAAATGATGGCTTTCGTCCGGGCGGGCGATACCGTTGTTGTTGAGAGCATTTCCAGAATTGCACGAAATACGCGGGACTTGCTTTCTATCGTTTCCGAGCTGACCGAAAAGGGCGTGGAGTTCGTCAGTCTGAAAGAGAATATCGACACCACCACCCCGCAGGGGCGTTTCATGCTCACCGTATTCGGCGCGCTGGCAGAATTGGAGCGGGAGAACATTTTGGAGCGGCAGCGTGAGGGAATCGAGATTGCCAAGAGCGAGGGCAAGTATAAAGGCCGCAAGCCCATTGATTATGATGAAGCGCAGATGAAAGCCCTTTGCAAGAAGTGGCGGGCAGGTGAAATTACCGCCACTGCCGCCATGAAAGAGCTGGGCTTGAAGCCCAACACGTTCTATCGCAGGGTAAAAGAAATGGGGCTGTAACCAGCCCCGCAAACATGCAATCTATTCAAAAATTCAAGCGCACATGAAGCAGAAAAGTAAAGTGTGCGAAACGGGCAAATGAGCAAAAAGCCCTTGTATTTCAACGGTTTTTCCTTTTGGAGCGCTTGCCCCTGACGGACGCTGCCGCGGCCGTCAATGGCATTCAAGAGGTCAGCGGTTCGATCCCGCTTATCTCCACCAAAACAGGGTATTTTCGATGAAAATACCCTGTTTTTATAACTTTTTGAAGGATATTATTTTCCTAAAACTTGCGCTACTACCAATCTACTACCAATGCCCGAAACGGCTACAAAGCGTCGGTGATGCGGCGGAGACTATCCACATCCACGTCCTGATAGTGCCGGAGCATTTCGGCGGAGGTGTGGCCGATGAGACGCAGCTTGTCCTTGTCGGGAGCCGGCACGTCCTTAAGCAGCGTGGCAAAGGTATGGCGGCAGCTGTGGGGCGTGTAGCGATGGCGGACGACGCCGTTGCTCTCCTCCATGGGATTGTCAAAGCCGATGGTGTCCAGAGCGGCGTAAAATGCTGTCCGGTAGTCTCGGAGACTCAGGCGTCCGCCGGAGGCGCTGACAAACACAGGCCCGGAGGTCCGGCCGGCCACCAGCCGGTCAATGATGGGCTGGATCTTGGGCGAGATCGTGACGATACGGCTGCGGCCCGCCTCCGTCTTAGCGCCGCCAACAAAGCTCCGCAGTCGGGGGTCGTAGTCCTCGATATCCAGCGCCAGCAGCTCCGAGGGCCGGAAGCCGAGATAACACTGGGCCACGATGTACTCCCCGTAGGGGATAGACGCCCCGGCCTGCTGGAGGGCCTGCACGGCCTCCATGGGAAGCGCACGCTTCTCCTCGGACACGCCGCCGCCCACGATGAGGTATTCTCCTAAATTCAGCGTCGCCAGATGCCGGGGGATGGCGTACTTGTAGAGCAGGCCGCAGAGGGCCTTCATGTTCTCCCTGGTGCGCTTCCCGGCGGGGCAGTCATCCATGCACTCCTGCAGGTCGTCCACGTCGATGTCGGCCAGCTGAGCACTCCAGAGGGGGCGGAAGTGCTTGATGGCGGCACGGTAACAGCCGAGGGTGGACTCACCGGCCCGGTGGGTGGGATACCACTTGTCGTACAACTCTTTGTAGGTGATGTGCCGGCTGCGCTCCTGTGCCGGAGTGACGGCCAGCAGCGGCAGATACTCCAGCGCCTCCTTTTTGGTGCGGAAGCCGGACTTGGAGCGAGTCTTGCGGTGGATGCTGCCGTCCTCGGCGGTGTACCAGCCGCAGATCCGCACGGCGATCCATGTCTTGCTGGGCAGCTGGTAGACGCTGCCGGTGCCATTGCAACGGCTCCGGGGGCGGCGGGTGATATCCTGCTTGGCCCCGCAGGACAGGCAATACTTGGAGCCGTCCGGCAAGGCGGTGCGGCATTTGCGGCAGACCATAGGCGTTCCTCCTTCTATCATTCAGCCGTTCCGGTGTTCGACCGGGGCGGCTTTTTTCATGCCCCGGCGGCGCATAGCTGCCAGTGCCGGGGAGATACTAACACTATAGGGCAGCTCCGGGCATGGTGTCAAGGGCTCCGGCGGCGGGACAGGTGTAGTATATCACGATATTTTGGACTGAATCCCGGCCAAAATGGGACACAACGCCCAATATGTGCTACAATGGCGGCGGAATGAGGAAAACAATCAAAAGGGAGCGAGAGCGATTGGAACTCTCACAGCGCCAGCTGGCGGCGCTGGTAGGCATCGGGAAAACCACCATCGGCGAGATAGAGAGGGGGGAGAGACTGCCGAACGTGGTAACGGCTATCCGCATTGCCAAGGCGCTGCACACCACCGTCGAGGAGTTATGGAGCGAGGACTATTATGGACAATAGACAGATGTGGATGGAACAGATCCTCCGGTTGTTGGAATTGGCCACGGAGGAGCAGCTACGGGTCCTTTACACGGCGGCGCTGTACATAGTGTGAGGGCGGCGGCAGAATCCCAAACGCTTGGGATTCTGGCAAGAGAGGGGCGGCGGGACCGCCCCTTTTCTTTTTGAAAAAGCGGAGCTGCATATTTAACGGATGACAAACAAAAGAGCGGAGACCGGGTGGTCTCCGCTCTTTTGTTGTGCTCAGACATTCAACTGCTGCTTCAGTGCAGCTTGCAGGATGGCGGAGACGTTCAGCCCGGCCTCGTTGGCGGCAGCGTTCAGCCAAGACGGCAAGGTGACATTCCGCCGCACGGTGCGCTTTTCATTGGCCCGGCGGTAGGCGACAAGGTCCACATCTACCAGTGACACAATGCCGCCGGCGGGACAATCCACGTGCTGACTGGGGGCGGGGAAGGGCTTTCCATCGTCCTCCATATCGATCCCCACCAGGCCCATAGCATCACGGGCCATGGCAATGGCTTCCGCCAGATCTTCGCCTTGGGTATTGATCTCCAGATCCGGCACGTAGGCCATATAACCGCCTGCCGGGTCCTCCGTAAAGATAACGGGATATACAAGTTTCATGCGATTACCTCCATATGATTATAATGCGCCGGGGACAGGGGGCTTATTTCAGCCCCCGTCTCCGAATGATTGCCTTTGCGACGCTTTCTTTGATTTCCCGCTGCCGTGAGACTGGCTCGATGTGCTTACCATCGGTGTAGATATCGTGGTCACCGCCGTTGCGTTTGTAGTACCAGCCGTTGGCCTCCAGCAGCTTTATCAAGTCTCTTCGCTTCATTTCCTCACCTCTTGATTATATTATACACACTAAATACACACTTGTCAAGCAAAACTTTTGCAATTTTGAAAATTATTATATGACAAGAGAGCGGAGACCGGGTGGTCTCCGCTCTCTTATTTTGCGTCGGTGGGGGACTCTTCAGGCTGCGGGGAATCTGCGGCTTGCTCTTGGAGCAGCTTACGGGCCATCTCTTCCATGAGCTGCCACTGCTCCGGGGTGAGCTTGGCCAGCACGGCCAGCGCCTGCCGCTGGAACTCGCTGGAGGGGTCCCGGATCACCGTGGCGGCGAAGCGCATGATCTCCTCCTCACGGGAGAGCTGCACCAGCATCTCCCCCTGACCGGTGCGGAGCCAATGCTCGTTGACGCCGAACTCCCGGCAGATGGAGACGATTACAGAGTCCAAAGGAGTCCGAGAGCCACTTTCATAGGCAGCGACCGCACTTTGCTTTACGCCGATTTTGCTGCCGAAGGCGGTTTGATTAAGCGATAGAGCCTTACGGAGCGCCTTGATACGATCTTTCATAATTCACCTCCTGCATAAAAGTATAGCACATAAAATATTACAATGCAATATTTTTCTGCGAAAACTATTGACAAAGAGATATCGTTGTGATATTTTAATATTGCAACGAGATAACTAAGGCAATGGAACATTGATGAGAGGAGGTGAAGGGGATGAACATCTACGAGGCGATGCAGGCCAGAACAAGGGTTCAGCCAGCAATCCGCCGAAGGGCATGGGATTACTGGCTGACGGTGGGGAACGAAAAGCGCCCCATGGTGATGCGGCCGAAGTACCGCATCATTCCGACGAATACACCGGAGGGGTGTCTGATCGACAGCCTGACAAACACAACGCTGCTGGCGGGGTGGAGCCCGACAGAGGCGGACCTGCTGGCAGATGACTGGGAGACGGCGTAATCAAGACAACGAGCCAATGTACTTATCGATAGCGGCCTTAGTAATTCCTTCGGCAATGGCGGAGATAGCGGAAAGCGAATAATCACGCACCTTGGAAAGCCCTGCCTTGACGACGCCCCATTGCTCCTTATCCCGTATTTGGCCAAGAAATTCGTGGCCGGAAAAGTTGATATCCGAAACTTCGCCGTATAGGAGGAGGCCGCCGTCTGCATATTGCCCGTTGAAATCAATGTATCCGGCCTCATCAAGGTTGATTACTGCGTAGTAGATATCCTCTCTGGAGAACTCGGTCAGATCTGCATATAAGGTGCGAAGGTCCACGGCCTCCATATAGAGGTTGTCTCGATGGTCATGCTGAATGGTAAGTAGCTTTTCGAGGGAAAGCATAGTAGCCCGGATACAATCAAAATTCAGTTTCACAAAATCACCTCCTTTCCGTCATCAGTATAACACAGCGGCGGGAGGGAGCACAAGAGAGGAGGCGAAGGGGAGTGAACATCCGCAAATGGACAGTCACAGACCGCAGCGGGCGGCGGGAAACCGTCAAGGCCGTTATGCGGAAGCCTCACCGGCGGCGGGACAATCACCGGATGCGTAAAGCCCTGATTCGACAGAGGAAATCTTAGTGAGGAGGTGAGGACATGAGCGTTGGAGAGCGGATCCGGCAGCTTCGATGGAAGAAAGTGGTGAAGCTGGGGGAGCTGGGAGCGAAGGTAGGCCTGACGGCGGCGGCCATGAGCCGGTACGAGTTGGGACAGCGGAGGATATCCGTGGAGCTGGCGGCAAGGATTGCCGAGGCGCTGGGTGTGCCGATACAGGCGCTTCTTCCCACAGAGCGAGGCGGCGGGAGCGGCCAGAGGGGAGAGCGGACAATTTCCATTCTGACGGCGCTGCTGCACTACCACGAGAGCGTGGAGGCCGCCATTGCCGGAGAAGCACCGGCGGCGGGACCGGTGGATGAATACGCCGAGGCGCTGCGGGAGGCCATCCGGTGCGTCGAGGAGGTGCATAAAGCATGAAAAGACCTCCCCTGTGCAGATGCAAGGGGAGGGGGGTTACTTCTTATCGGAGGGAGATTCCCTATACTTTGGGATTTCGGTCAATTCCTCTATGCGCTTGGCGGCCTCCTCCTGACCCTGCGGATTCAGGAGCTGGTAGGCTTGACGGACCCGAAAGAGGTTGTCATCGAGCGTATCAAAGAGCGCATCGAAATTGCGAAAGAGAATACAAAAAGGAAAGAACGGTTGCTGCGAGGTCGTTGTGGAGATGGAGCATACCGGGAAAAGAAAAGCCGATAACGTAACCACGCTGGTCAAACTCCACGTTACCGACTTCGATCTTTCGTTAATTTGCAACACGCAGCGCAGCCGCTGCCTATTTGCAATATAATTGTAAATCAACATCCATCCGATAATCGGGAAAAGGGCTTGCTTTTTCCGACGGCGGTGGGTATAATATTACATTGTTTTAGCGGGTCATCCCGCCGTATTTTTGTAATGTGACAAGGAGTGTGAGACAATGACCGAGGAACGAAACACCGCCGCCCCTGAGACGGAGGAGAGCAGAAACTTTATTTTGAACCTAATCGACCAGGACATCGCAGAGGGTGGTCAGTTCCAGGGACAGACCGTCCACACCCGGTTTCCGCCGGAGCCCAACGGCTATCTGCACATCGGACACTGCAAGGCCCTGTGCATCGACTTCGGCACCGCCGAGAAGTTCGGCGGTCTCTGCAACCTCCGCATGGATGACACCAACCCCGCTAAGGAGGACACCGAGTACGTGGACGCCATCCAGCAGGATATCCATTGGCTGGGCTTTGACTGGGGCGACCGCTTTTTCTACGGCTCCGACTACTTCGAGAAGGACTACGAGTATGCCGTGGAGCTCATCAAGAAGGGGTTGGCCTACGTCTGCGAGCTGACGCCAGAGGAGTTCAAGGCCAACCGGGGCGACATCGGCATCCCCGCTACCTCCCCCTATCGGGATCGGCCCATCGAGGAAAATCTGCGGCTGTTCGAAAAGATGAAGAACGGTGAGGTGGAGGAGGGAAAGATGACCCTCCGGGCCAAGATCGATCTGGCCAGCGGCAATCTGAATCTCCGTGACCCCATCATCTACCGCATCCGCTTCATCAATCACCACCGGCAGGGTACCAAGTGGTGCATCTACCCCATGTACGACTTTGCCCACCCCATTCAGGATGCTCTGGAGGGCATCACCCACAGCCTGTGCTCACTGGAGTTCGAGTCCCACCGACCGCTGTATGACTGGGTGGTCAGCAATGTCTCCATCCCCTATTACAAGCCCCGGCAGATCGAGTTTGCCCGTCTGGGCATTGACCACACGGTGATGTCCAAGCGCAAGCTGCGCCAGCTGGTGGAGGAGAAGCTGGTCTCCGGCTGGGATGACCCCCGGATGCCCACCCTGTGCGGCCTGCGCCGCCGGGGCTATACTGCCCGCTCCATCCGCAATTTCTGCGAGCGCATCGGCGTGGCCAAGTCCCCCAACACCGTGGAGTACGGCTTTCTGGAGCATTGCCTGCGGGAGGATCTCAACGCCACGGCCCAGCGCACCATGGCGGTGCTGCACCCGGTGAAGCTCACGGTCACCAACTATCCGGAAGGACAGAGCGAGACCTTCACCGTGGAGAATAACCCCACCGATCCCACGCAGGGTACCCATGAGATCACCTTCGGCCGCCACCTGTGGATCGAGACGGAGGATTTTCTGGAGATGCCTATTCCCAAGTATAAGCGCCTGTACCCCGACGGCCCGGAGTGCCGTCTGAAGGGTGCCTACCTCATCCGCTGCACCGGCTGTGTCAAAGACGAGAACGGCCATGTGACGGAGGTGCTGTGCGAGTACGACCCCAACAGCCGGGGTGGCGACCCCGCCGACGGACGCAAGGTCAAGGGCGCTACCCTCCACTGGGTGGATGCCGACAACTGTCTGGATGCCGAGGTGCGGCTGTACGACAACCTGTTCTCCGATCCCCAGCCCGACGGCCCGGACAAGAATTTCCTGGACTGCCTGAATCCCGACTCCCTGATGGTGCTGCGGGGCTGCAAGGTGGAACGCAGCATGGCCGCTGTGGCAGAGGAGTTCGACCGCCGGGAGAACCGTACCGGCGTCAACGCACCCACCTTCCAGTTCATGCGGACCGGCTATTTCTGCATGGATAACCGGGACTGCACGGCGGAGCATCTGGTGTTCAACCGCAGCGTTTCTCTGAAGGACAGCTTCAAGAAGTAAAGAGGAGCTGTCGGAAAACAAACGAAGGCCCGGAGGTCACAGACCTCCGGGCCTTTTGGCTAAAGCCCCTTGGGGGGTATTTTTTTCGGTTCAGCAGCCGCATCACCGTCATCACGGCACCGAACAACACACCGGCCACCGTCCAGATGACCCAACTCCGCTCCGGCGGCACCTCCAGCGGCTCCTTCTCCAGAAAGGCGTACTCCTTTTCGCCGCAGGACAGGAACAGCGCCACGGCCACCAGCAGGGTGCGCAGTCCGGTTGAAGTGAGATGACACGGAGCTGCCGGGGAGTGCAGCGGTGCAGCCGTAAAGGGGCAGATGACAAACAGCGAGGGCCGACGGCCCTCGCTGCTTGTTGCTGTTTACTTTTTCTTGCCGCCGTGGGAGGCCTTCATGCGCTTTTCGTGGTTGAGGATGGTCTTGCGGATACGGAGATTCTCCGGCGTGACCTCCAGCAGCTCATCGTCGGCCAAAAACTCCAGACACTGCTCCAGACTCAGACGGCGGGGCGGCACCAGCCGCAGGGCATCGTCGGAGCCGGCAGCCCGCATATTGGTCATCTGCTTCTTCTTGCAGACGTTGACGGTGATGTCCTCCTGCTTGGGACTGACACCCACCACCATGCCCTCGTAGACCTTTACGCCGGGGCCGATGAACAGGGCGCCACGGTCCTGCGCATTGAACAGACCGTAGCTGACAGACTCGCCGGTCTCGAAGGCCACCAGAGAGCCGGTGTTGCGCCGGTTCAGGTCGCCCTTATAGGGGGCGTAGCTGTCGAACACGGAGGCCATGATGCCCTCGCCACGGGTATCCGTCAGGAACTCGTTGCGGTAGCCGAACAGACCACGGGCGGGGATCAGGAACTCCAGCTTCATACGGCTGCCCACGGGGGTCATCTCCAGCAGATCGCCCTTCCGGGCGCCCAGCTTCTCGATGACGGCGCCCACGGACTCGCTGGGGACATCCACCACCAGCCGCTCGATGGGCTCGCATTTCTTGCCGTCGATGGTCTGATACAGCACACGGGGGGGAGAGACTTGGAACTCATAGCCCTCCCGGCGCATGGTCTCAATGAGGATGGACAGACTCATTTCGCCACGGCCCGCCACGTTGAAGGCGTCGGTGGCGCCATCCAGCTCCGTGACCCGCAGGGAGACATCCTTCAGGGTCTCACGGAACAGCCGCTCCCGCAGCTGGCGGGAGGTGACGAACTTGCCCTCACGCCCGGCATAGGGGGAGTCGTTGACGGAGAAGGTCATCTCCATGGTGGGAGCGGAGATCTTCACGAAGGGCAGAGGCTCCACACAGGAGGTGGCGCAGATGGTATCACCGATGGTGATATCGGGGATGCCGGACAGGGCGATGATGTTGCCGGCGGTGGCCTCGGTGATGGGCTTCTTGCCCAGTCCCTCGAACTCGTACATGGAGACGGCCTTGGCCTTCTTGGCGGGGGCGTCGGGGTCGTGGTAGTTGCAGACGGCGATCTCCTGATTCTGCTTCAGCACACCACGCTCGATGCGTCCAATGGCGATGCGCCCCACGAACTCGTTATAGTCGATGGAGGACACCAGCATCTGGAAGGGCTGATCCAGATCCGCCTCCGGGGCGGGAATGTAGCTGAGGATGGTGTCGAACAGGGGCTTGAGATCCGTGCCGGGGACGTCGGGGGAGTAGGAGGCCACGCCCTGACGGGCCGAGCAGAACAGCATGGGGGAATCCAGCTGCTCCGGGGTGGCGTCCAGATCCAGCAGCAGCTCCAGCACCTCGTCGATGACCTCGTGGATGCGCTGGTCGGGGCGGTCGATCTTGTTGACCACCACGATGACCCGGTGGCCCAGCTCCAGCGCACGGCTCAGCACAAAGCGGGTCTGGGGCATGGGCCCCTCAGCGGCGTCCACCAGCAGGATAACGCCGTTGACCATTTTCAGGATGCGCTCCACCTCACCGCCGAAGTCGGCATGGCCCGGCGTGTCCACGATGTTGATCTTGGTGTCGCCGTACTGGATGGCGGTGTTCTTGGCCAGAATGGTGATGCCACGCTCACGCTCCAGATCGTTGGAGTCCATGACACGCTCCACCGTCTCCTGATTCTCCCGGTACACGCCACCCTGCTTGAGCATCTGATCCACCAGCGTGGTCTTGCCGTGGTCCACGTGGGCGATGATGGCTACGTTTCTCAGTTTTTCGTTCTGCAAAGGAAAAACCCCTTTCTTTTCGTGGGTATAGTTTTACATCAACCTTAACAGTATATGCTCTTTTGGAGCCGGATGCAAGAGGTTTTTCACGCTTTCCGGCATTTTTTGTCAGTCCAGCTTCCCTCTGGCGTGGAGGACGTCATCCTGTGTGAGGGTCATCAGGTCCTCCTTGGTGACGGTCTCCATGGCGGCCAGACGGTTATTCTGGGCCACCAGAATGTGCTCAAAGATGTTCCGCACGCCACGGGCGTTGCCGAAGGTTTCTGGGTCGCCGTTTTCCTCGGTGATGTAGTCCCGCACCAGTTCCTCCACGCCGTCCGACAACTGATAGCAGCCCTTTTTGCACTGCATCTTGAAGATATCCAGCATCTCATCGGGGGTGTAGTCCTCGAAGAGCAGGAAGCGGTTGAAGCGGGATTCCAGTCCGGGATTGGAGTGGATGAACCGATCCATCAGATCGGTGTAGCCCGCTACGATGACCACCAGATCGTCCCGGTGATCCTCCATGGCCTTGAGGATGGTGTCGATGGCCTCCTGACCGAAGTCGTTCTCGCTCTTACCGTTGAGGGCATAGGCCTCGTCGATGAACAGCACGCCGCCCAGCGCCTTCTGGATGACCTTTTGTGTCTTGATGGCGGTTTGGCCCACATACCCGGCCACCAGACCGCTGCGGTCCACCTCTACCAGCTGGCCCTTGGAGAGGATGTCCAGACTCCGGTAGATACGGGCCATCATCCGGGCCATCATGGTCTTGCCGGTGCCGGGGTTGCCGGTGAACACCATGTGCAGGGACATATCCGTGGTGGGCAGGTCGTGCTGGCGGCGAAGCTTGTAGACAGAGGCCATGTTGATGAGGTTGCGGACCTCCTCCTTGACGGTGGCAAGGCCGATGTAGCTGTCCAGCTCCGCCTGCAGGTCCTTCATGTCCTCCTTGGGCAGGGGCTCCACCACCTCCGTTTTCTCAGCCTTGGCGGCAGGCTGACCGCCGGCGGTCTTGCCATCGGACGGCTGGGCGGGCATTTTGCCGTCGGCGCTGCCCACAGGCTTCCCGCCGGAGGGCGGGGCGGAGGGGGACTTGGGGGACAGGACACCCTCGAAGGGAGTGCCCCAAAAATCGTCGCCCATGCTGCGGAGGTTGCGCTCCGTCATGGTGCGGATGACCTCCAGCTGCTGGAGGATGATCTCGTCTTTTTTATCCATTGTCGATTACTCCTTTGTCGAGAGTTTGATATGGGCCATGGCCCGGAACAGCAGAGAGGAGACGAAGCCCGTGAGGGTCCCCGTCAGCAGGGAGATGCCCAGCAGGAAGGGGAGGTAGCCCAGCACGGCGGTGTTGCCCAGCGTGATGAGGGCAGCCGCCATCTGGCCCAGGTTATGGCCCGCAGCGCCGCCGATGGAGACACCGTAGATGGACAGCCCCTTCAGGCGGCGCAGGAGGATCATCACCAGCATGGCAGTGAGGCCCCCCAGCAGGGAAAAGAGCATGGCGGAGGCGTTTCCGGCGAAGAGACCGCCCAGCAGGCACCGGGCCGTGAGGATGGCCAGCGCCGGGAGAGCGCCCAGCTGATACAGGGCGAACACGGTGACGATGTTGGCAAGGCCCAGCTTCACACCGGGCAGGGGGATCAGCAGCGTCACGGGGAAGAGGTTTTCCAGCGTGCTGAGCCCCAGCGCCAGCGCCGTCAACACGGCGCACAGAGCCAGCTGTCGGGTGGAGATATGTTTCATGCGCCGCCCCCTATCCCAACACCACGTCGGCGTCCGACGTGCCGCCGGTGAGCTGGATGACCACCTGCTCTGGCAGGCAGACGATGCTCTGGCCGGAGCGGGTGATGCGGCCGGTGTGGACGCAGTCCTGCCCCGGACAGTCGCTGCGGGTAACGCAGACACCGCCGCTGTCCACCTGAATTTCCAGATGGTAGTCGCCGTCGATGGCGACGGTTTTTGTCTCCGTCAGGCCGGTGAGGCGGATGGTCTGAACCAGAGCGCCCCGGTGGGTGATGGTGACGGTCTGGGGGGCGCCGGTGCGGCGGCCGTAGAAGCACAGAGCCGTCACGATGGCCAGAGTGGCCACCAGCGCTGCCACTGCACCGTCCCAGAGGGTGGGGCGGAGCTTAGGGGAGAATGGATACGTATTCATAGCCGCTGCCCTCCGTGGGAGTGATTTTTTCGGAAAGACCGGGGGTGTACAGCACCTGTCCGGCGGTGGTGATCAGGATCATCTCGAAACCGCCGTGGGTGCGCCAGAAGGCCTGCGCCCCGGCGCTGCCCATCACATAGAGGGCGGTGGAGTAGGCGTCGGCCATGGTGCCGTTGTCACAGAGGATGGAGACGGACAGCAGGTCACTCTCCACGGGATAGCCGGTCTTGGGGGCCAGAATGTGCTGGTAGACCGTGCCGTCCGGGGCGGTGTAGTAGCGCTGATAGCCGCCGGAGGTGACGGCGAAGGAGTCCGTCAGGGCCACGGTGACGGCGTAGCCGTCGGAGCGGGGGTCCTGAATGGCCACCACCCACGGCTGTCCGTTGGGCTTGGAGCCGCAGACGTAGACGTTGCCGCCGAGACTGATGGTGCCGGAGGTGATGTTGTGCTGGGTGAAGATAGCGGCCACCCGGTCGGAGGCGTAGCCCTTGGCGATGCCGCCCAGGTCGATGGCGCAGCCGTCGTCCAGTGTGGCGGTGTCTCCTGACAGGTGCAGATGCTCCGGCCCCACCAGCGGCAGCAGGGCATCGATCTCCTGCTGGGTGGGGACGTAAGGGCTGTCGGTGGTGATGCCCCATAGGGAGACCAGCGGGGCGATGGTGATATCGAAGGCGCCGTCGGTGGCGGCGGTATAGGTCTGGGCCTGAGCCAGCAGGGAGGCCGTTTCCTCGGAGACGGTGACGGCGCCGCCGGCGTTGATCTGAGAAATCTCGCTGGTGTCGATGGTGCGGGACAGGAGTCGCTCCAGACGGTTGATCTCCCGGCTGGCGTCCGTCAGGGCGGCTGCTGCATTTTCACCGTAGGCGGTGAGGTCCATCACCGTGTCCATGGCGAAAAGCTGGACGGACTCCGGCTGCTCTCCGCCGCAGGCGGTGAGGGACAGCACCATGCATAGGGCCAGCAGAAGGCAGAGCAGTCGTTTCATAGCTCCTGCCGCCCTTCCAGCGCACGGGTGAGAGTGGCGTCGTCGGCAAACTCCAGATGACCGCCCACAGGGATGCCGTAGGCCAGACGGGTGACCTTCACGCCGAAGGGCTTCAGCAGCCGGGCCAGATACAGGGCCGTGGTCTCGCCCTCGGTGTCGGGGTTGGTGGCCATGATGACCTCCCGGATGCCGCCCTGCGCCACCCGGTCCACCAGCGGCTTGATCTGGAGGTCGTCGGGGCCCACATGGTTCATGGGGGACAGAACGCCATGGAGGACGTGGTAGCGGCCATGGAACTCTCTGGCCCGCTCCATGGCGATGACATCCCGTGGATCCGCCACCACGCACAGCAGACTTTCGTCCCGCTTGGGGTTGGCACAGATGGGGCAGGGGCCGCCGGCGGTGAGGTTGCGGCAGATGGGACAGAGGGTCACCTTCTGCTTGGCCTCCACGATGGCGTTGGCAAATTCCTGCGCCTGCTCCATGGGCAGATTCAGCACATGGAAGGCCAGACGCTGGGCGGACTTGGAGCCGATGCCCGGCAGACGGGCGAACTGCTCCACCAGTTTTTCAAGGGGCGCAGGGAAATATTCCATAATATAATGTCCTTTTCAGTGAAGATATTGCGTAAATACAGAGGATCAGCCACGCAGCTCCCGGATGCGGGCGGGGATGTCCTCTGCCTTATAGACGGAGGAGCCGGCCACCAGCACGTTGGCGCCGCTGGCGGTGCAGAGCTTGCAGGTGACGGGGTCCACGCCGCCGTCTACCTCCAGCTCGCAGGTGGGATTCATGGCATCGATGTAGCGGCGGATCTCCTGCACCTTGGGCATCATGTCGGCCATGAACCTCTGGCCGCCGAAGCCCGGCTCCACGGTCATGACCAGGATCAGCTCCACCTCATTGATAAAGGGCAGCACGGCGGAGGCGGGGGTCTTGGGCTTTACCACCACACCGGCCTTCTTGCCCTTGGCGTGAATTTTGACGATAGCGGAGTGAATATTCTCCTCCGTGTCCGCCTCCACATGGCAGGTGATGAGGTCGCCGCCTGCATCGCAGAACTGCTCCACATACCGCACGGGGCGGTCGATCATCAGGTGGACGTCCAGCGGCAGATCCGTCACCGGGCGGATGCACTTTACCACCGGGATGCCGATGGAGATATTGGGGACGAACAGGCCGTCCATAACGTCCACGTGGACATAGTCGGCGTCGGAGATGCGCTGGATGTCACGGCCCAGATGGGCGAAGTCGGCGGAGAGGATGGAGGGGGCGATCTTGATCATGATGACTGTCCTTTCTGCGGAACCGCTGGCTCCGCTGCGGCATAGGATACCATAAGCGGCGCAGGGCCGGGCGGGAGGGACGCCCCCGCCGCAGCCGCACCCACAGCGTCCGGCTGCCGCTTTTCAGATAGGGGGTCGGCGGAGCGTTCTGCCGGCCCCCGTTGTGCATAGCTCATATTCTATTATTATATCAATTTCCGTCATTGATTGCAACGCAGAAAACGGATTGTCCCGGAGAAATGCGGAAGAAAGGCAGGGCAATCATGACCAATCTGTAAATTCTGCACAAGAGGGCTTTACCTTTCCTCACTTTTCGGATAGAATAGCATCGTCAATTTCTGAGGACGTTATCTCTTCAGAGGAAAGAGGCAAGCGTATGAGTTTCTTCCAACGGGTCGGCAACGCTATGGCCCGGTTCATGTACGGCCGCAACGGCGGAGATCGGCTGGGTCTGGCCACTATCTGGACGGCCATTGTCATCGATGTGGTGTGTCTGTTCATCAAGGGACAGCAGGTGCTGTATCTGATTCTGTCCACCCTATCTACGGCCATGGTGCTGTGGGCGCTGTGGCGGATGTTCTCCCGGAATCTGGCCAAGCGCCGGGCGGAGAATGCGTGGTTCATGAGCAAGGTGTGCTGGCCGGTGAAGAATGCCTTCGGCCTGACCCGGACCCGGATGCGGGATCGGGAGCACAAGTACATTGCCTGCCCCAAGTGCCGGACAGTGTGCCGGGTCCCCCGTGGCAAGGGACGCATCGTCATTACCTGTCCCAAGTGCCGGGAGGAGATCCATACCAAGAGCTGAATAGAAAGTGCTGCAAGGCCCGTTTCCCGTGAGGGAAACGGGCCTTTTGACGTGTTTGGGATACGTTCTGCCTTTGGCGGGTGGCGTTCTTCTTTTGTGTCTCCGACGGCATACTTTTTGCCAATAGCAGCAACAAGTATGCAGAAGCACACACCGTCGTGTCGGTCGATTTCCAGCCACGTTGTGGCGTGAAAATCGGGACACTTCCTCGAAACCACCTCGCTGTATCTGCCACAGGCGGCGCTTCGGTAGTTTCCGCCAAAAACCGATGGTTTTTGGATTCCCTTTACGCCTTATATCAAATATGGCTCTTTTGCCCACTTTTCCGGCTACTGGGAAAAGTGGGCTGTCGGAGACATAAATCGTAATAGCCACTACCGGCAGAAGGTTACCCGTCGGAGACAAAAAGAAAGCCGTCTGTCGGATATAAAAAGGCAATGGAATACAAGTGAATTTCCGCAAAAGGGGGCGAACCATACAAACGCCCGCTGCTCGGGCAAACCAGAGGAGCGGGTGTTTGTGGCTCACAGCACCTTGCTGAGAAAATCCTTCAGGCGGGGATCCTGGGGATGGTCAAAGAGGTCGGCGGGGGCGCCCTCCTCCAAAATTCGGCCGTCGGCCATGAACACCACCCGGCTGGCCACCTCACGGGCGAAGCCCATCTCGTGGGTCACCACCACCATGGTCATGCCGTCGGCGGCCAGTGAGCGCATGAGGTCCAGCACCTCACCCACCATCTCCGGGTCCAGCGCAGAGGTGGGCTCGTCAAACAGCAGCACCTCTGGCTCCATGGCCAAGGAGCGGACGATGGCGATGCGCTGCTTCTGTCCGCCGGAGAGCATATTGGGGTATTCATCGGCCTTATCCGCCAGACCGATGCGCTCCAAGAGGGTCATGGCCTGCTGCCGGGCCTCCTGCGGCGTTTTCTTTTTCAGGGCCACCGGGGCCATGGTGATGTTTTGCAGCACGGTCTTATGGGGAAAGAGATTGAAGTGCTGGAACACCATACCCATTTTCTGACGGTGAAGGTCGATGTTCACGGATTTGTCCGCCAGATCCGCACCGTCAAAGTAGATGGCGCCGGAGGTAGGCTGCTCCAGCAGGTTCAGGGAACGCAGGAGGGTAGATTTGCCGGAGCCGGAGGGGCCGATGATGGCCACCACCTCGCCCCGGTAGACCTCCAGATCACAGTGATCCAGAGCCACCACGCCGCGGCGAAACTCCTTGGTCAGCTGCTGCACGGAGATGAGTGCGTTATTGCTTGTCGCCACGACGCATCCTCCTTTCAATGGCCTCGATGCCCTTGGAGGCCGGATAGTTGATACAGAAATAGACCAGTGCCGCCAGCGTGTAGGGGGCCAGCGAGATACCGGTGGAGCCGGCGATGGTCTTGGCGGCGAACATCATCTCCGCCATACCCAGGACAGAGCAGATGGAGGACTCCTTCACCATGGTGACCATCTCGTTGGCCAGCGCAGGCAGGACGTTCTTCACCGCCTGCGGCAGCACCACCAGACGCATACTCTGCCATTTGGAGAGGCCCAGAGAACGGGCGGCCTCCGCCTGTCCCTTATCCACGGCCAGAATACCGGCACGGAAAATTTCCGCCACATAGGCAGAACTATTCAGGGCCAGCGCCACCACGCCGGGGAGGAAGCGGCTGATATCCACGAAGCCGAAGAGGGTCAGCCGGGGCAGAGAGATGGCGTAGAACAGGCCGTAGTAGATAATGGACAGCTGCACCAGCATGGGGGTGGAGCGGAACACGGCGATGTAGGCCCCGGAGAGCCAGCGCACCGGTTTTTTCCGGCTCAGGCGCATAAGGGCCAGCCCCAATGCCGGGAGAATGGCCAGCAGCACGGACACCACGGCCAGCAGAAAGGTGTACTCGATGCCACGGACGAAAGCGGTGCCGTATTTGGGCAGGAAGGAAAAGTTGAAGAAATCGGTAGGGTTCATGTTGGTGAACAGGTCGCTCCACCACATGGGCGTCATCTCCTTTCAGATGGAAGAATACCCGGCGCTGCGCCCAGTGCGGGGCACTGGGCGCAGCGGGGCGGATGCAGTTTCGGATCAGTTGGATTCCACGGCCTTGGTGGCCAGTTCGTTGGCGGCATCGATGAAGCTCTGAAGCTTGTTCTCACTGTTGAGCTTGGCGATAGCGGCGTTGATGCCGGGCAGCAGCCCCTTGGGATCACCCTTGGCCACGGCCACGCAGTAGGCGGAGGCCTCACCCAGCTCGCTGGAGGCACCGGCGATGACCAGATCGGGGTTGGATTCGGCATATTGCTGCGCCACGCCGCCGTCCACCACGATGGCATCCACCTTGTCGTAGGTCAGGTCATTGATCAGATCCAGCACAGACTGGAGAGACACGGCGTTGGCACCGGGCATGGAGTCGGCGATGATATCCAGCTTGGTGGTGGCAGCCTGTGCGCCTACGGACTTGCCGGCGAAATCGGCCAGCGTCTTGAACTGGTCGGCCTTGTCAGCCTTCACCAGAATGGCCGGGGGGATATCGTTATAGTAGGGGTCGGAGAAATCGGCGTTCTCCAGACGGTCGGGGGTGGCCTCCATGGCGGCCAGCACCATGTCGAAGTCGCCCTTGCCCAGAGAGGTCAGCAGGTACTCGAAGGCCATGTTCTCCACCTGAAGGGAAAGACCCATGTCGTCGGCAATGTACTGAGCCACGGACACGTCGATGCCGGCGTAGGTCAGTTCACCCTTGTCATCGGGATACATGAATTCGAAGGGGGCGTAGTCGGCACTGGTCCCCAGAATCAGGGCGGTTTTCTTGTCGTTGCTATCGTCGTTGCTATCGTCGTTGCTGTCGGGGTTCTTGCTGCCGCAGGCGGCCAGAGACAGGATCATGGCGGCGGCCATCAGAAGGGCCAATACTTTTTTCATTTCTCATACCTCACTTTGTATTCGTTGTGCCGCCTGTGCAGGCGACCTTGTGGATGGAAGGCTCCGGGCGTTCCGGAGGATGTGGTTATGATACAACGGAGATGAATAAAAGTCAAGTGCAAAATGAATAAAATTACAACAAAAACGAGAGAATCATGCAACCTGCCTGTTTCTGGACTGAATATTGCGGAAGAAAGAAGCGAATTGCACAAAGGAAATGCAGCGAAAATGAATAAAAATACGAATATACGGAGGTGAAAGAAAAAGTAAGAGAGCCGCCCGCAGGCGGCTCTCTTAGGATGTCTCTATGTGACGCTTCAGGGGAGGATGCGTCCGGCCCCCAGATAGCAGGCAGCGTAGTAGCTTTCGTAAAGGGAGTTGACCTTCACACCGCCGGAGGAGCTGGCGTGGATGAACTGACCGCCGCCCAAATAGATGCCCACGTGGCTGATGCCGCCGAAGGTATCGAAAAACACCAGATCACCGGCCTGCCGCTCCTCGGAGGAGACAGATGTGGCGGTGTAATACTGGTCGCTGGCCCCGTGGGACAGGGAGTAGCCGAACTTGGCGAACACAGCCATGGTGAAGCCGGAGCAGTCAGTACCGGAATAGCTGGAGCTGCCGTAGACATAGGGCGTACCCAGATAGGTGTAGGCGTAGGCGATGAGCTCCTCCCGCACGGTGTTGGTGGCGGAAGTACCCGCATAGTCGGCATAGTGGACCGGCTGGGCATACTCGGCGGGGATGTAGCCGGTGGACTGGCCGAAGGTTACCTGGTACCAGCCGTCCTGATAGTCGTTGAGGCGGGCCACCTTGCCGCTGTCTATGGTGAGGGAGGTGGCGGTGTCGTTATCGGCAGCACTGCGAAGCCGAACGGCCTCGGTGAGCTGCACGCCGTCGTACTCGCTTAGCAGGTTCTGACGGGCGGCCTCCTTGGCGGCGGCGTCAGCGGCGGCTGCGGCGGTGTCCGCCTGCTTGCGGCGGGCGGCGTCCTCCTGGGCCTGACTGGTCTTGAGGGCCTCGGTGGGCAGCTGGGAGAGGGAGATGGTCTCCTCCTCCGGCAGGCCCAGCTCCAGCGCCAGAGCCAGACCCTCGCCGCTGGGCAGGACATTGCTGGAGCGGCTGGTGAGCCCGGCGGCATCCAGCGCCTCCACAGCGGCGCTGTACTGCACCTCCTGTTGTACGGTATCACGTTCATCGGCGCTGGCGATCCAGATGCTGGACACCAGCAGCGCAACGGCCAGATAGAGACAGGCAAATTTTCTGGACATATGCTTTTGCCATCCTTTCTGCGTTGGTTTTGGAAAACTACGAGAGATATCATACCACAACTCTATCAAAAAAGCTACACAAAAATTACAAATTGATAACAAAATTTTCAGAATGGTAAAAAACGCCCGGAAATTTTGGGCAGGATGCACAAGGCACTGTGACGGAAATGGGACATATCACTGGGGAAGTGTCGGGAAAAGCAAAGGGGAGCCTACGGCGGAAACGACCGTTGACTCCCATATTCTGTGAAAAAGAGGCCCGGCGGCGGGCGAAAAGGTTACAAGAGACGGCGCTGCCCCTCAGACCTTGGCGGGCCAGCGGGCCATAAGACGGCCCAGCAGCACATCATAGACGAAGAACAGGGCGACGCCCATGGCGATGGTGGCGGCCAGCAGCCAGCGGCCGGTGGCTGCGAACTCCTCCACCACGGCGGGCAGGCAGAATGCATAGAGGATCAGGGCGTACAGCGCCGCCATGGAGACGGCGGCCCACAGAAGCTTCAGCGTCAGGGAGAGAAGGCGGCTGCGGAGGGCGTCCAGTCGGGGCTTCAGCAGCGGATAGTAGCCGGTGAAGCAGAACAGCAGCGATACCTCCTTATCCGGGCACAGCAGCAGACCCAGCAGGGCGATGGCCCCATAGCAGCACCATGCGTACCGTGGGCGGGAGCGCACCGGCAGCAGGGCGATGGAGGCCAGAATGGGGCAGATATACAGGGCAAAGGGGACGATGCCCCCCAGACACAGCAGCACCACGCCCAAGGCGGTCAGTACGCCGCACAGGGCCAGCAGGCGGGTGGTTCCTTTCATGGCTTCACGTCCTTTCCCCTCTACTATAACATAGGAGCGGGCGGGGCTGCAACGGAGAAAAACGGGGGAGGTGTCCTAAAAGCTGGCGTTGCACTGCGGAAAATTTTTCCTGCGGCGCAAAAGCGGCGGCGTGACAGTCGTGCGGGATGATTGCCATGTCTGGCGGAATTTAACGCCGATGAAACCGGCGGCTGCGGCGCAAAGTAATGGTGTCGCCGGCGACGAAAACAAAAAATAAGAGGTGATCCGATGCATGAAACGCAAGCAAGGCGAGGCGTGCGGCGGGGCGCTGCCGTACTGCTGGCGATGGTGCTGGCCCTGTCGTTGGGATGGCAGCGGACGTGGGCTGATGAGGGGCGGCAGTTGATCCCCGTGGGCAAGGCCGTGGGCATCAAGCTCTTTGCCGACGGTGTACTGGTGGTATCCGTGTCGCCGGTGCAGGGAACGGAGGAGACTCGCTCCCCGGCCAAGGAGTGCGGCCTGAAAGAAGGAGATATCCTGCTGACCTTCAATGGTGAGAAGATCCGCTCCACAGAGCATTTACAGGCCATGCTGGCGGAAAACGGCGAAACGGCGGCGGAGCTGACGGTGCAGCGGGACGGGAAAACGCTGGAGGTGACGGCCAGTCCAGTGGTTTGCGAGGACGGCGGCATCCGGTTGGGTGCGTGGATCCGGGACAGCATGGCGGGTGTCGGCACGCTGACCTACTATGACCCCGCCACCGGTAGTTACGGCGCTCTGGGCCACGGTATCACGGATGTGGACACGGCGGAGCTGATGCCGCTGGCCAGCGGCTCTATTATGGAGACTATGGTGAAGGCGGTGAAGAAGGGCCAGCGGGGCGACCCCGGCGAGCTGAAGGGGGACTTTACCGTGCAGCGGGATGTAGGCACGGTGACGGTCAACAGCAACGAGGGCATCTTTGGCACGGTGGAGGATGCGGGTTTTATCTCCGGCGAGGCGGTATCGGTGGCAGAGCCGGAGGAGGTACACGCCGGGGAGGCGTCTATATTATGTACCATTTCCGGCAGCGATACCCGTGCCTATGAGGTGGAGATCCTGCGGGTGAACCCCCGGAGCCGGGACGGCCGGGATCTGCTGCTGCGGGTGACGGACCCGGAGCTGCTGGAGACCACTGGAGGCATTGTGCAGGGGATGAGCGGCAGCCCCATTTTGCAGGACGGACGGTTGGTGGGAGCCGTGACTCATGTGCTGGTGGCAAACCCGGCGGAGGGATACGGTATCTTTCTGGAGAATATGCTGACCACGGCGGGATAAGCGCCCTGTGAGGCAGGAGGCCCGGAGCATCGGCTCCGGGCCTCCTGCGCCGGGTTTACCGGGATTTTCTCTGCAAAACGATTGACAGGCGGGGCGGTGGGGCTTATATTGTACCGTAAAGGATCCATAGAAGCTAAGGCGTAGCGGACAGAAAACACTCAAAGAGAAAAGGACGGGGAGAGCGATGAAATACGCATTTTGTGGTGGCAAGCTGCTGGACGGCACACGGGAGATGCAGCCCCGTGAGGGACTGGTGCTGCGGACCGACGGCGACCGTATCACGGACATCGTACCGGAGGGGACGGATCTGACGGGCTATGAGGTGGTGGACCTGAAGGGCGGCTATCTGATGCCGGGACTCATCAATATGCACGTCCATCTGGCGGGCAGCGGCAAGCCTCAGAAAAAGCAGCGGGACAACGAGAAGCTGGTAAAGACCATCCTCTCCACGGGACTGACCCGGAAGGTGGCCTACGGCATGGTGGCGGGCTTTGCCAAGGAGGAGCTGTTCTCCGGCGTCACCACCATCCGCACGGTGGGCGGTCTGGCGGACTTCGACACCCGGCTGCGGGACGATATTCGGACCGGACGGAGGGTGGGACCCCGCATCCTGGCGGCCAATGAGGGCATCTCCGTCCCCGGCGGCCACATGGCCGGGTCTGTGGCGGTGGCGGCCCACACCATCGACGAGGCATTGGCCCAGTTGGAGAAGGGACGGCAGCAGGGCGTGGATCTGGTGAAGCTGATGATCACCGGCGGTGTGCTGGACGCCAAGGAGAAGGGCGTGCCGGGCGAACTGAAGATGCCGCCGGAGATGGTCAAGGCGGTATGTGAAAAGGCTCATGAGATGGGCTACACCGTGGCGGCCCATGTGGAGTCGCCGGAGGGCGTGCGGGTGGCGCTGGAAAACGGCGTGGACTCCATTGAGCACGGCGCCAAGCCCGATGCGGATATCCTGCGGCTGTTCCGGGAGCGGGGGGCGTTTTTGTGTACCACCATCTCCCCGGCCCTGCCCTATGCGCTGTTTGACCGGTCTGTCTCCAACGCTTCGGAGGTGGAGCAGTACAACGGCAACGTGGTGTTCGAGGGCATCATCGAATGCGCCAAGGCGGCGCTGGAGCAGGATATCCCGGTGGTGCTGGGCAACGACGTGGGCTGCCCGTGGATCACCCAGTACGACTTCTGGCGGGAGCTGTACTACTTCCACAAGTATGTGGGGGTGTCCAACGCCTTCGCTCTGTACACCGCCACCGGCCGCAGCGCCCAGCTGGCGGGTATCGGTCAGGAGACCGGCACGCTGGAGCCGGGAAAGGCGGCGGACCTCATCGTTACGGCGGCGGACCCACTGGCCGACCTACGGGCGCTACGCCATGTAGAGCTGGTCATGTCCCACGGGCAGCTGCACCGTGCGCCGCAGGTGAAGCACCGGAAGAACGTGGAGGCGGAGTTGGATCGGTTCCTGTAAGGGGAGATATCTGACAGACCGTCGAAAATTGAATGAAGTGTGAGTTACAATATCGCCCGGCATTGAAAGACCGCCGGGCGATATTTTTGTTGTATTTTTCATCGGCTTTAACGGGTTTTTGATATGAGATTCGTTTTTAAGATGATTTTTCGACACAATAATCTTGAAACGATCAGATAAATATGATAAATTATACACAAGTTGCACGACAAATGGGAATGGCTGGAGAACATTTGGGGGCAGCGGAGCAAACTGTGGAAAAGGATTGGATGCGATGGAAAAAAGGACGAGAGTGCTGCTGGCGGATGCGAATGAGGAGTTTCGCATTTTGCTGAGGCAGCTGCTGGAGGAAACCGGCGAATTTGAGGTGGCGGCGTCCACCGGCGACGGGCCGATGGTCATGGAGCTGGTGCGCCGCACAAAACCGGAACTGATCCTGATGGACGTGGTACTGCCGGGGCTGGATGGCTTCGGCATCCTGCGCCAGCTGGCAGAGGAGCCGGGAGAAAGGAAGGTGATCGTCATATCCGCATTTTGCAGCCAGCAGGCCGTGAGCCGGGCGGTGGAACTGGGCGTGTATTTCTTCTTGCCCAAGCCCGTCAACGAGGAGTCTCTGCTGGAGCTGATGCGGCAGGCGGTACACCCGGAACAGGAGGAGCCCTACCACTCCCCGGCTTTAGAGGGGATGGTAACGGCCATCATTCACGAGATCGGCGTACCGGCCCATATCAAGGGCTATCAGTATCTGCGGGAGGCCATTTTGCTGGCGGTGGACGACATGGACGTCATCAACGCCGTCACCAAGGTACTGTACCCGGAGGTGGCACGGCGCTTTTCCACCACTCCCAGCCGAGTGGAGCGGGCCATTCGCCACGCCATTGAGGTAGCATGGGATCGGGGCGACCTGGAGACCCTGCAGAAGTACTTTGGATACACGGTGAATTCCGCCAAGGGCAAGCCAACCAATTCGGAGTTCATCGCCATGATCGCTGACCGGCTGCAGCTGCAGCGCAAGAAGAAGCGGGCATGAGGGGCACATAGGATAAGGAAAACAGAGTGTCCGCCTCCTGCGGTCTGCATGGGGCGGGGCTTGAGAGGGAGAGGCGCTGCCTCTCCCTCTTTTGTGGCGGCGGGGCTGTTGAAATTTCCCGAAAGCTGCGCTATACCGAGCCATCAAGTCGTATTTAGCTGCGAAGGAGTTTTTTCAATGAGCCGCATAGCTGCCGGGTCTGCGGAGGGTGCGGAGCAGGGGTACCGTCCCTACCTTCAGGCTGCTCTGCTGATGAAAAGCCGTCGGGCCTACGGTAGAGAGACGAAGCAGCGGCAGTGATCCATCCGCTGCAAAAAAACCGTCCCCTGTGCAAAGACAGCACAGGGGACGGTTTTTGATATGGAAGGGGTCAGGCGGCCAGAATTTCAAACTTCAGCACGCCCTCGGCGGCGGTGATCTCGGTCATCATCTCCTCCAGCGACTCGTGCATCTCGCTGGTCTCGGCGGTGACGGTGACACCGGCGCAGCCGTTGGTGGGAATGGTCTGGTTGATGGTCAGTATATTTGCCCCGGAATTGGCAAAAATAGACAGTATGTTGGACAGTACACCCGGCGTATCCTTCAAGAGAGTATAGAAGGTGATGATGCGCCCGGCCTTCATGTTCTGGAAGGGCTGCACCGCATCCTTATATTTATAGAAGGCGCTGCGGCTGATGCCGGCCTTGCAGGCGGCCTCGCCCACGGTGTCGGCCTCGCCTACCTGAAGCATCCGCCGGGCCTCCGCCACCCGCAGGAATACCTCCGGCAGGGCGTCCGCCGCTACGATGTAAAACTTTTCATTTGCCATGATCTTACACTCCTTTTGCCGGTCCGGGGACGGGCGGGATTTCTCTCCTCTGCATCATACCATGTATTTGGAGAAAATACAACTGTTTTTATAAGAAAGAGGGGGACGGTTTTGCGGGACCCAAAGCTAACGTTTCTCATCCGATGCGCCTACGGGGCGGTCTGGCTGGCGCTTATATGGCTGATGGTGCGGTATGTGCTGGTGTGGCTGCTGCCGTTTCTCATTGCACTGGCGCTGGCGGCGCTGCTGGAGCCGGCGGTGGTACTGTGCCGGAGAAGGCTGCACCTGCGGCGGGGCTTTACGGCCACGGTGCTGAGCTTGGTGGTGCTGGGAACGGTGGCGGCGGGACTGGTGCTGCTGGCCATGGTGCTGCTGCGGCAGGTCTGTGAGCTGTCGGGTCGGCTGCCGGGGTATCTGGAGGCTCTGCCCCGGTGGACGGAGCTGGTACGGGGCAGGGCGCAGCAGCTGTGCGCTGCCTGCCCGGAGGGACTGCGGAGCTGGCTGGAGGCTCTGCTGGATGGGCTATCGGCTCAGCTGGCGGAGCTGCTGGAGAGCATGGGCCAGCGGTGCCTGCGGGCGGTGACGGCGGCAGCGGCGGCGCTGCCGCAGGCGGTGCTGTTCTGCGCTACCACGCTGCTGGCGGTGCTGTTCACCGCCGGAAGCTATCCCCGCATCCGGGCGTTCCTCCGGCGGCAGCTGCCGGAGGACAGGCTGCGGCAGGCCAGAGGCGTCAAGGCGGACCTGCTGGCCACCTTGGGAAAGTGGTGCAAGGCCCAGTGCATTCTGCTGGGGGTCACCTTCTGTGAGCTGCTGGCGGGACTTCTCCTGCTGCGGCAGGGCTATGCCCTGCTGCTGGCGGCACTGATCGCCGTCATCGACGCCCTGCCGGTGTTCGGCACGGGGACGGTGCTGGTGCCGTGGGGGGCGCTGTGCCTGCTGACAGGGAACGTCCCCAAGGGGCTGGGGCTGCTGGCCCTGTACGGCGTCATCTCGCTGGTGCGGAGCGTGCTGGAGCCTAAGATCATGGCGGCGCAGGTGGACCTGCCGCCGCTGGCGGCGCTGGCGGCCATGTATGTGGGCTTCTGCGCCTTCGGCGTGGCGGGAATGGTGCTGTGTCCCATGGCGCTGCTGTTTGTCAAGCAGCTCCATGACAGCGGGTGGCTGCGGCTATGGAAATAGTGCTTTTCACTGGGGAAAAGGTGTGATATAATGTCCCGTAAGCGATATGCTGTACGGGAGGGATGAGATATGAGCAGGCAGCGTAAAGCAGATCTGCTGCTGGTATTGGCCACCGCATTCTGGGGAGTGTCCTACTTTCTGCTGGATCTGTGCCTGACGGAGCTGCCGCCGCTGACCCTGAACGCCTTTCGGTTCTTGACGGCGTTTTTCGTGCTGGGGGCCATCTTATTCCGGAAGCTGCGGGGCATCTCCCGGCGGACGCTGCTTGCCAGCATCCCCATCGGGCTGTGCCTGGTGCTGACGTACATCGGCTGCACCTATGGTGTGCTGTATACCTCTCTCTCCAACGCAGGATTCATCTGCGCTCTGCCGGTGGTGGTGACGCCGCTGCTGGAGTGGCTGTTTCTGCGGAAGCGGCCGGATCGGCGGCTGGCGGTGGCGCTGGTGCTGTGTACCGTGGGCATGGGGCTCATGACCCTCAACGGGGCGCTGCGCCCGGCGCTGGGAGATATCATCTGCCTGCTATGCGCCGTAGCCTACGCCGGGGATCTGGTGCTGACGGACCGGGCGGTCCACGATCCGCAGGTCAACGCCCTGCAGCTGGGCATTTTGCAGCTGGGGGTGGTGGGCTTCGTGATGCTGGGGCTGGCCTTCCTGCTGGAGAAGCCCTGCCTGCCCCAGACCCCTGCCGTGTGGGGAGCGGCCCTGTTTCTGGGAGTGTTCTGCTCCGGCGTGGGCTTCGTCATCCAGACGGTGCAGCAGCAGTACACCTCCGCCAGCCATGTGGGGCTGATCTTCACGCTGGAGCCGGTGTTCTCTGCCATCGTGGCGTATTTCTTCGCCCATGAGGTTTTGCAGCTGCGGGGCTACATCGGGGCGGCGCTGATGATGGTGAGCCTGCTGGTGATGGAGCTGGACTGGAAGAGCCTGCTGCGCCGGAGAGTGTAAGGGGCTTGCATCCGCCGCAGCGGCGTATTATAATGACGGAGCGCAGCATACAGCTCCGCAAGCGCTTGCCGAAAAGCAGGTTTTCGGCGGGAAATGAAGGAGGAATCTGAATATGATCCATCCCACTGTGGATATCCATACGTATCTCAAGTCCGGTGTCCGGGTCCATCTGGCGGGCATCGGCGGCGTGTCCATGTGTCCGCTGGCGGAGGTGCTGCGGGGCATGGGACTGACGGTGCAGGGCTCGGATATGTCCGAGAGCGATACCGTACGGCACCTGCGCTCACTGGGCATCGACGTGGCCATCGGCCACTCGGCGGAGAATCTCAAGGACTGCGATCTGGTGATCCGCACCGCCGCCATCCACGACGAGAACCCGGAGATCTCCGGGGCCATCGCACGGGGCATCCCCGTATATGAGCGGGCGCAGGCCTGGGGCGCCATCATGCAGAAATACGCAAATGCCGTGTGCTTTTCCGGTACCCACGGCAAGACCACCACCACCTCCATGGCAACCCATATCTTCATGGAGGCCGGGGCCGACCCCACGGTGATGATCGGCGGCACGCTGCCGCTGCTGCACTCCGGCTATCGGGTGGGGCAGGGGGACACCATCATTCTGGAGTCCTGCGAGTACTGCAACTCCTTCCTGAACTTCTTCCCCACGGTGGCGGTGATCCTTAACGTGGAGGAGGACCATCTGGACTTTTTCAAGGATCTGGCGGATATCGAGCATTCCTTCCATGCCTTTGCCGATCTGGTACCCCAGCGGGGCTACATCATCTCCAATGCCGACGACGCCGGCGCACGGGACTCCGTGAAGGGACTGCGGCACCCGGTGTTCACCTTCGCCGTGCAGGATCGGACGGCGGACTGCGTGGCGGACAACGTGTCCTTCTTCGACGGCTGCCCGGTGTTCGATGTGGTGATCCACGGGGAGGTCTATGCCCATGTGGAACTGAAGATCCCCGGTAAGCACAACATCCTCAACACGCTGGCAGCGGCGTCGGCAGCGTATGTGCTGGGTCTGCCCGGCGAGGCGGTATCCCGTGGGCTGGAGACCTTCCACGGCGCAGGCCGCCGTATGGAGCACAAGGGGACATATCACGGGGCGGAGGTCTACGACGACTACGCCCACCATCCCGGTGAGCTCCATGCTCTGCTGACCACCGCCCGCACCATGGGCTATCAGCGGGTCATCTGCGCCTTCCAGCCCCACACCTACTCTCGTACCAAGGCGCTGTTTTCCCAGTTCGTGGAGGAGCTGAAGCTGCCGGATGTGACGGTGCTGGCGGAAATTTACGCCGCACGGGAGCAGAACGACATCGGCATCTCCTCGCAGGATCTGGCACGGGAGATCCCCGGCGCCATCTACTGCTCCAGTCTGGAGAAGGTGACGGATACGCTGGCCTCTTTGGCCCAGCCCGGCGACCTGATCCTGACGGTGGGGGCCGGAGACATTTTCCGGGCCGGGGAAAAGCTGCTGGAAAGGGCGTGAGAGCATGAACGTATCGCCTGTTTACCACGGCGCACCGGCGGAGAGCCGGACGCCGGTGGAGGACCGCACCTATGCGGCGCTGACGGCGCTGGGCATCCCCTTTGACCGGGTGGATCACGATCCGGCGGAGGACATGGCGGACTGCGCCGTCATCTCTCAGGTGCTGGGGGCGGACATCTGCAAGAATCTGCTGCTGACGCCCCGGAACCGGTCGGCTTTTTACCTGCTGGCCATGCCGGGGGACAAGCCCTTTGTGACCAAGGACCTGTCTAAGCAGATCGGCTCCTCCCGGTTGAGCTTTGCCACGGCGGAGGATCTGGAGCAGCTGCTGGGCGTGCAGCCAGGCTCGGCGTCGGTGCTGGGACTGCTGAACGACACGGAGCATCGGGTGACGCTGGTGCTGGATCGGGCGGTGGCGGAGAGGGAGTGGTTCGGCTGCCATCCCTGCCGCAATACCAGCTCCCTGCGGCTGCGGACAGAGGACGTGCTGGAGAAATTCCTGCCCCACACCGGCCATGTGCCGCTGGTGGTGGAGCTGTGACAATGAAATTGTGCGCCGGACGGGAACACCATGTGGCCTTCCGGCGCTGATTTTTTCCACAGGCGGTGAACTTCCCCGTTGACATAATGCAATAAATGGGATATGATGATGCTATCATGAGAAAAATGGGGGCATGGTCGGCATTTTGTCGGTGCCCCGGTGGATATGCGGTGGTCAGATAGGGAGGAGCACCCATGGGAAAGTATGTACGGATATTGTGCGGCATGATGGCGGTGCTGGTGGCCGCCACGGCGCTGGGCCTGTGGCAACTGGCGGAGGCTCCGCAGTATGTGGCTGCGGCGGAGAGCCGGGGACAGGCCAAGCCGGTGAGCTTCGGTACGGACACGGCGCTGGTGCCGGTGCATCTGGAGAGCCAGACTCAGGAGGAGCAGCTGGTGCTGCGGGTCCTGGCAGCGGACACGGAGGAGCCGGTGCGGGGAGCGCTGTTCGTGGTGGAGCTGATAGACGGCGACGGGCAGAAAACGGTCTGTAAGGACTGGGATCTGGACGGCGTCATCACCACGGAGGCCATGCCGGAGGGGGACTATACGGCCCACCTGCGGACGCTGGCGGGCTTTCTGATGCCGGAGGACACCGTGGTGACGGTGGAGCCCATGAAGCGAGAGGTCATCGACGTGTCGGATCAGGTGGTCTCCTCCGACGAGGTGGACTCCCGCACCGAGGACGGACAGTACGGCGACAAGAAGCCGGACGATGCCGGCAGCGGCTCCAGCGAGGAGCTGCCGCCCTCCATCGACACCCCGGACCCGGAGCCGGAACCCACCCCGGAGCCGGAACCCACCCCAGACCCGAAGCCCACCCCCGATCCGGACCCGGAGCCGACGCCGGAGCCCACACCGGTGAAGCGGGGCTGGCAGACGGAGGACGGCGTGAAGTACTACTATAACGCCGCCGGTGAGCGTGTCACCGGCACGCAGGTCATCGATGGCACCGCCTACCGGTTTACCCCCGGCGGGGCGCTGATGGGCCGCATCGGCATCGATGTGTCCGAGTGGCAGGCCAATGTGGACTGGCAGAAGGTGAGGGCCTCCGGCGTGTCCTATGTGATCCTGCGGCTGGGCTTCCGGGGCTACGGCACCGGACGTCTGGTGCTGGATAGCTCCTTCCGCAAGAACATCGAGGGCGCCCGTGCGGCAGGCTTGCAGGTGGGTGTTTACTTCTTCAGTCAGGCCGTCAATGAGAAGGAGGCCATCGAAGAGGCCAGTATGTGCGTGCAGTACGTGCAGGGCTATCAGGTGGATATGCCCATCTTCATCGATCTGGAGGATGTGTGGGATCCGGATGACGGCTCCGGCGGGCGGGCCAACAACTTGTCCGTGACGCAGCGCACCAGCGTGGCCAGAGCGTTCTGCGATACGGTGCGAGGTGCCGGGTACAAGGCAGGCATCTATGCCAGCTACTACTACCTGCTGGATCGGATGCACATAGGCCAGCTGGAGGGGGATAACTACATCTGGATGGCCAGCTATGCCGATTCCACCAGCTATCCCCGCAGCCATGATATGTGGCAGTACACCGACAACGGTCGGGTGCCGGGCATCACCACATGGGATGGACGGGCCGCCAGCGTGGATATGAATGTGTGGTACGAGTAAGTGATTTTGAACAGAAACGGAGGCGGACGCTGCGGCGTCCGCCTCCGCCGTGCTGCTGCGTAGTGAGATTTTTTCAAAAATTTCCGCAGAAAAAGAGGAAATCACCACCCGAATGGGTATAAGAAATTAGAAGTCGTTTTTCCGACGGTCTGGGCCGGAGAACGCACGACCCTCCGGCGCACCGTGCCGGGGGAAAATTCAGCGGAGAGGAGGGAGCCGGATGCCGTTTCCCCAGAATTTTCTGGACGAGCTGCTGGCCCGCAGCGACATTGTGGATATCGTGGGCAGCTACGTCTCGCTGACGCCCAAGGGCGGCAGCTACTGGGGCTGCTGTCCCTTCCACAACGAAAAAACTCCCTCCTTCCATGTGCTGCCGGACAAGCAGTTTTACCACTGCTTCGGCTGCAAGAAGGGCGGCGGCGTCGTGAACTTCGTCATGGAGATGGAGGGACTGACCTATCCGGATGCCATCCGATTTCTGGCCAAGCGGGCCAACCTCCCGGTACCGGAGGAGAGCAGCGACGGAACGGAAAAGCTCCGCAGCCGGATGCTGGCGCTGAATCGGGACGCCGCCCGGTACTATTACAGTGTGCTCCAGTCCCAGGAGGGGGCGGCGGTGCAGGCGTATCTGGACAAGCGCCGCATCCGCCGGAGCATTGCCGTGCGGTTCGGTATGGGGGCGGCCCCGGACAGCTGGGATGCCCTGCTGACGGCCATGACCCACAAGGGCTACACCAAGCAGGAGCTGATCTCCGCCGGTCTGGCGGTGAACGGGAAGAACGGGCGGCTGTATGATAAGTTCCGCAACCGGCTGATGCTGCCGGTCATTGATGTGCGGGGCGACGTGGTGGGCTTCGGCAGCCGTGTGCTGGACAAGTCCGAACCCAAGTATATGAACACCCCGGAAACACTTACATACAGCAAGCGCCGTATTCTGTACGGCATGAATCTGGCTAAGAAGTCCAAGCGGTCCAATATCATCCTCTGTGAGGGCAATCTGGACGTGGTGACGCTGCATCAGGCGGGCTTTGACAATGCCGTGGCCTCCATGGGTACGGCGCTGACCCAGGAGCAGCTGCGGCTGCTGAGCCGCTACACCAAGGAGCTGGTGCTGTGCTACGACAACGACAACGCCGGACAGCAGGCCACCCGCCGGGCGCTGGAGCTGCTGAACAACTCCGAGTTTTCCGTGAAGGTCCTGCAGCTGCCACGGCGGCTGGTGGACGGGGAGTACATCAAGCAGGATGCCGACGACTTCATCAAGCTTCAAGGGCCGGCGGCCTTCGAGCGGCTTTTGACCGGCAGCGAAAATGGCGTGGAGTTCCGACTGGATCAGATCGCCGGGAAGTACGACCTGACGGATGACACCCAGCGCATCGCCTATGCGCAGGAGGTCAGCGAGGAGCTGGCCAAGCTGGAGAACGCCGTGGAGCGGGAGGTATATACCACCCGTGCCGCTCAGGCGGCGGGCCTGACGCCTGAGGCCATGCGTCTGGAGGTGGAGCGTACCCTGCGGCGAAAGCTGGGCAAGGAGCGCAAGGCCCTCCGGCGCCGGGAGCTGAATCCCGCCGTGTCGGTACAGCCCCAGGAGCGAGGCATCCGCTACACGAACGTGCGGAGCGCCATGGCGGAGGAAGGGGTGCTGCGCCTGCTGCTGAAGGACGAGAGCGTCTTTCCGGAGGAGGCGCCCCTGCGGCAGGGGGAGTTTTCCTCGCCGCTGCTGGGCCGGGTGTTTGACCGCCTGTGGCAGCTGCGGCAGGAGGGACGGCCCCTCAGCGTGGCCGGACTCAGCGGAGAACTGTCCGGCGAGGAAATGAGTCATCTCACCGGCGTATTGCAGAAGCCGGAGGCCACGGCCTCGGCCCAGCGGGCGCTGGCGGATTATATACGCATCATCCGGGAGGAGGCACAGAAGCGGAACGCACAGGGCGATCCCCTTCTGGCGGCTCAGGAGAAGTATAAAGAAAAAAAGGGTTACGGAGGAAAGCAAGCATGAGTGAGAAGTTGAATCAGCAGCTGGAGCAGCAGGATCTGGAGGCCATGGCCGACCAGCTTTTGGCGGAGGATGCCGCCAAGCGGGAGGAAGAGGACTCCAAATCCCGCAAGAAGCTGGACGATAAGACCATTGCCGCCCTTCCGGCGGCGACCCTCATCACCGCAAACGAGAAATTGAAGGATCTGCTGGCCAAGGGCTGCAAGACCGGGAAGCTGGACCCCGGCGAGTTGTCGGACGTGGTGGATACCATGGATCTGGACGGCGACCAGATGGACCGCATCTACGATTCGCTGGCGGATCTGGGCATCGAGGTGGGCAGCGATGAGTTCCTGACGGACCTGCCCGATGACGGGGAGCCGCCTCTGGAGGAGATCGCCGAGATCGAGGAAGAGGAGCTGGTGGACCCCAACACGCTGGTGGACAGCTTCAACATCGACGACCCCGTGCGGATGTACCTGAAGGAGATCGGCAAGGTGCCGCTGCTGACGGCGGACGAGGAAATTCATCTGGCTACGGCCATGTCTGCCGGCAATGCCGCCAAGGAGCGTATGGCGGCAGCGGAGAAGGAGGGCGAGGTCATCCCGGAGGAGGAGCTGGCCGCCCTGAAAAAGGACGTGAAGCAGGGGGAGAAGGCCAAGCAGAAGCTGGCGGAGGCCAACCTGCGTCTGGTGGTGTCTATCGCCAAGCGGTACGTGGGCCGTGGGATGCTGTTTCTGGATCTGATCCAGGAGGGCAATCTGGGCCTGATCAAGGCCGTGGAGAAGTTCGACTACACCAAGGGCTATAAGTTCTCCACCTACGCCACGTGGTGGATCCGGCAGGCCATCAGCCGGGCCATTGCCGATCAGGCCCGCACCATCCGCATCCCCGTCCATATGGTGGAGACCATCAACAAGGTCATCCGGGTATCCCGGCAGCTGATGCAGGAGCTGGGCCACGACCCCTCGCCGGAGGAGATCTCCGAGGAGATGGGGATGCCCGTAGACAAGGTACGGGAAATCCTGAAGATCGCACAGGAGCCGGTGTCGCTGGAGACGCCCATCGGTGAGGAGGAGGATTCCCATCTGGGAGATTTCATCCCCGACGAGGGGGTGTCCGAGCCCAGCGAGGCCGCCAGCTTCACCCTGCTGAAGGAGCAGCTGGTGGATGTGCTCAGCACCCTGACGCCCCGTGAGGAGAAGGTGCTGAAGCTGCGCTTCGGCATTGAGGACGGACGCACCCGCACGCTGGAGGAGGTGGGCAAGGAGTTCAACGTCACCCGTGAGCGCATCCGCCAGATCGAGGCCAAGGCCCTGCGGAAGCTCCGCCACCCCTCCCGCAGCAAGAAGCTGAAGGATTTCCTGAACTGAGGTGAGCGGGCATGATCGTTTCCTTTGATCGTCTGCCGGAGCAGCTGGTGTCCGGCTTCAAGGGCGGGGACGGCGTGGTGTCCGTCCGGGCCTATGACGATGACATGGGCCGCATTTTGCAGCTGACGGTGCCAGTGGGCGGCAGCATCGGCCCCCACACCCACACCGACAACTGCGAGGTGATGTGCATCGTCTCCGGCACGGGGCTGTGCCATGACGACGGCACGGAGGTGACCCTGACCCCCGGTATGTGGCACTACTGTCCCCAAGGCCACAGCCACAGCGTCCGCAACACCGGCGAAGAGCCGCTGGTGATCCGTGCGGTGCTGCCCAAGGGCAGATAATGGGGATTTAGACGAAATCCGGAGGAAATGCTTCGGGAATTTTGGAACAATCGGGGAAATCCCGGAAAAGACTTGACAAGAGGGGATGGGAGGGGTACAATGCCACCATCCCAAGAATGCTTGAGGAAAGGACGGACGGCACCATGAAGAAGCTGCGTACCAACATGATGATGCTGGGGATGTGCATGGGCTCCATGTGCATGCGTCGCTGCGCCAATTCGGTCGTCTGCTTTCCGGCATCTGTTCTGTGACCCGTCACCGGGTGAACCAAGCTAACGAACAGCGGAAGGTCGCATGACCTCCCGCTGTTTTTATTTTGCCGAAAAGGAGCTGATCCCTTTGATCCTGCTGACCCAGCGAATGTGTCCTCTGGACACGGTATCTGTTATGAATCACACAGGCGAGAGGGACTGCCGAAGTGTCCCGATACAATAACTATTTATGAAAGAAGATAAAGGAGAAATCATCATGAAACGTTCCGTATTTGCAAAGATCGCCACGCTGGCTTTGGCGCTGGTACTGGTTCTGAGTCTGGCCGCCTGCGGTAAAAAGTCCGACAGCGGTGTGAAAATTCTGGTCCCCAACGACACCACCAACGAAGCCCGTGCGCTGCTGCTGCTGCAGGAGAACGGCATCATCACCCTGAAGGACGGCGCCGGCATCACCGCCACCAAGAACGACATTGTGGATAATCCCTACAATGTGGAGATCGTGGAGGCCGAGGCTGCTCAGCTGCCCTCCCTGCTGGCGGATGCCGAGTACGCCGTCATCAACAGCAACTACGCCATCAACGCCGGCCTGAACCCCGTGAAGGACTCCCTGCTCATCGAGGGCTCCGCCTCCGCCTATGCCAACATTCTGGCCGTGAAGGAGGGCGCTGAGAACACCGATGCCGTTAAGGCGCTGAAGGCTGCTCTGGAGAGCCAGCAGGTGGTGGACTATATCAACGAGAAGTATGACGGCTCTGTGGTGTCCGTGGTCACCGATCCCACCGATGGCTATGATGCCTCTGTGAACTATGATGCTCTGAACGGCACCACCATCTCCGTCGCCGCCTCCCCCACGCCCCACGCCGAAATTCTGGAGGTCGCAAAGCAGATCCTGGCAGCCAAGGGCGTGACGCTGGACATTCAGGTCTACAACGACTATGTGGTGCCCAATACCGTGGTGGATGACGGCACCGTCACCGCCAACTACTTCCAGCACCTGCCCTATCTGGAGGACTTCAACGCTCAGAACAACACCCACATCGTGTCCGTGGGTGGTATCCATGTGGAGCCCATGGGCCTGTACGGCGGTAAGCAGACCACGCTGGACGCCATCAGCGGTAAGTAAGAGAGAGGAGGGGAGACGTCTGTGATCGAATTAAAACACGTCAGCAAGACCTTTGACTCCGATTCTGGAGGGGTAGATGCGTTGAAGGACGTCTCCCTGACCATTGAGGACGGGGACATCTACGGCATCATCGGCATGAGCGGTGCCGGTAAGAGCACGCTGGTGCGGTGCATCAATCTGCTGGAAAGACCCACGGCGGGCGAGGTGGTGGTGGACGGCCAGCGGCTGGACACCATGACTCCGGCCCAGCTGCGGGCGGCTCGGCGGGAGATCACCATGATCTTCCAGCGGTTTAATCTGCTGATGCAGCGCACCTGCCTGCAAAATGTATGCTTCCCCATGGAGCTGTCCGGGGTGAAGAAGGCGGATGCCGTTCGCCGGGCCAAGGAGCTGCTGGAGCTGGTGGGTCTGCCGGACAAGGCACAGGCCTACCCGGCGCAGCTGTCCGGCGGCCAGCAGCAGCGTGTGGCCATTGCCCGTGCGCTGGCTACCCAGCCCAAGGTGCTGCTGTGCGACGAGGCCACCAGCGCTCTGGACCCCAACACCACGCACCAGATCCTGGAGCTGATCCGGGATATCAATCAGAAGTTGGGCATCACCGTGGTGGTCATTACCCACCAGATGAGCGTGGTCAAGACCATCTGCAACCATGTGGCCATTCTGGACGGCGGCGAGGTGGCGGAGAAGGGACTGGTGTCCGAGGTATTCGCCGCTCCCAAGTCCGCCGCAGGACGGCGGCTGGTGTTCCCCGGCGGCGCCGATGCGCTGGTGTCCGACCCGCAGGCGGTGCGCCGGGTGCGGTTGACCTTCCGGGACAGCGTCACCACCGGCACGCCGCTGGTGGCGAGACTGGCCTCCGAGGAGGGCATCCTCTGCACGGTGATCTCCGCCTCCACCCAGAAGCTGTCGGAGGAGGTCTATGGCAGTATGCTGCTGGGCATCCCCAGCGGCCAGTTCCAGCGGGCCATGGATTATATCGGTGCCATGAGCAACATTCGGGTAGAGGAGGTAGACGGCCATGTACAGTGATCTGTTTTCGGCAAGTTCCGTGCAGGATCTGATGGCGGTGCTGCCCAGCCTGCCCTACGCCATTTGGGAGACATTCTATGTGACGGTGCTCAGCACCCTGTTGTCGCTGGTGCTGGGGCTGCCGCTGGGCGTTCTGCTGGTGGCGGGGGAGAAGAACGGCGTGCTGCCGCTGCCCCGCTGGCTGCTGCAGGTGCTCAACGTCATCATCAACCTCCTGCGCTCGGTTCCCTTCCTGATCCTGATGATCATGGTGTTCCCCCTGTCCCGGCTCATCATCGGCACGGCGGTGGGTACCACAGCCACCATCGTTCCGCTGGTGGTGGCGGCATTCCCCTTTGTGGCCCGTCTGGTGGAGAGCAGTCTCCGTGAGGTGGACCCCAACATCATCGAGGCGGCCCAGAGCATGGGTGCTACACCCTTGCAGATCATCTGCAAGGTGATGATCCCGGAGAGCGTGCCGTCCCTGATCCAGAACGTCACCATTGCCCTGACTACCATTCTGGGCTACTCCGCCATGAGCGGTATCATCGGCGGCGGCGGTCTGGGCAAGATCGCCATCGACTACGGCTACTATCGCTACAAGTATCTGGTGATGCTGGTGGCGGTGGTGATCCTGATCCTGCTGGTGCAGCTGTTCCAGAGCCTGGGCACATGGCTGGCCCGCCGCAGCGATAAGCGGCTGAAAAGGTGAAAAATTGCATAAAGTATGAAAAAGACGACCGTGGTACATCGTACCACGGTCGTCTTTTTCATCATGTCGAGACATCAGCCCCGCATTTTTGCCTCGATGGCCTTGCCGGTGGGGGTGTCCGCCAGACCGCCCAGCGCTGTTTCCCGGAACTCCACGGGGATGCGGCGGCCCACCTCGCCCATGGTGTCGATGACCTCGTCCACGGGGATGCGGCTCTCAATGCCCGCCAACGCCATATCCGCCGCACTGACGGCGTTGACGGCACCGACGACATTGCGCTTGACGCAGGGAACCTCCACCAGACCCGCCACCGGGTCGCAGATCAGGCCCAGCAGATTCTTCAGGGCCATGGCCACGGCGTGGCAGATCTGCTGGCCGCTGCCGCCCCGGAGGGCCACCAAAGCCCCCGCCGCCATGGCACTGGCGGTGCCGATCTCCGCCTGACAGCCGCCGGCAGCGCCGGCGATGCAGGCCCGATAGGCGATGACGGCACCGATGCCGCTGGCTACATACAGTGCCTCCAGAATCTGGCGCTGGTTTAACTCCTCATACTTGCACAGGGGCAGCAGCACGGCCGGCAGCACGCCGCAAGCGCCTGCCGTGGGGGCCGCTACAATGCGGCGCATACAGGCGTTGGACTCCGCCATGCTGAGGGCCTCTGCGATGACCTCGCTGACGTAGCCACCGGACATGGCCTTGCCCCGGATGGCGTACTGCCGCATTTTCAGACCGTCGCCCCCCACCAGCCCGCTGACGCTGCGGCGGTCGCCGGTATAGCTGTCGGAGGCGTCTACCATGGCCTGCCATGTGGTGAGCATCTTGGCCAGAGAGGACTCCCGGCTCACCTGCCGCTCCTCCATGTCCGCTGCCAGCACCACCTCCCAGAACTCCTTGCCCTCCTGCTCCATGCAGTGCAGGATATCCGCCATCGAATCAAGAGACATGGTCCTCATCCTCCTTATCATAGTAGGTCACCGACAGGATGCCCGGCAGCTCCGCCAGAAAGCTCACCTGATGGGGCTTGATGTGCTGATCCGTCTCGATGACCATCAGGGCGTCACCGCCCCGCTTGTGGCGGCACAGGCTCATATTGGCCACGTTGATCCGCAGCTGGCTGAGGATGGTGGTGACGGCAGCCAGAGCACCGTTTTCATCGTGGTTGCGGACCACCAGCGTGTTGTAGTCTCCGGTGAAGCTGACGTCGATGCCGTCCAGCTTGTTCACCACGATGCGGCCGCCGCCGATGGAGGCGGCTTGCAGCTCCAGCTGTTTGCCGTGGGCGTCCCGGACCTCGATGACCGCCGTGTTGGGGTGGGCGTCCCGCAGGTCGATCTTATCCACGGTGAAGTGCAGACCCGCCTTCTCCGCCTCCTGAAAGGCGAAGGGGATCCGCATATCGTCGGGGTTCATGCCCAGCAGACCCGCCACCAGCGCCCGATCGGTGCCGTGGCCGGAGCCGGTCTCGGCAAAGGAGCCGTGGAGGTGGATCTTGGCCTCCATCGGCTCACCGCCCAGCAGTGTACGGGCCATCTTGCCGATGCGAGCCGCTCCGGCGGTGTGGGAGCTGGAGGGACCCACCATCACCGGGCCTAAAATATCGAAAATGTCCATGTAACATGGCCTCCTGTCGTGATATGTACCATACGTTCGGTATCATACCACATCCCAATGCAAAAAGCGAGAGGGTTTCAGAAAAATTTTCAGCTTTGGGCAGGGTATATCATTTTTCTTGTTTTTTCGCCCGGTACGGAGTATGATGGAGACAGTGTAATGCAGAGAGGAGCACTGCCTATGAAGATCGCACTGGTGGATGATGATCCCAGGGCTCTGGCGCAGCTGGAGCAGTATCTCACCGAGCAGCTGGGTCGGGAGACGGAGATCTCCCGCTACGGCAGTGGGGAAGCGCTGCTGGCGGACTGGCGGCCCGGCGCCTTCGAGCTGGTGGTGCTGGATATCTACATGGGCGGCGCCACAGGCATGGAGGTGGCCCGGCGGCTGCGGGCCGATGACGGACAGGTGCGGCTGGCCTTCGCCACCTCCAGCAACGACTTCGCCAGCGAGAGCTATGAGGTGGGGGCCTGCTACTATCTGCGAAAGCCCTTCCGGCCGGAGGGAGTCCGGGCCATGCTGGAGCGGCTGGATCTGGAGGCGCTGGAGCGCTCCCGCCGGCTGCGGCTGCCGGACGGCAGTCAGGTGGTGCTGCGGAGCATCCGCTACGCCGCCTCCGACGGCCACCGGGTGACGCTGCACTGCAAGGATGGGGACCGTACCCTGCGGACCTCCTTTGCCGCTGTGGAGCCGCTGCTGTGCGCCTATCCGTGCTTCTGCGGCATCTGCCGGGGCGTGGTGGTGAACTTCCACGAGGTGGCCGGCCGGCAGGAGGACGTGTTCCTGCTGAAGGACGGCACCCGTCTGCCCATCAGCCGCCGGAGGTTACGGGAGGTGCAGGAGGCATACTCCGCCTTCCGCTTTGACCGGCTGCGAAAGGACGGTGTCGACTGATGCCGCCGCTGTATCGGATGCTGGAGGTCTGCGTTTATTCGCTGACGAACTTTCTGCCCTTTCTGGCCATGGCCCTCTATCCCTTCCGGCGGAGACTGCGGTTTTCTCCGGCGGTGGCGGCGGCGCTGGTGGCAGTGCTGACGCTGCTGCAAATGGGACTGGGCCTGTGCGCTGCCTTCTTCACGCCGGGGCGGGGCAGCCTTCTCAGCGCCGTCAGCACGGGGCTGTACGCCGTGTTCTACTTTCTGGCGGTGCGGGCCTATCCCGGCAAGACGCTGTTTACCCTGCTGATGATCTCTAATCTGGCCAATCTGGTGGTGATCGCCGCCAAGTGCCTGGAGGGACAGCTGTTCCCGGCGCTGGCGGTGCAGTCCTACCGCTGGTCCTTCGCCCTGATGATGCTGGCGGTGGAGGCGGTGCTGTTCCTGCCGCTGCTGCTGTATGTCCGGAAGGTCTATACTCCCGCCGTGGAGCAGGAGACATCGGGGCTGGCATGGCGCTATCTGTGGCTCATCCCCGCCACCTTCTATCTTATCTGGTACTACGTCATTTACGGCAACACCAACCTGACGGGGCTGGAGATCGCCCTGCGGCCCAGCAGCACCATCGTGCTGCTTTTCATCAACACCGGGGCGGCGCTGGTGTACTATGTGGTGGCCCGACTGGTGCTGGAGCAGGAGAAGCTGGTTGCCCTGCAGCAGAAGAACTATGCGCTGGCCATGCAGAGTCTGCAATACGAGAACCTGCAGGAACGTATTGCCGAGGCCCGGCAGGCCAAGCACGATGTGCGCCACCACATCGCGCTGCTGCAGGATTGCCTCCGGCGGAAGGACTACGACGCCATGCAGACGTATCTGGATCGGTATCAGGAGACGCTGCCCGACGCCCGGCAGCTGCAATTCTGCGGCAATGCCGCCGTCAATGCCGTACTGTCCTACTTTGCCCAGCAGGCGGCGGCCCAGCAGGTGGAGTTCTCCGTGAAGGCCCAGCTGCCGGAGTATACCGGCGTCGCTGACCCGGATCTGGCGGTGCTGTTCGGCAATCTGCTTGAAAACGCCCTCACCGCCTGTATGCAGGAGGCATCGCCCCGCATTGTGGTCCGCATTACCGCCGATGCCCACACCCTCTGCGCCGCCGTGGACAACACTTTCACCGGCGCAGTGCGCCGCACCACCGGCGGATTCCTCTCCACCAAGCACGCCGGACTGGGGCTGGGGACGGCCTCCGTCCGCAGCATCGCTGAGAAGTACCACGGCGTGTGCCGACTGGAGCCGAGAGACGGAATGTTCTGCGCCTCCGTGCTGCTGGAGCTGCCACAGGAGAAGCTGTGAAAAAAGACCGCCGGGATGTCTTACGGAGACATCCCGGCGGTCTTTTTGTATGTCCGTTTATTCCGCCACTACCGGCGCATCCAGCCAGTAGATGACATAGCACTCCTGCATTTCCCCCATGAAGAAGAAAATGTTCTCCCCCATCTGGATATGCTCCCCGAAGGCCAGATCCGGCACGAACAGACGACCGCTGGTGCGGCCATGCCCCTTGATGGTGAAGCCCTCCGGTGTGGGATGCTTCCGCAGCTCGTTGGCGGCCTCCTCCAGCCCCGGAAAGTGCAGCGTCCGCTCCAACTCCGCCAGCTGCGTGGCCCCATTGATGTACACCAGATTGTTTTCATCCTTGAACCAGTTGATACGCATACGTACCTCCTAAGATGTAGTGTCTCCAGTATACCACAGCTTTTTCCGCTTGTCAGCAAAAATTCCCGTCATGGGCCGTGGGCTTCTGTTCCCCTGCGTTCTGCCATGGGAAAAATTCACAAAAAATGGTAAAAAACCGTTGAAATTTTTATCGTTCGATTATATAATCAAAGAGAAATCAGGCAGAGATGCTCCGCAAAGACGAAAGGAAGCGTATGAAAAATGCTGACGGACAAGGAGCTGGCCGCTGTGCCGGAGGAGCTCCTGGAGGATCTGCTGCGCTACTCGGAATACGGCTGGCGGGAGAGACGCATTGCCACGCTGCTGGCCCGCCGCTATCCGGTGGCGCTGACGGAGGCGGACGTGCGGAAGCTGCGCCGCCTGGGGCAGAAGAAGCTGCGCCAAGCCTGAATCGGCAGAGGGAGGCCCCGCAGGGCCTCCTTCTGCTGCGGATGTATAGCTGCTGAACAGGACCCCCCGGAGGGGGCGGCTGGGCCGCCTCCTCCGGGGGGGTTGCGTATGGCCTGCGTTACAGGTTCTTCTCGTAGGACTCGATCATCTTCTTGACCATCTGGCCGCCCACGGAACCGGCCTCACGGGAGGTCAGGTGGCCGTTGTAGCCCTCCTTCAGGTTCACGCCCACCTCGTTGGCAGCCTCCATCTTGAACTTATCCATGGCGGCACGGGCCTCAGGGATATTCAGCTTGTTGTTGTTCTTACTGGACATTGTGTCGTTCTCCTTTCATGTCTGATTTGCGCTTTTGCGCTGGTTGGGTATCGCACACATAGCTTTTCCCAGCGGTGGACGAATATGCGATGCGGCGGCTGGTAATTTTTACAGGGATCGCAGAGAAGTTTTTTCCTGAAAACGAATGAATCGGTCAAGAGAACGATCTTTGACCAATCGTAAAGGCGGAGGATCACCATGTTGCTATCTGATAGACGCCATATGATCTCCGGTTGTGGCTTCATCGGCATCGCCGCCCAGAGCCTTGGCACGGGCCGCCCCGTCTTGCCCCCGCAGCTGGCTGCCATGCTGCCCTGCGTCATCACCAAATCGTGGGGCTGATGCTGGCCGGTATGCGGAAAAAACACGCCAAATACACACCTCTCCGGTTCCACGGATGCGGCCCCTCGCTCCTGAAGCAAAAAGGACCCCGCAGGCACTGCCTGCGGGGTTTCGTTCTGTTGTGATTTTACGCACCTGCGTGGCGCAGAGCCAGATCGCAGACGGCGGCAGCGGATGCGGTAGGGAAGTCCGCCCGACGGGCCACCATGCTCCGGGGGTCGATGGCCCCGGAGAGGATGCCCTGCAGCATGGGCTGGAGCTCCTCGTCGCTGCTGACCGCCAGCGCACAGCCGTGGCGGGTCATGAAGTCGATGTTGTGGCTCTCGCAGCCGGGGACGGCGTTGAGGTACAGCAGCGGCGTTCCGGCGGCCACGGCTTCGGCGGTGGTGAGGCCCCCGGCCTTGGTCAGCAGCAGGTCCGAGGCGTACATATACCGGAACATCTCGTGGGTATAGCCCAATACCCGCACCCGATCCACGGGGCGGAAGAAATCGCTCTGCATCTGCTGATACATCCGGTGGTTGCTGCCGCAGATGGTGACCAGCAGATCCTCCGGCCCCATGAGCTCCGCTACCTTCTGAGCGGTGGTACGCAGGGGTCCGGCGCCCATGCTGCCGCAGGCCAGCGTGAGGATGCGGCCATCCACCGGAAGATCCAGCGCACGGCGGGCCTCCTCCCGGCTCTCCGGATGCAGGAACTGCCGCCCAACGGGGATGCCGGTGGGGAAGAGCCGCTCCTGCGGCAGTCCGGCGGTCACGAACTCCGGGATCAGGTCCCGGTGGGGGATGCACAGTCCGTCCACCTGCAGATCCCCCACACCGGGAGAGCAGGTGAAGTCCGTGGCCACGAAGTAGGTGGGGATGCGGACGCCATAGCTGCAGCGCAGCTCCGTCATCATCATGGCGGGGAACAGGTGGACGCAGATCACGGCATCCGGCGCCTGATCGATCAGCTCCTCATACAGGGGGCCGATGCCCCGGATGCTCTGCTCATAGAACAGGCTGGAGGGGTGCTTCTCCTCCCGGCGATAGCCTGCGCCGTAAATTTTGGGGGCATAGCGATAGGCAAAGTCGTGGCCGTGGCTGATGAGGTCGGCCGTGGACTTGGGCAGGAATTGCAGGGCGTCATAGGTGCGGTTCTCCACATTGCGGGCCTCCAGCTCCTGAGCCAGCGCCGCAGCGGCAGAGTTGTGTCCTCCCCCCGTGGAACAGGAGAACAGAAGCACTTTCATACAGGTTTCCTCCTTGTTTTCTCCGCAAGCTTTTGCAGTCTCGGCCGGTTATAGCGCTGGATGACGATGAAGCTCACGTTCCCCAGCACATTATACACCAGCCACAGCAGCGCCGCCCAGCCGCTGCGCCACAGGAAAAAAATTCCAGCCGACAGCAGCGTCAGCGCCCAGTGGACGCACTCGGCCACGCAGGTCTCCTGCACCAGTACCGCCGGGTCGCTGCCCAGATCCTTTCGGACCATGTCCGGCATCAGGCGGCTCATATCCGGCAGATGATCCTTCCACTTCCGGATACCCAACTTCAGGTAGATGCGCCCACCCTTTTCCCAAGGGGCGGAACGCCATGGGGCCTTTTCGGCGCAGAACCATTTGCGGGGCAGGGCCTGCCCCAGCGGATGGGCCGCCACCCCCAGCGCCGCCAGATACAGCGCACAGCGCCAGAAACCGTGCATTTCTCCATCCGCCCCTTTCCTGCGATCGCCGCCCTCCTGCGGCGTGTCAAACTGCTGTTATTTTAACAGACATAGTGATGAAAATCAAGCTGACGGGCCAATAGTGTCCTGTATATTTACAGAATAGACACAATTGAAGCTGCCTGAGAAACAAAGGAAAATAAGAGGAATCCTCCGTCGGTTGACAAGCAGAGCGGGATGTGGGAAAATAGACGGGATCAACGAAGGAGAAGAGTAGACATGAAGAGACGGATCCTATGGCTGCTTCTGTGTATGCTGCTGTGTACGACGATGGCGGCCTGCGCCCGGAGGGAAGCGCCCCAGCTGCCGACGGCGGAGGTGCAGACCCAGCCGGAGACCCCAGAACCAACGCAGGAGGCCGAGCCTTCGCAGGCCCCGGAGGAGCCGGATCAGGCAGTCTCGGCCCACGGCTCTGCCGCTTACATCCATGGCCGGACGCTGGTGGTATCCATTTTTGCCGACGATGCCGCTACCCATTGGGACGAGACAACGGACGCTGCCGATATAAACCAGACGCAGGAGCACCTCCGCATCGCCACGGAATGGCTGACGGATGCCGTAAAACCATACGGCGTCACGGCCGAATTTCTCTACGATTGGAAGGAGAACCCCGATCTGCGGTACAGCGCCAAATTCACCGAGGCGCTGGTGCGTGCAGACGGCTCCATGTACGATGTGCAGGCCGGTTATATTCAGGAGAACATCCCCACCGAGGAGCTGAAGCGTGCGTATGACGCAGACAATGTGGTGTACTTTTTCTTTTTCAACACGCCCTATGAGGGAACGCCCAGTCCCTGGTCGCTGGGACGGCTGAACAGTCAGGCCTGCGACACGGAGCTGGTCAATCTGTTTCTCCGGGCGGCAGGACCTGTGGATGAGCCGCCATCTGCCTACGCACATGAGCTGCTCCACGCCTTCGGGGTCCCGGATCTGTACTATACCGGGGGGCTGATCCCACAGGCTTACGTGGACTACTGCAAGGAGACGGGGTCACAGGACATCATGTACACCATCAACGGCGATATGGATTGCATCACCGGCCAGCTGACGGAGCTGGATGCCTATTATCTGGGGCTGACCGCCCGCCCGGCTGAGGCCGACCGGTGGCAGCTGGGCCTCAGCGAGTACGAGGGGGAATGATGCTGCCGGCGATCCCATCGATGGCAGCGAATCAATAAAGAAGCGGAAGGCGAGAGCCTTCCGCTTCTTTCGTTATGACTTGTAGTGGTGGGCGTCCTGCAGCACCATGTCCTTGACCTTCATGAGCCGGGTGGTGTTGCCCCGCTCATTCTCCTCCAGCTTCATGGTGATGTAGCGGATGTTCCGCTGATTTTCCGGGATCACCACATACTCCAGTGCGTTGACCCGGCGGCGGGTGCGCTCGATGTCCTGCGCCAGCAGCTGGACGGTCTTTTCCGCCTGCGCCAGCTCCAGCAGATCGCTGTACACCCGGTTCAGGGCCTGCAGAGCATCGTCCAGCTCGCCGCTGGTCTGGGCAAAGCCATAGCAGGCCAGATCCGGCTGCGTCTCCTGCTCCGCCCGATGGAACACCGGCACGGCGATGCTCATGATGTTGCGCTGGTCCACCGTCACCTCTGTGGAGAGCCGGGGGGCCATCAGCGCCTGCTCCAGCATCTCCGGGGACATGACGGCGCTGGCTACGGTAAAGGCGGCATTGGCCTGCGCCAGCCCCTCCTCCACCCGCTTGCGCAGCTGACGGGTGCGGCGCACCTCCTGCATGAACTGCTTCATGAGGCCGTCCCGCTTGTCCTTGAGGAGCTTGTGGCCCCGGAGAGCCGTTTTCTGCTTGGCCTTCAGCCGGGTCAGCTCCATGCGGGTGGGATTGATGGTCTTTCCCGCCATAGCGATCAGTCCTCCTTGGGCAGATACTTATCCACCATGTCGCCCTTGATGCGCTTAAGCTCCTCACGGGGCAGCAGGCGCAGCAGCTCCCAGCCCAGATCCAGCGTTTCGGTGATGGAGCGGTCGGTGTCGAAGCCCTGCGAGACGTAGCGCTTTTCAAATTCGTCAGCGAACTTGGCGAACTTCAGATCCGTATCCGTCAGGGCGGACTCGCCCAGAATGGTCATCAGCTCACGGGCCTCCTTGCCGGAGGCGTAGGCGGAGAACAGCTGGTTCATGGTGGGGGCGTGATCCTCACGGGTCTTTCCCTCGCCCACGCCCTTGTCCTTCAGGCGGGACAGACTGGGCAGCACGTCGATGGGGGGCTGAATGTTCTTGCGGTACAGGTCACGGGACAGGATGATCTGTCCCTCGGTGATATAGCCCGTCAGGTCGGGGATGGGGTGGGTTTTGTCGTCCTCCGGCATGGTCAGAATGGGGATCATGGTCACGGAACCGGGGCAGCCCAGCTGGCGGCCCGCACGCTCATACATGGTGGCAAGGTCCGTATACAGGTAGCCGGGGTAGCCACGGCGGCCGGGAACCTCCTTCCGGGCGGCGGATACCTCCCGCAGCGCCTCGGCGTAGTTGGTGATATCCGTCAGGATCACCAGCACGTGCATTCCCTTTTCAAAGGCCAGATACTCGGCGGCGGTGAGGGCCATACGGGGCGTGGCGATACGTTCCACGGCAGGGTCGTCGGCCAGATTGGTGAACAGCACCGTCCGGTCGATGGCGCCGGTGCGGCGGAACTCGGAGACGAAGTACTCCGACTCCTCAAAGGTGATGCCGATGGCGGCGAACACCACGGCGAAGGGAGTGGAGTCATCCAGCACCTTGGCCTGCCGGGCGATCTGAGCCGCCAGACGGGCGTGGGGCAGACCGGATCCGGAGAAAATGGGCAGCTTCTGACCGCGCACCAGGGTGTTCAGACCGTCGATGGCGGAGATGCCCGTCTGGATGAACTCATTGGGGTAGTCACGGGCGGCGGGATTCATGGGCAGACCGTTGATGTCCAGATACTTCTCCGGCAGCAGAGCGGGGCCGCCGTCGATGGGCTGGCCCATGCCGTCAAAGACACGGCCCAGCATATCCTCGGATACTGCCAGCTGCAGGGGATGCCCCAGAAAACGGATCTTGGAGTCCCGCAGGTTGATGCCGGCGGAGTTTTCAAACAGCTGCACTACGGCCCGGTCGCCGTTGACCTCCAGCACCTTGCACCGGCGCAGAGTGCCGTCGGACAGCTGGATCTCCGCCAGCTCGTCATAGGTGACGCCCTCCACCTGATCCACCACCATCAAAGGCCCGTTGACCTCCCGGATGGTGCGATATTCCTTCATCATTGCTCCTCACCCGCCTTTCGCTCCAGCTCACGGATCTGGCTCTGCAGATCCGCTTCGATCTTGTCATAGGCGGAGCGCCAAGTGCTCTCCTCCTCGTATTTGGCCCGGCCGATCTCCTCACGGGCCGGCAGATGGGCCAGATCCCGGACGGTGACGCCACGGGTCAGGGCCTGACGCCCCAGCGTCTCATAGCCTAAAATCAGGGACATGAGCCGCTCCTGCCGGTCGAAGCCGGTGTAGGAGTCCACGTCCATGAAGGCGTTCTGCTGCAAGAAGTCCTCCCGCAGCATCCGGGTGACCTCCAGCGTCAGCTGGTCGTTGGGACTCAGGGAGTCCTTACCCACCAGTTGGACGATCTCGTTGAGCTCGTTCTCCTCCTGCAGCAGGTGCATGGCGTGGTCACGGTTCTGCATGAACGCCTGTCCCAGATGCTCATCGAACCACGGGCGCAGGGAGTCCAGATACAGGGAGTAGGAGTTCAGCCAGTGGATGGCCGGGAAGTGCCGCCGATAGGCCAGCGACGCATCCAGCGACCAGAACACCTTCACGATACGCATGGTACCCTGCGCTACCGGTTCACTGAGGTCGCCGCCGGGAGGCGACACGGCGCCCACCGCCGTCAGGCTGCCGGTACGCTCCTCGCTGCCGAGGCACTGCACCACACCGGCCCGCTCATAGAACTGGGCCAGACGGCTCACCAGATAGGCAGGGTAGCCCTCCTCGCCGGGCATCTCCTCCAGACGGCCGGACATCTCACGCAGGGCCTCGGCCCAGCGGGAGGTGGAGTCTGCGATAACGGCCACGGCGTAGCCCATGTCCCGGAAATATTCAGCGATGGTGATGCCGGTGTATACGGAGGCCTCACGGGCGGCCACGGGCATATCCGAGGTGTTGGCGATCAGCACCGTCCGCTTCATCAGTGTCTCACCGGTGCGGGGATCCGTCAGCTCCGGGAACTCCCGCAGCACGTCCGTCATCTCGTTGCCACGCTCGCCGCAGCCGATGTAGACCACGATGTCCACGTCCGCCCACTTGGCCAGCTGATGCTGCACCACCGTTTTCCCGGAGCCGAAGGGACCGGGTACGGCGGCGGTGCCGCCCTTGGCCACGGGGAACATGGTGTCGATGACCCGCTGGCCGGTCTGAAGCGGCGCAGAGGGCGGGAATTTCCGCCGATAGGGCCGCCCCACACGGACGGGCCACTTCTGCACCATGGTCAGCTCCTTCAGGGAGCCGTCCGCCAGACGCACCTTGGCGATGACGTCCCGGATGGTGTATTCTCCTGCCTCTGCCACCCACTCCACGGTGCCGTCCATGCGGTGGGGGACCATGATCTTGTGGAGCACCGAGGTCGTCTCCGGCACGGTACCCAGCACGTCTCCGGCCACCACGGCGTCGCCGGGCTTGGCCACAGGGGTGAAGCCCCACTTTTTATCCTCCGGCAGCGGCGGGGCCTGAATGCCACGGGGGATGTGAGCCCCGGCCATGCTGCGGATCTCCTCCAGCGGGCGCTGGATGCCGTCATAAATGCTCTCGATCAGCCCCGGCCCCAGCTCCACGGACAGGGGAGCGCCGGTGGTGACCACCTCCGCACCCGGCCCCAGACCGGAGGTCTCCTCATAGACCTGAATGGACGCCCGGTCGCCGGTCATATTCAGTATCTCTCCGATCAGCTGCTTGGGACCCACACGCACCACGTCCGCCATGTTGGCGTCCGCCATGCCGTCGGCTACCACCAGCGGCCCGGAGACTTTGATTACTTTGCCCATAGTTACGCTCCCTTCAAGTGATGTCTGCGCCCACGGCACGCTCCACGGCGTTGTGCAGCGCAGTTTCCCCCAGCCCAAGGGAACCACCCTTGCCGGGGATCAATACGATGGCGGGGGTCAGCGCCTCCTTATAGCGGTCGATCTCCTCCTGCAGGGGAGCCGCCAGCGCCTCCGTCAGGAACACCGCCGCACAGCCCTCCTCCGCAGCCTTACGGAGCAGATGGCGGGCCTCGGTGCTGTCCTCCACGGTGTGGACCTCCAGCCCCAAAGCCCGGAAGCCCAGCACACTGTCCCGGTCACCGATGACGGCGATCTTAGCCATAAATATCACGCAGCCTTTCCCGGATGGTGTCGGCGGACAGTCCCGCCCGGCGTCCCGTCATGATGGTGCGGACGGCGATAAGCTCCGCCTCCGCTGCAATGAGATACCCCAGTGCCGTCTCCACGCCGAAGGGGGTGCGGCGGGCCTTGGCCGCCAGACGCAGCACGGCGTTGTCGCACTGCTTTTCCAGCGCCGTCATGCTGCCGCCTCCGGCGCAGATGCCCTCCGCCAGACCGGCGGCTTCCCGCAGAGGCGTGGCGGCATACAGCTCCCGCAAATCGGCAGGGGCGGCCTCCTCCAGCGCTGCCGGAGGAACGCTGCCGCCCTCCAGCAGCACCCTGTGCAGGAAGTCCGGCCCTTTTCCCAGCCGGCGCGCCCGCACGGCGCTGCACAGGTTCACGCCGTCGATGCGGGTGCGGAGATAGTCCGTCAGGGCGGGGCAGTCCACCGCATCCGCCAGCCGGGTCAGTTCCCGGAAGCAGGTGCCGTCCAGCACAAGATCGCACTCCTGACCGTTGCCGGTCTCCGCCAGAGCCTGACGGGCCTGCTGTACGGCCTGTGCCGTCTCGGCGGGGAGGAAGTCCCGCAGCTCCCGCTGCCGGTAGTCCGACAGCAGCTGCTCCGGATCCCACCGGCCTCCTGCCATCAGCAGGCGGCGGCAGTCCTCGCCCCGGCTCTTTACCAATACCTTCAGATTGTGATAGTCCGTGGGCAGCCGGAAAACGTCCAGGATCCGTGCATCGGGCATATCCTTGCCCAGACGGGCGAACAGCTCCTCCCGCCGCCGGCCAACGGCCTGATCCAGCGCCGCCTCCGACTCCGGGTCAAAGGCGGGCCAGCCCATCTCCTCCAGCACACGGGCCGCATCCCGGTCCGTCGGAGCCGACAGCAGCTGCTCCCGGCGCTCCGGGGTCAGCAGCCGGGTCTCCCAGCTGTGGATACAGGCGCTGAGATACAGATATTCCGTATCATGATACTTCTTGGTCAAAGGGCAGCCCCCTCTCAGTCAAACAGAATGGCGGCGACCTCGCCGGACATCTCCTGCCGCAGCTGCCGCAGGATCTCCGGGAAGGTGCAGCTGCACTCCACGCTGCCCTGCTTGAGGATCAGCCCTCCGCCGGTGGGACGCTGCTCCGCAGACAGGCGGAAGTGTCGTCCCTGAGCGTTGGCGCCCTCCAGCACCTGCTGCCCCAGCGGTGCGTCCTCCGGGGAGAGGATGATCTCCTCGGTGCCGGCTCCGTTTTTCACCGCCAGCTGCACCAGCAGATGCACATATTTCTCACGGGGCAGCTGCGTCAGCTGCTGCCGGGCCTGTCGGAAGGTATCGTCAATGAGCTGCTGCTTGCAGGCGAGGAGCTGCTCCCGGCGGGTGCGGTCGGCGCCGCTCTGGGCTCTCCGCTGATCCTGCTGGGCATCACGGGCGGCCTTTTCCTGATCCGCCTGGCGCAGCTGCCGGGCCTGGTCCTCGTACTTCTCCGTGATCTCCTGTGCCTGGCGGCGTCCTGCCGCCGTCAGGGCTTCTATCTGCCCCTGTGCATCCGTCTGGATGCGCTGGGTGATCCGTTCCAGTCCCTTCATGGCCTGCTCCGTTTTACAGAATGTTGGTAGCCAGCATGATGGTAGCCACCAGGGACAAAATGGCGTAGAACTCCACGATACCGCAGAAGATCAGGCCCTTGGTGGCGGCCTCCGGGTGCTTGGCCACGATACCCACGGAGGCGGCGGCCACACGGCCCTGGAACTTGGCGGAGAGCCAGCCGCCGATGGCGGTGGGGATGCAGGCGGCGAAGAAGGACATACCCTGCGTCAGCGTCAGATCTACGGGAGTGCCGCTCATGAGACCTACCTGCAGCAGGACGATGAACAGAGCCACGAAGCCATACAGACCCTGCGTACCGGGCAGCACCTGCAAGATCAGGCACTTGGTGCCCTTGTCGGGATCCTCGCTGACCAGACCGGCGGCGGCCTCACCCACGAGACCGGTACCCTTGGCGGAGCCCACGCAGCACAGACCCACCGTCAGCGCCGCACCCAGAATGGCGAAACCCATGCCGCCGATGGCGTTCAGAAAATCATACATATCAATTATCCTCCTTCATAACTTCAACATATTGTGTTTCTACGGACAGCGGCCTGTAGCTCTTGCCGCCCTCCTTGTAAAACCGACCGAAAAATTCCAGAAACTGCAGACGCATATCGTGGACGTAGCAGCCCAGCAGGTTCAGCGCCAGATTCAGGGCGTTGCCGATGAGGGCGATGACCACGAAGCCCACCACGTTCCCGGTGGTGGCGCCCAGCATATTGAACACCTGCGCCAGCACGGCGCCCGACAGCATCAGCGCCATCAGACGCACATAGGAGAGGATATCGCTGAAAAAGCCTGTGACGCCGTTATATACGGCGCTCACCAGCCCCGTGACCTTGCCGAAGCCCTTCTTGCCCCGACCGGAGCCGTATACCAGCATCAGCACGCCGATGACCAGCACCACCGGCACACCGGCCACGCTGCCCACCTTCAGCAGTGCCATGGCCCCGCCGGCCAGAATGACCCACCATGTGATCTCGTCCCACAGGGCGTCGGCAAAGTGGCCGTCCCTGGTTTTCTTCACCACGCTGATGGTCATGCCGGTGAGGATCTGGATGCCGCCCAGCACCATGGAGCCGACCATGATGGCCATGGTGTCGTTCAGCGGCGAGAAGAGGCTGGGCAGCTCGAAGGTGCTGGCCGGGTCAATGACCTTGCACAGCTGGGGGATGAAGTCCCCGAAGAAGCCGCCGGTGAGAGCGCCGAAAATAAAGGTCACGATGCCGCACCACAGGATCAGCTCGATAAAGCCCCGTTTGCTCTCCGGCGGTCGTGCCTTTTTCAGGTACAGCAGCGGCAGAAAGATCATCAGAAGGCCGTAGCCCATGTCCGCCATCATCATGCCGAAGAACAGGATGAAAAACGGGGCCATGACCGGGTTGGGGTCCACGCCGTCGTAGGCGGGCATGGAATACTGCTCCGTGATGCAGGTCATGGACCGGGTGAGCCAGTTGCTCTTCAGCGTCACCGGCACCTCCGGATACTCCTCCTCGGTGGGGACCCGCAGGTCCCACGCACAGGAGTAGCCCTCCAGCAGCTGCTCCAGCCGGGCGGTGTCTGCCTCCGGCACCCAGCCCTCCAAATAGAAGATATGTCCGTCGGTGAGGAGCCGCTGGCGGTTATCCTCCCGCTGGATCTGCAGCTTCAGCCGGTCCAGACCCAGCTTCAGCTCCGGCTGACGGCCTCCCAGGGCGTCCAGCGCAGCGTCCTCCGCCCGGCGATCCTGCCGGGTCTGCTCCTCCTCATCGTCCAGCCGCTGCAGGTTCTCCTGCACCGTACCGGTGAGGGTACCGAAGGAGGCCGTCGCAAAGCCGAAGGGCCGCAGCACCTCCAGCACTGCGCTCTCCGCCGCCTGATGTACCAGCAGCAGAAGATACTGCTGCTGCGGCGACAGGGATACCTGTACCAGCTCCGCCGGCTGTTCCTCCAGAGCGTTTTTTGCCTGCTGGAGGTCCGACCGCAGGGGCATGGTGCCGGGGATCACCGACAGCTGGCCGCTGCGGTGCAGCTCCAGCGGCACGTCCAGCTCCGCCCACGGCTCCAGCGACAGCCGCTGGGCCTGAATACGCTGAAGCTGGGAGGTCAGCTGCTCCTTGCGGGCCGTATGGCCCAGGATCTCCGCTGCCAGCGCCTGCTGCTGCCGCAGTGCCGCCTCATCCAGAAACTGACTCTGGCTGATGCGGGGGCGGGGGGCAAACAGTCCGGTCTTTTTCAGACCCCGGCTGCCCAGCGCCGACAGCGCCGCCTCCATCTGGCGGGAGGCCTCCCGCCAGCGAACCAGCTCCGCCGGTTCCGGATGCAGCAGCACCGCCCAGTCCGGATCCGCCGCCAGATCCTCCGTCTGCCGGATCTCCAGCCGACCGAACCGCAGCAGCGCATCCATCAGGGACTGCCGCTCCTCCTCCATCGCCAACAGGTGCAGCCGCTGCATTTTCACAATGGCCACTACTCCTGCACCACCCTTCTCAGAATGGTGTCTACCGCCTGAGGCATCTTGGCCCCAGCCCGCTGCCGCAGGGCGTCACAGTCTGCCTGAACCTCCCGCAGCGCCTGCTGCCGGGCTGCTTCGGCGTCCTCCGCCGCCTGCCGGCGGCGCTGGGTCTCCAGCTGCTGCAAGTCCCGGCGTGTCTGTTCCACCAGCGCACGTCCGGAGCGTTCCGCCTCCTCCTGCATCTGCTGAGCCTGCTGGGCCGCCTGCCGGACGGAGGCTTCCGTCTCCTGCTCCACCTGCGATACCTGCTTCACCAGCTCCAGATACATGGTCGTCACCGCCTTTCCTTGTGAATGGATCTATAAGCATATGCCGTCCGGCCCTTGTAGCGGCCCGTTCGGCAGAGGCTGACTTGAAATTGTCCGTTATCTTAGCACATCTTAATGTGAAAATCAACACATTGTCTGTTAATTTGCAAAAATAATTTATTTGTATAAAAATGGGACTTTTTCTGAATGATAAGAAAAAGTCCCATTGTGAAAAACTATTGTACCACAGCGCCAAAGGCAGACACGCCCAGCACGCTGAGGATGCCCATGATGCACCCGGCCAGCAGCACACCGCCCATGCAGGCCAGCACGCTCTTCTTAAAGCCCATATCCAGCAGAGAGGCCGCCAGAGTTCCCGTCCACGCACCGGTGCCGGGCAGGGGGATCCCCACGAACAGCAAAAGAGCCCAGAACAAGCCCCGGCCGGCCTTCGCCTGAAGCTTTTGGCCGCCCCGCTCACCCTTTTCCAGACAGAAGGTGAAGAACCTTCCGATGACAGGCTTATCCTTGCCCCAAAGAAGGATCTTCCGGGCGAAGAGATAGATAAACGGCACCGGCAGCATATTCCCCACGATGGCAATGAGATACGTCAGCCACAGCGGCATCCCGTAGGCCACGCCGTAGGGGATGGCGCCCCGCAGCTCGATGAGGGGGACCATGGATACCAGAAAAACGATGAGTCCGTGTTTCATATGCTTCCTCACAAGATTGCCGGACTCATAGACCGGCAGCGTAATTTTATGATAGAGTATTATACCATAGTCTGCCCCGTATGACAAGGCTGCATTCCGTTTGCCGGGAAACTTCTGTGGGAGGGGTATAGAACCGCTGCAAATCTTTATGCTTTTTTCCACAAATTATTCCATAGTTTCTGTCGACAGCCGGAGTTTTTTACGTTATACTATATCCTGTTGAATCAAATATACTGGGAGGGAATGCGTTTTGAGCGTTTCTGATTTCATTTCCCTGCTGGGCGGCGTGGCCCTGTTCCTGTTCGGTATGTCCATCATGGGCGATGCCCTGAAGAAGGTAGCAGGCAATCAGCTGGAGCTGGTGTTGTATAACCTCACCAGCACGCCCATCAAGGGGGTCCTGCTGGGGACCGGCGTCACGGCGGTGATCCAGTCCTCCTCCGCCACCTCGGTGATGGTGGTGGGCTTCGTCAACTCCGGCATGATGAAGGTCAATCAGGCCATCGGCATCGTGCTGGGCGCCATCTTGGGCACCAGCGTTACCGGCTGGGTGCTGTGTCTCAGCAACCTGTCCGGCGGCGGCTGGGTGGCCCTGCTGAGCACTTCCACTCTGACGGCCCTGATGGCCACCATCGGCACCCTGCTGCGGATGATCAGCAGGAAGCAGACCACCCGCCATGTGGGGGAGATCCTGCTGGGCTTTGCCGTGCTGATGTACGGCATGACCGCCATGAGCGGCGCCGTGGAGCCCCTGCGGGAGAGTGCGGTGTTCATCAATGCCATGACCTCCTTCGCAAACCCTCTGCTGGGAATCCTGGTAGGCATCGTATTCACCAGCGTCATCCAGAGTGCCTCCGCTGCCGTGGGTATCCTGCAGGCGCTGGCTGCCACCGGAGCCGTCACCTTTGAAATTGCCCTCCCCATTATTATGGGTATTGCCATCGGCGCTGCGGTGCCGGTGCTGCTGTCGGCGCTTGGCGCCAACGTCAGCGGCAAGCGCACGGCCTTCGTCTATCTGCTCATCGACGTGCTGGGCGTGGTGATCTGGGGCTGCATCTTTTATGCCGTCAATGCCGTGGTGCATTTTGACTTCATGGATACCACCATGACCACCGTGTCCATCGCTCTGGCGAACACCCTGTTCCGCCTGGCCACGGTGGTGGCCCTGATGCCCCTCATCGGCCTGCTGGAGAAGCTGGTATGTATGCTGGTGCCGGACGACTCCGAGAGCAGCCGGGAGCGCCAGAAGATGGACCGTCTGGAGGAGCGCTTCCTGCAGCACCCGGCGCTGGCCATCGAGCAGAGCCGTCAGGTCACCGACGCCATGGCTCAGTGCGCCATGGAGAATCTGCTGGCCGCCATGGCGCTGGTGCATCAGTACAGCGACAAGGGCTTCCGGGCCGTGGCGGAGACAGAGTCCACCGTGGACCGCTATGAGGACCGGCTGGGTACCTACCTGATGAAGATCACCGGTAAGGAACTCACCGCCCGTCAGAGTGAGGAGGTATCCAAGTACCTGCATACCATCTCCGACTTCGAGCGCATCTCCGACCACGCCCTGAACATCTCCGAGGTGGCGCAGGAGATCCACAGCAAGGGCATGGCCTTCTCGGAGGAGGCCAGCCAGGAGCTGAAGGTCATGGAGGATGCCGTCTCCGAGATCCTCTACCTTTCCATCCACGCCTTTGTGGAGGGGGATCTGGCCGCCGCCAGCCGGGTAGAGCCGCTGGAGGAGATCATCGACGGCCTGTGCGACGAGCTGAAGCTGCACCATGTGGATCGTCTGCAAAAGGGCGTATGCACCCTGAGTCAGGGCTTCGTGTTCAACGATCTGCTCACCAACTATGAGCGGGTGGCGGACCACTGTTCCAATATCGCCGTGGCCATGATCGAGCTGGAGTCCGACGCCTTCGATACCCACGAGTATTTGAAGAGCGTCAAGGACATGAAATCCGACTCCTTCGCCCGCTATTACGAGGAATACAGCAAAAAATTTGCTTTGTAAGACAAAACGCCGATGGCCTGCCCCAGCACCTGACCATTTTGGGGGAGAGTGCCTTCTCCGACTGCGAGGGGCTGGAGGAGATTGTGGTGCCGGAGAATGTCACCAAGATCGACGACCTGACCTTCAACGGCTGCACGGGACTGAAGAGCGTGACCCTGAACAACGGTCTGCGGAAGATCGGCAAGAGCGCCTTCAAAAACTGCCGTATGCTGACCCGCATCGAGATCCCGGAGTCCGTCGCCTTCATCGACAATGCCCCCTTCCGGGGCTGCGAGTCCATGAAGTCCATTCAGGTGGCGCCCCGCAACAAGTACTTCAAGTCCGCCCCCAGCAAGCGGGACGGCAATGATTTCGTGCTCTTCAATAAGAATAAATCCATCCTCATCGCCTACCCGGCCAGCAGCCGTGAGGTGCAGTACGACGTGCCGGACAGTGTGGTGCCCATCTCCGACTGGGCCTTCAGCGAGTGCCGTAAGCTCAGCCGCATCACCATTCCCGACAGCGTCCATGCTATCGGCGAGGGGGCCTTCTCCAACTGCGCCCTGCTGGACGAGGTGGAGATCCCCGACTCCGTGACCCGCATGGACGACTGCGCTTTCCGTGGCTGCGTCAGTCTGGAGCGTGTGCTGATCCCGGACTCCGTAAAGGACCTTGGTTGGGGACTGTTTGACGGCTGCGACAAGGTCGTGGTATACTGCCGGGAGGGCTCTGCGGCGGAAGATTACTGCCGTCGCAACGGCATCCGCTTTACCCCTCTGTCCGAGGGCGAGGGCCTTGCATACTGAGTATCCGGGGAGACGACCTTCTATGCACGCATTCATCAAAAAGAACATGGTCATGGTGATCGCCCTGCTGGCTGCCGCCATTACCAGCATCATTATCCCGCCGGACCGTGCGTATTTGGGCTATTTTGACCTGAAAACGCTGACGTGCCTGTTCTGCGTGCTGGCGGTGGTCTGTGCGCTGAAGAATATCAACTTCTTCTATATGCTGGCCAGAAAGGTGGTCAAGTGCTTCAAAAACGCCCGCATGAGTATTCTGGCGCTGGTGTATATCACCTTCATCGGCTCCATGCTCATTGCCAACGATATGGCGCTGCTGACCTTTCTGCCGCTGGGTTATCTGGTGCTGACCACCACCGGCAAGCAGCGCTACATGGCCTTTACCTTCGTCATGCAGAACATCGCCGCCAATCTGGGCGGGATGCTGACCCCCTTCGGGAACCCGCAGAATCTCTACCTCTACACCTTCTTCAACATCCCCACCGGGGAGTTCATGGGGATCATGGCCCCGCCCTTTGTGGTGTCCATCACCCTGCTGACGGTGTGCTGCCTGTTCGTGTGGCCGGAGCCCATGGAGATCGAGGACGAGCCCATCCGGCTCCCACCGGCCGGACCGTGCTGTATCTGGTGCTGTTCGTTCTGGCCATCGTCATCGTGTTCCGGGTGATCCCCTATTGGATCGGCCTTATCGTGATCCCGGCGGTGCTGCTGATCGCTGACCCAAAGGCTCTGAAAATGGTGGATTATCCGCTGCTGCTGACCTTTGTGTTCTTCTTCGTCTTCGCCGGCAACATGGCTCGCATCGATGCCGTGCGTGATCTGCTGGGTGCGCTCATGAGCCGTGACACGCTGCTCTTCAGCACCCTGTCCTGCCAGTTCATCAGCAATGTTCCCTCGGCCATCCTGCTGTCCCATTTCACGGACAACTACCGGGAACTGCTGCTGGGTGTCAACATCGGCGGCACCGGCACGCTGATCGCCTCGCTGGCCAGCCTTATCACCTTCCGGGAATACGTTAAGCACAATCCCGGACGCACCAAGTACTATATCGGCGTCTATTCTGCGTTCAACCTTGGCTTTTTGGGGCTCCTGCTGGCCTTTACCATGCTGACCCGCTGAGATCCCGCCAACCCATCCGCCTTTGCGGATGGGTTGTTTTTTGCTTCCGATCAAAACTCCCACCGGCCACCGCTTGCTATGCGGAAAAAAACATGGTATAATAAAAAATCAAATCTGCATCGCCTTTTGCGCTGCGGCAAGTATATGAACAGGAGATTCAGCGCACCATGACCACCAAGGATTTTCAGACCAAGCGGCCTCTGGCCATTTTCCTCAGTTATTTCCGGCCCCACCGCCGGCTCTTCGCATTGGATATCATCTGCGCTTTCATGATCTCTCTGGTGGATCTGGCCTTTCCCCTGATCTCCCGTACCGCCATGTACCAGTGGCTGCCCCAGCAGCAGTACCGCACTTTCTTCATCGTCATGGGTATTGTGGTGCTGGCCTTTGTGCTGCGCTCCTTTCTGTGCTTCGTGGTGGGCTATTGGGGCCACACCTTCGGCATCCGGGTGGAGGCGGATATCCGCCGGGATCTGTTCCGCCATATGCAGGAGCTGGGCTTCGACTTCTACGACCGCAACCGCACCGGCCAGCTGATGAGCCGCCTGACCTCCGACCTGTTCGAGGTGACGGAACTGGCCCACCACGGCCCGGAGGATCTGTTCATCTCCGCAGTGACCATCGTGGGCGCCCTGATCGTCATGTTCTCCATCCAGTGGCGTCTGGCGCTGGTGGTGAGTCTCATCATCCCCATTTTCATGGTGGTGGTCATGTACCGCCGCCGCCAGATGAGCGCCGCCTCCCGCGCGGCCAAGCAGAAAACCGGCGTCATCAACGCCGAGATCGAGTCCGGTCTCTCCGGCGTCCGCACCACCAAGGCCTTCGCCAATGAGGAGAAGCAGCAGACCCGATTTGACGGCGCCAACGAGATATTCAAGACCGCCAAGCGTGGCTTTCATAAAGAGATGGGCCTTTTCAACGCCAGCATGGAGTTCTTCATCTGCATCCTGTCCGTGGCGGTCATCGCCGTGGGCGGCTGGCTCATCATGAAGGGGCAGATGGACTATGTGGGGCTCATTACCTTCAGCCTGTATATCACCACCTTTATCAGCCCCATCCGCAAGCTGGCCAACTTTGCCGAGATGTTCTCCAACGGCTTTGCGGGCCTTCACCGGTTCATTGAACTGATGGCCACGGAGCCCACCATTCAGGACGCCCCCGACGCCGTGGAGCTGTCGCAGGTCCGGGGCGAGGTGGAGCTGGATCATGTCAGCTTCACCTATCCGGGCAGCAGCGAGGTCCTTCACGACATCGATCTCACCGTGGCCGCCGGGGAGACGGTGGCCATCGTTGGCCCCTCCGGCGGCGGCAAGAGTACCCTGTGCCAGCTGGTACCCCGGTTCTATGACGTCACGGAGGGCAGCATCCGGGTGGATGGGCTGGACGTGCGGCAGGTGACCCAGCGCTCCCTGCGCCGGGCCATCGGCATCGTGCAGCAGGATGTGTTCCTCTTTGCCGATACCATTCGGGAGAACATCCGCTACGGCCGCCCCGACGCCACCGACGAGGAGGTGGAGCAGGTGGCCCACCGGGCGGAGCTGCTGGAGGATATCCGGACCATGCCTCAGGGCTTTGACACCTATGTGGGGGAGCGGGGGGCCATGCTCTCCGGCGGCCAGAAGCAGCGGGTGGCCATCGCCCGCATCTTCCTGAAGGACCCGGCCATCCTCATTCTGGACGAGGCCACTTCGGCGCTGGACAGCGTCACCGAGGCGAAGATCCAGGGGGCCTTCGACCAGCTGAGCCAGGGCCGCACCACCCTCATCATTGCCCACCGGCTCTCCACCATCCGCTCCGCCCACCGGATTCTGGTGGTGCAGGACGGCCGCATTGCCGAGCAGGGCAGCCATGCCCAGCTGCTGGCGGAGAACGGGGCCTACGCCCGGCTGTACCACACGCAGAATCTGGGGGAGAACCATGGATAAACGGGATCTGTTGGACCGACTGGCGGCAAACGGTGACGAGCGCCTGCTGCTGGGAAGGGTCTGGGATAAATACGAGCAGTGCCGCCGCAGGAACATCCCGGTGGTGACGGGCTTTCTCTCCCCGGCGGAGCAGGAGCTGGTGCGCCGCCTGATGGGGGCGCTGGATGTCCGGGAGGGCTGGCTTCTATGGGGCGGCTACGATACTGCTCAGCGGCGGCAGGCCCACTTTCTGCCGGATTGGCAGACGGAACCGGACTTCGAGGCCGTGGCCGCTCTGCGGGCCACCTTCTATGAACCCAACAGCCTGACCCACCGGGACGTGCTGGGCAGCCTGATGGGGCTGGGTGTTACCAGAGAAGCCGTGGGGGATATTCTGGTGGCAGAGCAGTCGGTGGATGTGCTGGTGACGGAGCCGGTGCGCCGCTTCCTGCTGGATAGCTGGGACAGCGCCGGCCGGGTACGGCTGAAGGTACAGTCCATCGATCCAACGCAGCTTCAGGTGCCGGAGGAGAAGGTGAAGCTGCTGCGGGATACCGTGTCCTCCCTGCGGCTGGACAGTGTTCTGTCGGTGGGCTTTTCCCTGAGCCGCAGCAAGGCGGCGGAGGCCGTCACCTCCGGCAAGGTGCAGGTGAACTGGGCGGACTGGCAGAAGCCGGACCGGCAGGTGGTGCAGGGCGACGTGCTGACTCTCCGGGGCCTTGGCAAGTGCGTGCTGGAGGAAGTGGGGAATCAGACGAAAAAGGGGAGGGTGTTTATCACCGTCAAGCGCTACCTCTGACGGCACCGTCCCGACTGCGGATATCCTGCTGCGGATCATTTTGCTGCGGATGGCTTGTTTGGGACATTTTGTGGACATTGCGGATATTTTGGACATTTTGTGGACGTTTTACGGACATTTTTCGGTATATGGATTCGTCCGATTTGGGCGGAAAGGCGGGTAAATATCGTATGGATCAGAAGAAGATCGACCGGATCAATGAGCTGGCAAAGAAGGCCAGGACTCCGGAGGGGCTGACTCCGGAGGAGACGCAGGAGCGGGCTACCCTACGCCGGGAGTATATCGACACCGTGGTGGGGAATCTGGCACGGGAACTGGATAACACCTGGGTGGTGGATGAGAACGGCAACAAGCGCAAGCTGAGAAAGCGGGGAGAGGAGAACACCCATGACTGACAAGGACAACAGCCAGACCGGAGAATATAGCTACACCTATTCTTACAGCTACTCCAAGGAGGGCGGCGAGAAAAACGTCGAGGTCCATACTGGCGGCTCCTTTGCCGCTACGGCCGGTGAGGCTGCGGTCGACAGTACGGGAAAGACAACTGCCGGCGAAAGCAGCAGCGGTAAAAGCGCCACCGGGAAAACAACGACCATCAAAAGCACCACCGGCAAGACTACCACACGCTCCCGCAGCACGACCACCAGTTCCCGAAGCAGCACCAGCCCCCGCAGTAAGAACGACAACTCCGGGCCGGATGTGGGCTACTGGATCATGACGGCTATTTTTTTCGCCACCGGCTTGTGGCCGGTGGGTTTGATCATGCTGATTTCCAAGCTGTCGGACCCCAAACGCCGGAAATCCGGGTCGGCCACGGCTAAGCAGGCCGCCACCAAGGCGGGCAGCGCCATCCAGAAGGTCACGCAGACGCCCCAATATTCCGCCAAGAGCGCCAAGAGGATGAAGATCGCCGGTATCCTGCTGACCATCGTGGGCGCAGTGGCGTTCTTCAACGGCGTGGCGGATAACCTGTTCTGGCTGGAGGACGGCTTCCAGCTGCACTATGTGAAGTACTTTTTAGAGGGCCTGTTCTATCCCACGGGCCTGTTGGCCGGCGGTATCGGACTGCTGATCGGCAGCGGCTCCATGACCCGCCGTCACCGGCGCTACGCCTCCTATCTGCGGATCGCAGGCAAGCGCAGCAGCATCTCGGTCGCCAGTCTGGCCCGTGCGGCGGAGGTATCCGAGCGCCGGGCGGAGCGGGATCTGCAGGCCATGCTGGAAAAGGGCCTGTGGGGCGAGGAGGCCTATCTGGATCTGGGCCGGGGGATGCTGTTCCGCAGCCATGAGGCGGCGGAGGATCAGGAACGGCAGGAGCGGCAGCGCGAGGCTCCGCAGGTGCCGCAGGAGGCGGAGGAGGGCTACTCCGGGATGCTCCGCAGCATCCGCCGCTCCAACGACCGCATCGCAGACCCGGAGCTGAGCCGGAAGATGGATCGGCTGGAGGAGATCGCCGGGAAGATCCTGAAGCTGGTGGAGGAGGACCCCGCCAAGAAGAATCAGGCAGCCACCTTCCTGAACTATTACCTGCCCACCACGGAGAAGCTGCTGGACTCCTATGCCGACTTCGAGGAGGCGGGGGTCAGCGGCGAGAACCTTACCCAGGCAAAGGAGAAGATCCGCCGCACCATGGACAGCATCATGGCGGGCTTCGAGCGCCAGCTGGACGCCCTGTATCACGCCGACGCCATGGATGTGGACAGCGATATCCGGGTGATGGAGACCATGCTGCGCCGGGACGGCGGCAGCGTGGAGGAGGACTTTGGGCTGGGCGGTACGGCGGTGGCCACGCAGGAGGAGGACCTGTAAGGGCGGGAGATATCTGCCTGCGTTGTCCGGCTACGCCGGTTCCACGGCAAGAAAGGCTTTTTACAAGAGACCGGCATCCCTGCCGGTCTCTTGTTCTATGCGGAGATGGGTTCCCAAGCAAAAAGTCTGTCGAAGATTCCGTTTGTGCTTTCAGCGGTCCATGATCCTTCTCTTTTTTGCTGTCTCCGACGGGTAACTTTCTGCCAGTAGCAGCAGAAAGTACCCAAAGAGTGCCACTTGAAACCTAAGGTTTCAAGACTTCCTTTTTTGTGTGCAAGAGCTGCATCCTAAATCCCGCCGAAGCAGGGAATTGGCGTATTTCTACTCACGCTGCCGCTGGATTGGGTGGTTGAAAGAGATTTCTGTTCTACTGTGGGGACGGGGAGTGTGAGCACTGGCTGCGGGAATCCGTACTCCCAACCATAGACCCACACGCCCCTTCGCCGGAGCGGGAGCGGCAGCGGGTCGGTTGCTGAGTCAATTCCCTTTACGGCCCATAACGAATGCAGCGCTTGAAGGTAAAGGAAGTTTTGAAACCATCGGTTTCAAACGGCGTTTTTTGCATACTTTTTGTCGCTGTTGACAAAAAGTATGCCGCCGGAGGCAAACAAGAAACTACTGCTGGGAAAAGTGGGCCGCCGGAGGTACGGTCCCTACAAAAGAAAAGCACCCGTCGGAACGAAAAAGAAAACCTGCAAAGAGGGAACGGATTCCCACGACCAGCCTGCGGACTGGTCTCGGAATGACGGGTTTAGCATATGAGAGAATTTTCGGCGGCCCAATAAAGCCTGTGCCTTTTTGTGTCAATCCGTTCTCCACGGTAGAATGGCGGCCGTTCCGGCGAAAAGAAAAAATAGTGCTTGCTTTTTGTCGCCGGGGCATATATAATAGCATCAAGTCAATAAAAGGACAGAGCGTCCGGCGCCTTGTGCGTCGGCGGCGGAATCGGGTGAGAAGCCCGGCGAGTTGGTCACTGTGATGCCTGCTGAGACAGGATAAGTCAGATACACCGAGCTCTGTGCCTTGGTTTTGCCATCACCGAAGCCGAATCGTGAAACGCTTTGCAGCTTGCACGGTCCCGCTTGGATCGTGCTTTTTTATTGCGCAAAAGCGAAAACAGGACTTCCTGCCATGGGCAGGGGGTGCTTTTCGTGCGGTGCCGGCAGCCACAGGCCCGCATGGAACAAAAACGCAAGCCGAGGGGCGGTCAAACCGTCCATTTCCATAAGGGCAGGAGGGGTTTCAGCCACCCCTCCTGCCTCCTTCTTATGTGTACTGTATTTTTTGGGCATCCGCCTTCAAAATAAATTTGTAAAAGAGAGGACAAAAACGAATGAAGAAACGTATTGTATCGCTGCTTCTGACGCTGGTGATGGTACTGTCTCTGGTACCCATGAGCGTTTTTGCGGCGGACAACCACGACGGACAGGTTCATGTCATCGTGGAGAACACCACCTACCCGGAAGCCGAGGGCGCTCCCTGGGAGGGAACACTGGTGGAGGAATGGATAGATCTGAATGAAGATTCTACCATGATGGGCTGTGTTGTAAAGGCACTGGAAAAGAACGGCTGCGAGCAGACAGGCGCCGAGAACAACTACATCAGCTCTATCCAAGGTCTGGGTGAATTCGACGGCGGCTCCATGTCCGGTTGGATGGGAACCCTGAACGATTGGTTCACCAACCAAGGCTTTGGGGCCTTCACCGTGGCGGACGGAACGCTGGGATCCGGCGACGAGATCCGGATCATGTATACCCGCAATGGCTACGGCGCCGACCTGGGCGGCAGCTGGGACAATCACATCAAGACGGTGAAGGCCCTGACCTTCAGCGCCGGTGAGCTGAGCCCGGAATTCCACAAGGACACCCACGACTATACCCTGACGGTGGACAAGGGGACCGACAGCGTGCTGGTCACCCCCACCGCCAGCAACAAGAACTATCAGGTCAGGACCTATGTGGGCGAGACGGAGTATAAGCGCACGGCGATGGTTCCCACTGTGGACGGTACCACCATCACCGTCAAGTGCGGCGACCCCAGCTGGCCCAATATGAACGGCGATAATGAGCCGGCACAGGTCTACACCGTCAACGTGAAGGTGAAGTCGGGCGACAAGCCTGTTACTCCCACCAATACCAAGGTGCTGGTTCGGGCGCAGGACGGCGGCGCATGGCTGCACCAGCCCATGGTGAGAGAGCTTACCGGCGGTGAGGCGGAGAAGTACGGCTACACCGACAAGGTGGAGGGCGTTTCCGCTCTGGATGCGCTGGTGGTCTCCCACGAGCTGACCTTCGGCGACGACTTTACCCCGGAAACCGCCAAGAATTTCCTGGAGGTCGGCAGCAGCGGCTTTATCACCAAGATGTACGGCACGGAGACCTCTATCTGCGGCTTCTATGTCAACGCCGGCTATCCCAATGACGGCACCAAGGCACCCTCCGGCCCCGGCTATAATGGCACCACGGTGGTCAACACCAAGCTCAATGACGGCGACACCGTGGATTTCTTCTTCTATGCCGACGATACGGCGTATTCCGACTACTATACGTGGATCGATGTCCCGGAGACCATGGTGACCGGCGAGGCCATCACCGTGACGGTGAAGGGCTTCTTTGCCGTGGAGGGCTATCGCTATAAGGATGCTGCGGAGCTGAAGGCCGCTGCCCGGCCCCTGGAGGGCGTGGGTCTGGCTTGGGTGGACGCAGACGGCTACATCAAGCCCATCAAGGATGTTGTGACGGATGAGGACGGTCAGGCCACCTTCACCGTGGGCAGCGAGGCCACCGGCTATCTGGTAGCCCAGAGCGGCGATGGCGTGTACGCTCTGATGAATCCCAGCGACTACATCCGCAAGGTGGCGGGCAAGCCCGTGGAGACGCTGGGGCTGACCATCCGCTCTCAGGCGGACAACGCCTATCTGCAGAGCATGGACAAGGAACTGGAGGTTGCCAGCAACACCGCCGAGAAGTACGGCTTCACCGACAAGGTGGAGGGCGTCTCCGTGCTGGATGCGCTGGTGGCGGCTCATGAGCTGGTCTACGGCGACAAGTTTACCCCCGCTACGGCCAAGCAGTATCTGGCCATTGATTCCCAGACCGATTGGGAGAGCAAGGTCTTTGGCCGTGAGACCGGCTTCCACGGCTTCTATATCAACAACGATTTCCCCACCAATGAGGCAGGCGCTGCCCGGCCCAAGGTGACGGATACCAAGCTGCTGGACGGCGATGTGCTGGACTACTTTGTGGGCAGCGACACCGAGAACCAGAACGACTACTACACCTGGCTGGAGGTTCCTGCGACCATGACCTCCGGTGAGGACATCACCGTTACCGTCAAGGGCGTGAAGGCAATGGATCCCGATGCCACGCAGGCCAATGCCCAGCCTCTGGAGGGCGTGGGTCTGGCGTGGGTGGATATGGCTACCGGTACGGTCAAGCCCATCGAGGGCGTTGTGACGGATGAAAACGGCAAGGCGACCTTCACTGTGGTGGAGGGTGCGGCCACCGGCCGTCTGGTGGCCATCACCGCCACCTATCACACGCATACGACCTATGCGCTGATGAACCCCAGCGCTCCCATCCAGATGGTCACCGGCAACGTGCATACCGTGGAGCTGAAGGGCCTGCACAACGCACAGCTGAACAGCCTGAAGCTGTACACCTACAAGGATGGCGTGAAGGGGACGCAGGATCTGCTGTCCGGCATCAGCACCGAGGCGGACGGCTACGGCCTGAAGTACACGGTGTCCCTGCCCTCCGGCACCTATTGGGCGGACGGCTATGACGCCAACAAGGACTGCAACGGCGGCGTGATGCTGGCCATCGCTGACGATACCACCTCCGTCTCCCTGCAGCGTGCCTATGAGATCTATGCCCGCAACAGCGGCTGGGTGGCAGGCACCGACTACACCATCGACTATCAGGTGACCACCGCCGACGGCGTGAAGCGCACTGCCACGCTGGGCAGCGGCACCGTTTACGGCAATCTCCGCACCACGGGTATCTTCGTGGAGACGGATACCGTGACGGTGAACCTGATCCCCTCCGAGGCGCACGCTGCCAATTACAACGTTGGCACCAAGACCGTTGTCACGAAGGTGGGCGGCGGCGCTCAGTCCTTCGACATCTCCGTACCCAAGGCCTACACCGTGAAGGTGACGGCTCCCGCCGGCTCTACCGTCAGCGTGGGTACCTTCGGCAACTACTATACCTATGAGTTCCTCCGTCCGCTGGAGGACAGCACCGCCGCCAAGGACGGCGACACTGTCACCGTGACCTATCGGGTGCCGGAGACCAGCCTGAACCACTTCGTTCGGGTGCAGAATCCCGACGGTGTGACCTATTGGGACTTCAACAAGTGGACCGCCGATCAGGATATCGTCGTGACCCGTGACGATCTGCACATGGACGACGATTTCAACAAGGATACCGTCAGCCGGTTCGACAAGAACACCTACGATCTGGGCAATGTGTATCTGAACATCAACGCCAAGGGCTACATGAACATGAACGCCGGCGACACCTATGAGCTGGATGTGTTCCGTAACTGGCAGGCGATCGAGGGCTTCATGAACGCCAAGATCGCCCTGCCGGATGCCCACTACGAGGTGGTGGACTTCGACGGCAAGCCCAGCGACGTGGTGAGCATCGCTCCCAATGCTGACAACAGCTGCCTGGCCTATATGACCGCCAACCATCAGGGTACGGCGCTGGTGAAGGTCACCTACGACGCCATGACCCATAAGCAGGGCCAGAGCAGCACCGCCGACAAGACCTTCTCTGCCATCTGGCCGGAGTTCACCGGTGTGTTTGTGGTATCCGTGGGCGCTGACGGCACCGCCATCCAGACCAATATGCTCATGGATCGTATGGATGCCGGCGTCACCAAGGATGAGCAGAAGCAGCTGGATGCCGAGCACGACATCCTGTTCTATCTGGGCACCGACGGCGCCAGCTACACCTTCACTCCGGAGAGCGGCTGCACCGTTACCGTGGCCCGCTCCACCGTGGGTAAGACCATGACCTTCAACGGCTTCACCTCTCAGGGTGTCACCGTGGACGCCGAGACCGGCGCCGTGACGGTGGCGAACCTCACCACCGGCCGCCATATCGTCCGGGTAGAAAAGGACGGCGTGGCCACCTATCAGGTCATCACCGCCCGTGGCGTCAGCTACAAGCTGCTGGACGCCGAGGGCAATGAGCTGCCGGAGAATGCCGAGGTCAAGCCCGGCGAGACGGTGCAGCTGCAGTTTACCGGGCTGGTGAGTCCCAAGGAGAAGATGGCGGGTGTGTATAACCACAGATTCTCCCTGTACTATACCGACGCTGACGGTAACTTCTTCCAGTCCAATCCCGGCGGCGGCTACGGCGTGTATGACTTCAGCGGCAACCCCGCCCGTCAGCGCATCTCCATCACCGTTCCGGCGGATCAGGAGGGCCTGACCTATGAGCTGACCGGCGCCATCAAGGTGGGCGGCTTCCCCGGCAAGCCCACCCATCGTATCGTGACCTATACCCAGGGCATGGGGATGCAGCACGGTACCGCCACCGCCAGCGTGCTGGCCCAGCTGCCTCAGGTGACCTTGAAGCTGTCCGGCTATGCCGCCGACGCTGTGGAGAAGCTGGTCGATGCCATCGGTACGGTGACCCTCGACAGCGAGGAGGCTATCAAGGCCGCCCGTGGTGCTTATGATGCTCTGACCGAGGAGCAGAAGGCTCAGGTGGGCAACTACCAGACCCTGCTGGATGCCGAGGCCAAGCTGGCTGACCTGCAGGCTGCCGACGCTGTGGAGAAGTTGATCGATGCCATCGGCACGGTGACCCTCGACAGCGAGGAGGCTATCAAGGCTGCCCGTGGTGCTTATGATGCTCTGACCGATGCCCAGAAGGAGCTGGTGGGGAACTACCAGACCCTGCTGGACGCCGAGGCCAAGCTGGCTGACCTGCAGGCTGCCGACGCTGTGGAGAAGCTGATCGATGCCATCGGCACGGTGACCCTCGACAGCGAGGAGGCTATCAAGGCTGC
>OJAG01000077.1_pt1 | contig 75028 bp, 58 predicted proteins | sample 1589021 | NCBI WGS metagenome assembly OJAG01 (sample SAMN03283264) | human gut metagenome | biome: human-associated habitat; material: feces | host: Homo sapiens | place: USA | collected 2013 | reverse complement strand
AAGCACCGGGGAGAGCCATACAAAGTGTCAAAACGGCACTGAGCGCTCTCTTCATACTTCTTTTTTTCATTGTTTGATTACTCCTTTCAAAGCTTTTAAAACGTAGGGTCAAACATCCCTAGACAATTTGATTTTATCACAAAACTCTCACAAAAACTACACATATTCCTTTTATTTTGTAAAAATAGCAAGTTACACAATCTTTACACTGGAATTTTATGCAAAATTACCCTTGTCGCTCTTCTGTTTTTATTTATAAAGACAGTTTCAATTGCCCCCCTGCCGAAAATTATATAAATACGGTCGGGAATAATAAGATTTGTACTTAACAAAACTTTATTCCCGACCGCAATTTTCGCTTTTTAATTTTTATCTTATCTGAGTCTTACATTCAAAAATCTGAGTTTAAAGGTTGAGCCGACGCCGAGTTTGGAATCTGCGGTAATATATCCGCCTGTTTTTTCAACGATTGATTTTGCAAGCGACAGACCTATGCCGACGCTTGACGGGGATGAATTCTGTGCTTTATAGAACCTCTCAAAAATGTGGGGCAAATCCTTCGGGCTGATTCCGCATCCGTTGTCGCTTATGGTGATTTCCGAATACATACTGTTCCTTTCGGCAGAAATTCTGACATAACCGCCGTCGGTATGCTCAATACAGTTTTTTACAATGTTTGAAACCGCTTCGCAAATCCAGCGAAAATCGCAATTAAGCATAAAATCATTTTTGACGGTTTTTTCAATTCTCACATCACGGATATCGGCAAGAACCTCTGTGCGTGAAATGCACTCGTCAATAATTTTGTTCACCGACTCTTTTTTGAACTTCAATTCAACAGTTCCCGAATCAAGCATTGAGAGCGTGAGCAGACTTTTTACAAGGAAATTTATCGAATGGGCATTATGCGCTATATCCATAACAAAATCCCGTCTGATTTCAACGGGCATATCATCGTCATCAAGGATATTTTCGGTTGTAATCAAAATTGAAGTCAGCGGTGTTTTAAGCTGATGTGAAATGTCGGCAAGCGAATTTTTGAGGATTTCTTTCTCTCGCATTGAATTGTCGGCATACTCACGAAGCATTACCGTTGTTTTTTGAATCTCCTGCTTTAACAGTGACATATCGTCGTCGGTTGAGCCGTCAAGGTCGAGATCATACTCTCGGTTGTTTATTTTTTCAAGACACTTTACAATTTCAAGTCGCTGTCGCTTTTGCTTTTTACAGTATCTTATGAACACAATGCAGAGCAAAATTCCGAACACACAAACACCTGCGGTTGCAATCACAATTGTAATTGTTGCATAACTTCCGCTCTGAATGTCAACCCAGCCACTGTCGGATTTTATTCCGTACTTTGCAAAGTCGCCTTTTATGCCGGCAGTGTCGTTGTTCAAAATTTGAGCAAGCTCCTTTTCCGAAATGTCGGGATATTGTTCCCTAACCTTTTCCGCAACGGCAATTATCTTTTTATCCGTGCTTTCACGAACAGCGTTAAAGCCTGCACCGATGCCTACTGCAACGGCACAACAGAAAAGTCCCGTTATCGCAAGCATTACCGCAAGAAATTTTGATGTGTTTTTCATTATACCTCCAGCCTGTAACCAAGGCCCTTTACGGTTTTAATTATATTTGTATCAAGTTTTTTGCGAAGTCTTTTTATGTACACGGTCAGCGTGTTGTCCTCAACATAATTCCCCGACAAATCCCATATGCGTTCAAGAATCTGTTCACGGGTCAGCACCTTGCCGCTGTTTTTGGCAAGCATTGCAAACAGGCGGTACTCAAGCGCCGTAAGTACAACGGGATTGCCGTTTTTGCAAACCTGTTTTTTGTCAAAGTCAATGCTGATGTCGCCAAAATTCATAGTCATAGTTTTGTCGAGCTTTTTGGTAATTCGTTTAATTCTTGCGAGTAGCTCACGGCTTGAGAACGGTTTTGTTATGTAGTCCTCCGCTCCTAGGTCAAAGCCTTTGACAATGCTGTCCTCATCGTCAAGTGCTGTGAGAAAAATCACGGGAGTTTCGCACACTCTTTTTATCTCGTCACAAAGTTCAAAACCGTTGCCGTCGGGAAGCGATACATCAACAATAAAAAGGTCAAAGTCACCGCCGAGAGAGTTAAGGGTTGATTCGGCATTTTCACACAACGCAACCTCAAAGCCGTTTTGTTCAAGAGTGTAAACAAGTCCTTTTGAAATTGCACGGTTGTCCTCAATAAGAAGAATTTTCACAACAAGTCCTCCAAAATGAAATTCGGGCGGATTAAATCAATAATCCGCCCGTCAGCAATGAAAACATACAAAATATTGTGGTATCTGTTGTTACAACTACATTATAACAGAGTGTAAAACTATTGTCAACAAATTTCAACAAAATACAGTCTGCTGACTGAATATGACACTTAGATATTGTCATTTCGGATTGTTTCAATAATATTTTGCTTATTAACCTTTGAGATTGAGTATTTCATAATCAGCCATACCACAATAAATACAGCCGCAATACTAATTAAAATCGCTTTCCACGGGAATACAAAGCTTATTGGAACGCTTCCTTTTGAAAATGCCGAGAAGATTGCAAATACACCGAGAACGCCGAGAGGGATACCGATAATCAAAGATTTTATGCCGTACATAAGGCTTTCAAGGCGAATCATACGGTTAAATTCTTTCTTTGTCATACCGATAGATTTAAGCGATGCAAATTCCTTGCTCCTCAACTGCATATTGGTTGAGATTGTGTTGAAAATGTTTGTAAGTCCGATAAGCGAGATAACGCCGATGAAGCCGTAAACAAATATTCCGACAATCAGCATAACGGCATTGAACTGTCTTACAATTTCTTCATAGTCATAAATGTAAATGCTGTCGTCCGCACCTTCCATAGACTCAATACGGTTTGTAAGCGAAGCGTGGTCTGATGTATTGGCGTAGAGGGTAATATAGCATTCGTGTTCGCCAAGCTGAGGTGAGATTACACCCTGTTCACCGATTATCAATCCCTGACCTAAAATTGTTCCTTCGCCGATTACAGAATCAGCCGACTTTGGAATTTCATCAAACACTGACGAAACCTTTAATTTGCCTGCTATCAGCTCATTTCCGTAAACGATAAACTTTGTCGGAGCGGTTTTGCCGAACAGTTTCATTGGCTTGGAAGAGTTGCCACTCTCACTGTTATCGGGGGTTACCTGAGAATACACAAGTACACCGCCCTTAACCTTGTTGTAATCAAGTTTTAATTCCCTGCAAATCTGAACAAAGGTATCGTGTTCAAACTCAAGAAATTCCACGCTGAATGACTTTGTACCGTCAGCATTGTCATAAAGGAAATTTTCTCCGCATTCGTTAACAGGCACATCTGCCGACACATGACCGTACTGTAAACCGACTGTCAGATAATTTTCAATTTCAGGCATTTTTTCAATTGTCTGAGCCTGTTTTGTATCAATTCCGGAAACCATATAGCTGTAGTCTGTTTTGCCGTAGTAATGCTCTGTATATGTCATTCCATAGTCCATAAATGCCGAAACTGCAATGAACATTGCAACGCTGACTACAATTGAAATAACAGTTGTGCGGTACTTTTTCCTACTGCGTTTAAGGCTTTTTGAGGCGATTTCACCGCCTACACCGAAAAGCTTTTTTGTAAGTTTCGAGGTGCGGTAGGGTTTGTTATTCTTTACCTTGATATCCTTGTTGCCTCTGATTGCAACAAGGGGCGGAATTCTTGACGCACGAAGTGCAATGAAGAATGATGAACAGAATATAGTAACAGCCGAAAGAACAATTGCACAAATAATCGGAATTGTCGGAGTTACAAAGACAAATTTTGCTCCGTTCAGCATATCCCCGAGAACGCTGTTGAGTATTGTAATAAGAATTGCGTTTACACCGAGTCCGAGAAGTATGCCGAGAGGAATACCGATTAAGCCGAGAATAAATCCCTCAAAAAGCACATTCCTGCGGATTTGCCTTTTGGTTGCACCGACCGACGCAAGCATACCGTACATACTCGTTTTCTCTGTAATTGAAATTGCAAAGCTGTTGCGGATTACAAACACGCTTGCAAGCATTACTATAATAATGATAATAACGGCAAGGCTGAAAATCACAGTATTTGTTGCGTCATTTGAACCGTAGCCTTTCATACTGAGGAGTATGGAATTGAATTCGTATGCATTTATTCCAGAGGTCTGCTGATCTTCGGGTGAAATTTCATCGCTGATTACATTACTCATATCATCAGCTTTAAAGCCTAAAATATCCGCTGTATTTTGAAGATAATCGCCTTCGCTCTGAGGCGTATAGGCGATATACAGCTTATTCATATGCTTTGTTTTGATTGCCTCGACAGGTGCTTTTTCATCAGACACGGTATATATCATAGAAAGATTTGACGGATCATAGAGTTTGCTCGTTTTCGGTCTTTCAATAATACCCGTTACGGTATAGGTTCTTTTTACCGTGTCAATAATGCTGCACTTATTAAAATCTTTTTGCAACAAATTATGAATGCCTTCCTCATCAAGGACATTGCCGTCCTTGTCGGTAAGCACACCGACATCAAGTGTGATTTTGTCGCCGATTTTCACATCTTTTCCGTCCTGTGTTTTAAACGATTTTGTAACAACAGCCTCACCCGAATTTGTGGGGAACTTGCCCTTTATAAGGTCTATCTTAAAACAGTTGCCGTAGGTATTTTCGCTCATGGCAAGAACGCTGTAATCGCAGATTTCGCCGTCAGCATTTTTTGTCCTGGCATATCCGAGCCTTTCTTTATAAAAGGCATTTTCAACATTGCGGTTCTGTCGGATTTTATCAATTTTTGCGGTGTCGATAATATCAAGTGCAACATCATAATTGCCCGACCAGGTTTTTTGACCGTCAATCATAGTCTGTCGTCCGCTGAGTGCCATTCCCGAAACTACCGTGATGAGTGCCGCCGAGAGCATAATTCCCACGATTGTAACAATTGTACGCACCTTGTTAAGTCGCAGATTTTTAAGCGTAAGCTTGTTGAGAAGTTTCATAAAATCAAACCTCCTCAACAATTTTGCCGTCGCTGATTGTTATGATTCTGTCTGCCTGTTTTGCAATGTCAAGGTTGTGCGTAATCATTATAACAGTCTGTCCGTAACTCTGATTGCACATTTTGAGCATACTCATAACCTCTTCGCTTGACTTTGAATCAAGGTTGCCTGTCGGTTCATCGGCAAGCACAAGAGACGGATTGTTAATGAGCGCTCTGGCAATAGATGTTCTTTGTTGCTGACCGCCCGAAAGCTGGTTTGGAAGGTGTTTTCTTCTTGCACGCAGTCCGAACGAATCAAGAATCATCTCAAGTCTTTCTCTGTCAACACCTCTGCCGTCAAGGTCACAGGGGAGCGTGATGTTTTCTTCAACAGTCAGAATCGGGATAAGATTGTAGAACTGATAGACAATGCCCACTTGTCTGCGGCGGAATACGGCAAGCTTGTCATCATTCATTTTGCTTATATCGTTGCCGTCAACAAAAATTTTTCCGCTTGTGGGACGGTCAACACCGCCGATAAGATGAAGAAGAGTTGACTTGCCGCTGCCGCTTGCACCGACAATGGCAACAAATTCGCCCTTTTCAACCGAGAACGAAACATCGTCAACCGCATTGACAAGGTTTTCACCGCTTCCGTAGGTTTTTGTAAGATTTTCAACTTTCAGAATTTCCATAAAATATACCTCCAAATTCATTTTACACCCATATTATAGTGACGCAAAATGACTGTAAAGTGAATCCTGCAAACAAATTTTTCCGTAGGACAGCCCACTTGAATACAAGAAAAACATTTGATATAATTGTTTGGTAAGGAAATGGCGGCGGCTGTTTCGACTCCCTTGAGAAAGGGGGTGATTGTGTGGAATACATAGCTGTGATAGTTATTTTCACATTTTTTATTGTGTTTACCATAAAGAAATAACCGCCCTGTACTGCGAATACAAGGCGGTTACCAAAAATAATTTGTCTTAAAAGCGGAACAGCTAAAGCCGTTTCCTTATCTATATATTAACATCTAACCATTAATATGTCAATCATTTTTCGGTGTGCCGCTTCGTTGCACACCGTTTTTTATTTCTCGTTTTTATTTACAATCTAAAAGCAACGCTCGGGAATCTTTAATATCGCCTTAACAAGACTGTCTTCACGAATTGGGCGTAGCGACACGCTACCTGCAGTTTTGAAAATATATTTTGATGAGATTATTCGGCTTGTCGGCAATGCCTATGCCTAAAAAATCACCATCATGGGTTTTCATTCTGAAAAGCTGACCGTTCTCGTACCCCGACTTGGCAAGATATGTTCTGTCGGCACTCAACGCACCGCCGTTTGCAAATCGTTTTGCCTGTGCAGACGATACGGCAAGATAGCCTAAACTCATAAACAGGCTCTCAACGGAACGCAGTTTTTCTTCAACATTTCCGTTTTCGCAAATGCTTTTCAGCTCGTCAAGCGTTATGCACTCGTCAAGCGAAAATCCGCATGCCGATGTTCTGCAAAGTGCCGTCATAACCGCACCGACACCGAGAACCTTGCCGATGTCATCAATTATCGTGCGTACATAAGTGCCCTTTGAACAGGAAATTTCAAGCGTGCCTGTCTGCATTTTTTCGTCAAAATTTGCAAGCGAAAGAGAATAGACAGTAACCTTTCGGCTCTCACGCTCAACCTCGATTCCCTGTCTTGCAAGGTCATAAAGCCTTTGACCGTTCTTTTGCACGGCAGAGTACATCGGCGGAATCTGCTCAATTTCGCCCGTGAAATTGGGAATTACTCTGCGAATTTGTTCTTCCGTAACCGAAGACTCGCATTCTCCCGTCACCGTACCCCAGATGTCGAGGGTGTCGGTGGTTTTGCCAAGCTGAAATTCTGCCGTGTATGACTTGTCGTGGTTGAGAATCAAATCCTGTGTTTTCGTTGCAGTTCCGAGCAAAATAGGCAGAACGCCCGTTGCGTTCGGATCAAGTGTTCCCGTGTGACCGAGCTTTCTCTGTCCTGTCAGTCTGCGGACAACGGCAATAACATCAAAAGAGGTGAATTCCTTCGGCTTGTCAATCAGCAGTACACCGTTAAGATTGCTCATGATAAAAACTTCTCCGCAGCTTTTTCAAGCGTTGTCTTTACGGTTTCAAGGTCGCCCTCAATTGAGCAGCCTGCCGCCGCAGGATGACCGCCGCCTCCGAACTGCGAACAGAAATCCGAGGCATTGATATTATTGTTTGTACGAACGGAAATCTTGAAGAATCCGCCCTCTTTTTCACGCATTGTAATTCCGATGAGAACACCCTCAATCTGACGGGGAATAGAGGCAAGTCCCTCCATTTCGTCATCACCCGTGTTGAGTTTTTTGAGCATATCGAGCGTTGTGTAAATTATTGCGCACCTGCCGTCTGCACAATAGGTCATTGACTCATAAACGGATCTTTCAAGCTGAATTTTGTTTTTCGACTTTGTTTCAAACATCGCCTTGTTTATGTATGCGGTGTTACAGCCAAAGTCCATAAGACTTGCGGCAACACGCATGGTTTCGGCGGTTGTGTTTGTGTATCTGAAACAGCCGGTGTCGGTTGAAATGCCTGTGTAGAGGCAGTCAGCAATGTCCTTTGTAAAGTTGATGTGCATTCTGAGGAACAGCTTGTAGAGAATTTCGCAGTTTGCCGCCGCATATTTGTCAACAAACTTTTCCTTAGCGGTAAATGTGTTTGAACCGTGGTGGTCAATGCACAAATCAACCTTGCCGATATATTTGCCCATATTTGAACCGAGAAGGCTGTCAGCCGCAACATCAACGCTGACAACCGTTTCGGTTGTAAAATCTTCTTCCTCTATGTTTTTCTGAAGATAGGTAAACTTTGTAGGAACACCTGTTGTGATAACTCTTGCTTTTTTGCCGATTTGGCGGAGCGCAAGGCAGAGTGCAAATCCGCTGCCGAGGGTGTCACCGTCAGGATAAGCGTGAGTTAAAATATCATAATTATCGTGTGCCTCAAGAAAACGGGCAACCTCATACAGATTCATCATTTTCTTCCTCGTCTTCTTTAATGTCAAGGCTGTTGAGAATACGGCTGATGTTTGCGCTGTATTCTATGCTGTCTGTTGCGTGGAAAATGAGTTCGGGAACATGGCGAAGATGAAGTCTGTGCCCAAGCTCTCGTCTGATAAAGCCCGATGCAGACTTTAAGCCCTTGACAGCCTCTTTGGCTCTGTCAAGACCTTCAATTGCGCTGATCTGTACCGTGCAGTATGAAAGGTCGTTTGTAACCTCAACTCTTACGATAGAGATAAACGCTTGCTGAACCCGTGGGTCTTTTAATTCTCTGAAAATAGCAGTAAGCTCTCTTTTGATGTCCTCTGTTGTTCTTTCAATTCTATGGCTTCCCATGCTATCACATCCTTTTATCTTATTTCCGTAGGGGCGGCCAATGACCGCCCCTACAAAATAACGGTGAATTTGTGCCGTTTATAAAATTTGGTTTGACATACAAACTTTAATCTCTGTATTCTTCGATTGTATAAACCTCGAACATATCGCCCTCTTTGAGGTCGTTGAATCTTTCAAGACCGATACCGCATTCGTAGCCTTCGTTAACTTCCTTGACAGCGTCCTTGAATCTCTGGAGAGATGCAATTGCGTCATCTGCAATAACGATACCGTCACGGATAACTCTTACGCTTGCGCCACGCTGAATCTTACCGCTCTTAACATATGAACCTGCGATTGTGCCGACTGACTTAATCTTGATAACATTACGACACTCAGCCATACCGAGAACAACTTCTCTTGTCTTAGGAGCAAGCATACCCTTCATAGCAGATTCAATTTCGTTGATACAATCGTAGATAATGCTGTAAAGACGCATATCAACACCCGAACGCTCTGCATTTTCTGCGGCAACCGCATCGGGACGAACGTTGAATCCTACGATAATTGCGTTAGATGCCTCTGCAAGCATTACATCGGACTCGTTGATTGCACCTACTGCGCTGTGAATTACATTTACTCTTACCTCGTCATTTGAAAGCTTTTCAAGTGACTGCTTAACAGCCTCGGCAGAACCCTGTACATCGGCTTTAACGATAATCTGAAGTTCCTTGATTTCACCGAGTTTCATCTGGTCAAAGAGATTGTCAAGAGTAACCTTAGTCTGTGCGTTGAAGATTTCTTCCTTCTTAGCGGCCTTTCTCTGGTCAACAAGCGTTCTTGCAAGACGTTCGTCGGAAACTGCGTCAAAGATATCGCCGCCAACCGGAACTTCGTCAAGACCTGTGATTTCAACAGGAACAGAAGGACCTGCCTCGGTAACTCTTTCACCCTTATCGTTTGTCATAACTCTTACACGACCGACGCAAGTGCCTGCGATGATTGTATCACCCTTGTGAAGTGTACCGTTCTGAACGAGTACGGTTGCGATAGGACCTCTGCCCTTGTCAAGTCTTGCCTCGATAACAGTACCCTTTGCGGCTCTGTCGGGGTTAGCCTTGAGTTCTTTCATCTCTGCAACAAGAGTAACCATTTCAAGAAGATCGTCAAGACCTTCCTTTGTTTTTGCGGAAACAGGGATACACGGTGTATCGCCGCCCCACTCCTCCGGAATAAGCTCATACTCTGTGAGCTGCTGTTTAACATTTTCGGGATTTGCGCCGACCTTATCCATTTTGTTGATGGCAACAATAACAGATACACCTGCGGCTTTTGCATGGTGGATAGCCTCAACTGTCTGCGGCATGATACCGTCATCGGCGGCTACAACGAGGATTGCGATATCAGTAACCTGAGCACCTCTTGCACGCATTGTTGTGAATGCCTCATGTCCGGGTGTGTCGAGGAATGTAACAGGCTTGCCGTTTACCATAACTCTGTAAGCACCGATATGCTGTGTGATACCGCCGGCCTCGCCTGCTGTTACATTTGCGTGACGGATAGCGTCGAGGATTGAGGTTTTACCGTGGTCAACATGACCCATAACAACAACAACCGGAGCTCTCTCAACGAGATTTGCCTCATCGTCCTCGCTGTCATCAATAATCTGTTCTTCGATTGTAACAACAACCTCTTTTTCAACCTTTGCGTGGAATTCCATGGCGATAAGTGACGCTGTGTCAAAGTCGATTGTATCTGTTGCTGTTACCATTGTACCCATAAGGAATGCCTTTTTAACAACCTCGGCAACGGTAGCCTTGAGTCTGAGAGCAAGCTCCGAAACTACGATTTCGTCAGGAATCTGAACTGTAATCGGTTTCTGCTTACGCTCAAGAGCAATACGGTTCAGACGCTCCTGCTCTGTTTCACGCTTCTGTCGTCTGCCCTTTTGACGCTGGGTACGGTTTGTGAATTTCTGCTTTTTAACAATGTTGTCCGTGCTTCTGCCCTTTGAGCTGTCGCTTGCAAGGTCATCATACTTCTGGTTGTAACGCTCAACATCAACATTTGTTGCACGGGTGTCAATTACTCTGCGCTTGCGGGGAGCAGACTCCTCAACGCTCTTTTCCTGAGTAACTTCAACCTTTTCCTGTTTTGATGCAGGCTTTGCATCCTTGTTGTTAGGCTTTTTGTCGTTTTTATTGGTCTTTTTCTTCTGGTTGTCAGCCTTTGCATTCTGCTTTGCGGGCTTATCTTCCTGCTGTGGCTTGCTTTCGCTGTCAAGCTTGTTGTTGCGTGCCGCAAAGTATTCGTCAAAGTTTTCAACCTTGTTCTTCTTTGTGATTACATCAAAAATCACATCGAGTTCGCTTTCCTCGAGTGTTGTCATTGTTTTCTTTGTAACACCGCAATGTTTTTCGAGAATCTCAATAATTTCCTTGTTTGAAACTCCGAGATCTGCTGCTGCGTCCTTTACCTTATATTTTATCATACAATTCTCCTCCCGATTCGTTTTCAATAAGCTGTTCAAGCTTATCTGCAAAGCCTTTGTCTTCGGTTGTCATAACTCCGCAGATTTTTCCGAGAGCAAATCCGATTTCCTCTTTGCTTCGGTTCATTGTCAATGTTTTCACATTGCATTCATCAGCGGCTGTCTGCACGCTTTTCTTACTGCTCTTTGAAAAATCATTTGCAAAAATAACAAGCTTTGCCTTGCTTTTTCGTATTGAGTCAATCGTCGTGTCGGCACCTGTAATCAGCTTGCCTGCCCTCTTGCAAATGCCAAGCAGCGACAAAATCCTGTCGTTCATAAAAAATCCTTTCGCCTACTTGCTGTCTGCTGCGGCAAGTTCACTTTGCATCTGCTCATATACTTCATCAGGGATTTTACAGCTTAACGAGCGTTCAAAGCGGCGTGCCTTGCGAGCCTTTTCAAAGCAGGCAAGATTTCTGCACACATATGCGCCTCTGCCTGCCTTGCGACCTGTGAGGTCAAGCGAAATTTCGCCTTTTGCAATGATTTCACCGTTTTCATCTTTGGTGTCGGGTGCTTTGACAACACGGATAAGCTCACGCTTTTCTTTCATCTCTCCGCAACCCGTACATTTACGCAATGGCATTTTTCTTTGCTTCATAAAATCCCTCTCTGTTTAATCTGATTATTCCTCTGTTTCATCCGAAACAACTGTTTCGCCTTCTGTGCTTTCGTCAAGGTCGAGAACATCTTCGGACTTTTCTTCTGTCTTTGGTTCATCGTCCTCATCTTCGCCGTAGAAACCGCTTTCGGGACGGATGTCAATTCTCCAGCCTGTAAGTCTTGCGGCAAGGCGGGCATTCTGTCCTTTGTTGCCGATAGCAAGTGAAAGCTGACCGTCGGGAACGGTTGCACGGCAACTCTTTGTTTCTTCATCTGTAATTTCAACCTTGCAAACGCTTGCAGGAGAGAGAGCCGCCGAAATGTACTTTTCGGGATCATCGCTGTAAAGCACGATGTCGATTTTCTCACCGCCGAGTTCTTCAACAATCTTGTTTACACGAGCGCCCTTGTTACCGATACATGAACCGATTGCGTCAACATCGGGATTTGAGCTGTAAACCGCCATTTTTGTACGACTGCCTGCCTCACGGGAGATTGACTTTATTTCAACAACGCCGTCATAGATTTCGGGAACTTCCTGTTCAAACAAACGCTTTACAAGACCGGGGTGTGTTCTTGAAATGATTGCGTGAGGACCTCTTTCGTTGTCTTTGACATCTGCAATGTAAACCTTAATGTGGTCGCCTTCTTTAAGGTCGTCATGACCGAGCTGTTCGCTCTTTGGCAGAGTAGCTTCGCTCTTGCCGATTTTGATTGTTGCAACACCCGACTTAGGATCGATCCTTTCAACGGTTGCTGTAACAATTTCACCGAGCTTGCTCTGAAACTCGATAAGGGTCTGACCTTTTTCTCCCTGACGAATGCCCTGACGGATAACATTTCTTGCAGAAGAAACAGATGTCCAACCGAGGTGCTTGGGATCAATCGGAACTTCAATCTCATCGCCGACAATAAATTTCTTTCTCTTGTTAATCTGCTGAGCCTCCTCAACAGTAACCTCAAAGTTAGGATCAAAAACCTCGTCAACTACTGTTTTGACAAGCTTTGCGTCAAAGCTGTTCTTTTCCGGATCAACCTTGAATACAACATTTTCATTACCGCCGTAGTAGTTCTTGCAGGCAACGGAAATTGCCTTTTCAATGTTTTGAAGCATATAGTCCATAGGAATGCCCTTTTCCTTTTCAAATGTTCTCAATGCCTCAAATAAATCTTTGTTAGTCATTTTCCAAATCATCCTTTTCTTATTTTTCGGTTATATACAAATTGTTATGTTGTTATGTGTATCCGTAGTGGCAAACTGCAATTTTTAATCAAAATCGTCAAGCTTAATCCATGCGGCGTCCTTTTTGCTGATTGTGATTTCATTCTCACCGCTGTGATCCTCAATTGTGACCTTACCGTCGGAATAATCCTTTAAAACCCCTTTAAATTCTCTGCCTATGCCGTCAATGGGGCGGAGCATCTTAACCATAATATCAGCACCGATGAACTGCATAAAATGTTCGTCACGGATAAGCTCACGCTCAATTCCGGGGGAGCAGACCTCAAGACAGTACGCCTCCTCAATCGGATCAAGCTCATCAAGAGGACCGTTGATTGCACGGGAAACATTTTCGCAATCGTTAATGTCAATGCCTTCGGGCTTGTCAATGTAAACACGCAGAAAACGGTCTGCACCTTCCTTGACATAACGCACATCCCAAAGTGAAAGTCCGAAGCCTTCAACAATCGGCTGACAAAGCTCCCATACTTTTGATACGGTTACACCGCCTTTGCTTTTTGCCATAAATTTACTGCCTTCCTGTCTGCAAAAATACTCTGTGCGAAATATTGCAGACAGATAAACCGCACCGAGGAACAAAGTGAAAACTAATAAATAAGGAGCGGGTTTGTTGCCCACTCCTTTAGCTTTCATTATTTACAAGAAAATTATAGCACCAAAACGGCTTATAATCAAGTGTTTTTCAAATCTTTTCGTATTTTTTACAAAAAAGTTTAAAAAAACATTTGAAATCACCGTGCAAATGTGTTATTATATTTCGTGGACACTTTACATCACGATGTTTTTGTGATATAATCACCGTGGTTTTGCGACCGTGTAAAAAAGTAAAATTAATTTTGATTTTGTTATTGTTGGATTTTTACTGTTTTTTTGTATCAATGATTTGTCTGTTAATGTCCGAAATTTTGTGAGATTAACATTATAAAGGTTGCAACCTTACAATTAAATATGCTGATATAGCTCAGTAGGCAGAGTGCGTCCTTGGTAAGGACGAGGTCACGGGTTCGAATCCCGTTATCAGCTCCATAAAAAGGTATTGGTTAAAAAGACTGATACCTTTTTATTGTTGTTTCAGATTCAGATTAAGATAACGGGATTCGAAAGCCCGTTTAGAAAACGCTTTAGTAAAGCGTTTTTAGGGTGTAGCGTTGATGAGCGTTCAAAAATTTGCACCGCAAGCAACAAGCGAGGTATGCACTCTCGCAATGCACAGAATAGTTATCAGCTCCATAAAAGGGTATTGGTTAAAAAGACTGATACCTTTTTATTGTTTTTTTCAGATTAAGATAACGGGAATAACGGGATTCGAAAGCCCGTTTAGAAAACGCTTTAGTAAAGCGTTTTTAGGGCGTAGCGTTGATGAGCGTTCAAAATTTGCACCGCAAGCAACAAGCGAGGTATGCACTCTCGTAATGCACAGAATAGTTATCAGCTCCATAAAAAGGTATTGGTTAAAAAGACCGATACCTTTTATTGTTGTTTAGAAAACAATACCGTTGCCAAATCCAAACTGATTAATATTATTCTTGTACAATCTATCTTGCATATACTGCAATTGCGTTGCGGTCATACTGATTATCGCTTTCCCCTTTCCTTATCCTGTGACTATATTATACTACAATGTTTAAGCGTATAATTTGTGCATATTTGTACTTGTTAAGTGTAAAGAGGTATGCTATAATAATATTTGTAAAGGAACGGTGGCGGCTGTTTCAGCTCCCTTGCGAAAGGGGGTGTATTCCAATGGCAGAGATTACATACTTATTTGTTCTCGCAATTGTTTTCGTGGCTTTTAATGAAGTCATTAAGAATATAAAGAAATAACCGCCCTGTGTAGCAGCACAAGACGGTTAAGTTGAAAAATTTAATCTAGTTGCAAGCGAAACAGCTAAAGCCGTTCCTTTTCACCTATATTATACAACAACAATAATTTGATGTCAATAGATTTTAGGCGGTGAAGAAATGGCAGAAAATAAGAACAGCAGGGCGAGAATTGAGGCAAACAACCGATATAACGCTAAAGCATATGACCGTATCAATGTTGCTGTGCCGAAAGGTCGAAAGGATATTATCAAAGCCCACGCAGAAAAGAACGGCGAAAGCGTGAACGGATTTGTTAATCGTGCTATTAATGAAACAATGCAGCGTGACGGCGAGTAATTCCACAAGGCAAGCTCTGAAATATGGGCTTGTCTTGTTTTGTTTTAGTTGACAGTTTTTTTAACGGATTTAATTTTCCGAAACAGCCAAATGAAAGTATTTTTGAAATTATGTAAAATATACTTGACAATAAGTAACTTTTAATGTACTATAATGGTACAGAAAGCTTTTTGTACGCATTGTGGATTTTTTAAGGTATTCACATCTAAATACATAAAATTTTTTAATATTTGCGGATTATCGGTTGGACGAATAAATTTGCAAATTGGCTGATTTATTTGGGAGATGTTATTATGGGAGAAAAATACTATTGGGTGCTTGGTTTTTGTTGCGGTTTTATTGCCGTAGTTATCGTAACGCTCATTATCACAAACATTAAAAGGAAAAAGAACACTTACACAGAATACGATGAACGACAGGTTCTTGCACGGGGCAAGGCTTATAAATCGGCATTTTTTGTGCTTATCGGGTACATAATTGCCTGCGCTTTAGTTAATGTTTTGGAGATTAATTGGGCTGAACTCAGCGTTCAAATGTTCATAGGACTGTTTCTTTCAACCGCCGTATTCGTCGGAGTAAGCATTTTCAATGACGCATATTTCACATCGAATAAAGGCAGAAAGAGTCTTTTAGGCGTTTTGGCATTTGTTGCGGGAGCAGAATGTTTGGGAATTGCTTTCGGCAACAAAACCTTTGTTACAAACGGAATAGCAAATCTTGACATTATTCCTATCATTGTAATGATTTGGGCAATAAGTATTTTTGTGATGGTTGTCATCAAAACAATAATTGACAAAAAGGCAGTTGAAGAATGAAGAATTTAAGATTAAAAAGCGCCCGTGCCGCAAAGGATTTGTCACAGCAACAGCTTGCGGAACTTGTAAAGGTGTCAAGACAGACAATAAGCGCAATTGAAAAGGGCGACTACAACCCCACAATTAACCTTTGCATAGCGATATGTAAAGCGCTTGACAAAACCCTTGACGAATTGTTTTGGGGAGAATAAGCAAACTTTAACGGCAATCGGTGATTTGTTTCACGGTTGCCGTTTTTATTTTTACCTTTTCAAAATCAAACGGAAAACTGCCACGGGAAATATTACAATGTGGGGGAATTGTAAAAATTAACGAAAAATGCTTGAAAAATGTCGGGTTAAGCCGTATAATATAGGTGTTTGAGGATTTCGGACTCATACAATTTATTGAAAGGAGAAGTACACATGATTTATTCAAAAGAAGTTGAAAATATGTGCACTGTAGCAAAGGGACCTAAGCACGGTCCTGCACCTATTCCCGAAGAGGGCAAATGGGTAAAATCTTATGACATTAAAGACATTTCAGGTCTTTCACACGGCATTGGCTGGTGTGCTCCTCAGCAGGGTGCCTGCAAGCTTACACTTAATGTTAAAGACGGTATCGTTGAAGAGGCTCTTGTTGAAACAATCGGTTGTTCGGGTATGACTCACTCTGCAGCTATGGCAGCAGAAATTCTTCCTAACAAAACACTCCTTGAGTGTCTTAACACAGACCTCGTTTGTGACGCTATCAACACAGCTATGAAGAACATCTTCGAGCAGCTCGTTTACGGCAGAAGCCAGACAGCTTTCTCAGAGGGCGGTCTTCCGATCGGCGCAGGTATGGAGGATCTCGGTAAGGGCCTTCGCAGCCAGGTTGGTACAATGTATAGCACAAACGCTAAGGGCGTTCGTTACATGGAAATGGCTGAAGGCTATGTTCTCAAGACAGCACTTGACGAGAACGATGAAGTTATCGGCTATCAGTTCGTAAAGCTCGGCAAAATGCTCGAGGACATTCGTCACGGCGTTGAGCCAAACGAAGCATACAAGAACAACATCGGTCAGTACGGTCGTTTTGACGGCGCAGCTAAGTACATTGACCCTCGTGAAGAATAATTCGGTAAGGAGGACACCATAATGGCAGTAACATTTGAAGGTATGGAAAGAAGAATGCCTAAAATTGAGAAGTGCCTTGCCGAATACGGTATTGCAAATCTTGAAGAGGCAAGAAAAATTTGTAACGATCTCGGTTTTGATCCCTACGACATCGTAAAGGGCGTTCAGCCGATCGCATTTGAAAACGCAGGCTGGGCTTACACACTCGGTTGTGCAGTTGCAGTTAAGAAGGGCGCAAAGACTGCTTCGGAGGCAGCAGAAGCTATCGGTATCGGTCTTGAGGCTTTCTGTATTCCCGGCTCAGTAGCTGAGCAGAGAAATGTTGGTCGTGGTCACGGTAACCTCGGCGCAATGCTCCTCAGAGATGAAACAAAGTGCTTTGCATTCCTCGCAGGTCACGAAAGCTTTGCAGCAGCAGAGGGTGCTATCGGTATCGCTCGTAACGCTAACAAAGCAAGAAAAGAGCCGCTCCGTGTTATCCTTAACGGTCTTGGCAAGGACGCTGCTTACATTATTTCAAGAATCAACGGCTTTACATATGTAAAGACTCAGTTTGACTATTTCACATCAGAGCTTAAAATCGTTGAAGAGAGAGCTTTCTCAGACGGTGAAAGAGCTGCAGTTCGCTGCTACGGCGCTGACGATGTTCGTGAAGGTGTTGCAATCATGCAGCATGAAAATGTAGGTGTATCTATCACAGGTAACTCTACTAACCCGACTCGTTTCCAGCACCTCGTTGCAGGTACATACAAGAAGTGGGCAAATGAGAACGGCGTTAAGTATTTCTCGGTTGCATCAGGCGGCGGTACAGGCCGTACACTTCACCCCGATAACATGGGTGCAGGTCCTGCATCATACGGTCTTACAGACTCAATGGGCAGAATGCACGGTGACGCTCAGTTCGCAGGTTCATCTTCTGTTCCTGCTCATGTTGAAATGATGGGTCTTATCGGTATGGGTAACAACCCGATGGTTGGTGCTACAGTTGCTTGCGCAGTTGCAGTTTATGAAGCTGTTAACAAGTAATTACCAATCTTTTCAATAAATTAAAAAGGGGTCGGCTCTTTGAGTCGATCCCTGATTTTTTTGTGCAACGAAAATCCCCGATTGTATCAGCATTCTGACAAGTTGGAATTGCAAATACAAAAATATTAAGCTGAATGATTCCGCCACCCCAATCGTAATGGCGGAAATTTTTATGCATTTTTGCTTTAACGAGTTTATGTTTACGGATATTCTTTACAGTGTATATGTTACTTATTTGCAGATTCTTTTTTAAACCAAAAGAATCGACTGACTACAGTAACAGCTTACTCTTTCAGCTTGTTAAGCTTTTCAATATGCTTCATGCGCTTGTAGCGGTAGAGAATGTTTTCTGCCCATTCACGGTCAATTTTAAGAAAGCCCTTTAATTTTTTGTCCTTATACGCAAGCGAATCGACAATTTTCTTCGATTTAACATAAATTTCAAGTCTTGCTGTCTGAACATACGGTGTATGCTTTTCACCTGTAAAATATGTAAATCCCATTGTGTTGCGTTCACGATCGTACATTGAAAGGTATCCGTCATGAATTTCCGCACCGTTAAGCTTTTTTGAAACCGTTTGGCTGATTGCAAGCTTTGTAAGCTCAACCGACATATCGTCAAGTCCCGACTCAAAGATAAAAATTTTCTCCTTGAACGAATTGAAGGTCGGAACAATTCGTTTGCTTATGTTGCGGAGATTGCTGTATTTTTCTTCAAGCTCGTTGTCGCAGAGCTGAAAATGATCAATTTTGGGAATGAAATACACCATAAAACGATTCTTCATATCATTGTAGAGAATCGGATATGTGAGCCTTGCGGAGTATCCGCATGACGGACATTTCCACGCAAAAAGCTCACCGTCAAGCGCTCTTCTGCGCACACCCTTTGTCACGGACGGGTTGATGCTGGTGTAAACATCAGCCTTGCTCATTTCACCGCACATTGGGCAGACGATTGCCTTGGTAATTTTCTTTTCAGGCATCCAAACCACCTCTTTAACACTCTATGAAACTAATTATAGCAATTGACCGTGATTTTAACAAGTAAATTTTAAAAAAATGTTGATTTTATCAAAAAAATCTGTCATAATAATAGAAATAAGTTTAATATTATTCGCCACGGCAGAATGTGTCAGAGCGTTTGTGCCAAAGCGGTTTTAAAGGAGAAATTTACTATGACGATACTTGACAGTGTAAAAGGAACAGTAAATACAGCCGTTGATACAATTTCATCGGTAGCTCAGACAATAGTAGAAAAGAACAGAACAAACGCAAAGCTCAACAGATTAAGACTTGTTATGAAAAGCGAAAGCGAGCTTATGAACAGAGCATATATTGCTCTCGGAAAGATTATGTACGACAGCAGAAAGAAAGGCACTGAAATTAATGACGCCGAGTGCGAAAAGCTTTTGAAGGTTATTGACACTTCAAAGGCCAAAATCGCAAAAGCAAGAGAGTGTTACAGAAAGATTGTCAACAGCTCAAACGATATTTTCTACGGCAATCCCGAGGTTGCTCCCGAGGTTAAAGAGGATGATATTGTTGATATTACAGTAGCTTGCTCAAATGAGGGCGACTACAAGTCCTCTCCTTTTAAAGAGGAAAAGCCTGTTGAAAAACAGCCCGAGGCTGTTACCGAAGAAAAGGCAGAACCCGAGCATCTTACAAACATCTGCGACCTCAAGGCAGAGCTTGAGGCAAAGCGTGAAGAAGGATTCTCCGAGTCCGCAGATTCAGACGAGGCAGATGACGGTGAAGCTCCTCACGGTGAACTTTTCTGATAATTCAAATACTTAAAGCTAAAGACCTGCCGATTTCGGCAGGTTTTTCTGCATTTTTAAGATATATTAAAGTCGGAACAATGCTCCGCTTTGCTTTTGAGGGCAAATTATATGCAGTAGATTATACATTATGCCCTTTATGTGTATTGAATTTTTGTGATAAAAATGGTAAAATTCATCAAAGGTGAAAATATTCCAAATTAGAATTATTTTCTTAGCAAAAAATACTATAATTAATTAGATATGCACAATGAGATTACTATGTATTGATTTCGGAGGCACAAGTTGAAATTAGGATTGGATATTGGCTCAACAACAATAAAATGTGTTGTGCTTGACGACGAAAACAAATTAATATACAGCACATATGAAAGGCATTATTCCCGAATTACGGAAAAGATTGCAGAAATTCTTGCACTTGTACGGACAAGGATTGACGGCGTTGAAAATGCCTCGGTGGCTCTTTCGGGTTCTGCCGGAATGGGTGTTGCCGAGTCTGTCGGCGTTGATTTTATTCAGGAGGTTTACGCAACAAGAGTTGCCGCCAATACCTTTATTCCGGGTACAGATGTTATAATTGAACTCGGCGGTGAGGATGCAAAGATATTGTTCCTCACAAACGGACTTGAGGTAAGAATGAACGGTACCTGCGCCGGCGGCACGGGTGCGTTTATTGACCAGATGGCAACACTTCTGAATGTTAAGCTTGAGGATATGGACGAGCTTGCAAAACAGCACGAAAAGACATACACAATCGCATCAAGATGCGGTGTGTTTGCAAAGACCGATATTCAGCCGCTCCTTAATCAGGGTGCGAGGAAGAGCGACATCGCAGAGAGTATTTTCAATGCGGTTGTAAGCCAGACTGTTGCAGGTCTTGCACAGGGCAGAGAAATTGAAGGTCAGATTGTATATCTCGGCGGACCTCTTACATTTATGAGCGAACTGCGAAACTGCTTTGACCGCACGCTCGGAACAAAGGGAATCTGTCCCGAAAATTCACTTTATTATGTTGCCTGCGGTGCGGCTTTGTGTGCCGAAAAGACTATTGATTTTGACGAGGTTATCGAAAAGGTAAAGAACTACCGTGGCAGCGGTAACTTTGCGTTCAATCAGCCCCTCTTTAAAAACGAAGAGGAGTACAGAAAATTCTGCGACCGTCATGCAAAGGCTGATGTTAAGCAGAAGGAGCTAAAGGGTTACACCGGCAAGGCTTATATAGGAATGGATGCAGGCTCAACAACCGTAAAGGGTGTTGTCCTCAATGATGACGGCGAGCTGCTCTATTCAAAATATCTGCCATCAAAGGGAAACCCCGTTGAGATTATGAAGCAATTCCTTGACGAGGTTTACGAAATAAATCCCGAAATAAATGTTGTTTCTTCTGCCGTAACAGGTTACGGAGAGGACATTGTAAAGAACGCATTTGCGGTTGATTACGGCATTGTTGAAACAATCGCCCACTTTACCGCCGCAAAATACTTTATGCCAGATGTTGAATTTATCATCGATATCGGCGGACAGGATATCAAATGCTTTAAGATACATAACGGTGCAATTGACAATATATTCCTTAATGAGGCTTGTTCATCGGGTTGCGGAAGCTTTTTGCAGACTTTTGCAAACGCTCTCGGATATGAGATTGCCGACTTTGCAAAGCTCGGACTTTTTGCAAAGCGTCCCGTTGACCTCGGCTCACGCTGTACCGTATTCATGAATTCAAGCGTTAAGCAGGCTCAGAAAGACGGCGCTACAATTGAAGATATCTCGGCAGGTCTTTCACTCAGCGTTGTAAAGAATGCCCTTTACAAGGTTATTCGTGCGTCAAGCCCCGACGAACTCGGCAAGCGTGTTGTAGTTCAGGGCGGTACTTTCCTTAACGATGCTGTTTTGCGTGCATTTGAACAGGAAATGGGCGTTGAAGTTGTCCGTCCTAACATTGCAGGACTTATGGGTGCTTACGGTGCGGCTCTTTACGCAAAGAAAAAGTCAAAGGGCGTTGGCAAGAGTACAATTACCGACAAAAAGGGACTTGATGAATTCGTTCACGAAATCAAGGTTGCAAACTGCGGTATGTGCAACAACAACTGCCGTCTTACAATAAATTCATTCGGCAAGGGCAGAAAGTTTATTGCGGGAAACCGTTGTGAAAGACCAATCACAAAGAAGGCTCCTGCAAACGATATGAATATGTACGCCTATAAGCTGAATCTCATTGATTCCTACAAGCCCGTTGAAGGCATAAGAGGTAAGCTTGGAATTCCTATGGCGCTCAATATGTATGAACTTTATCCGTTCTGGTACAGATTCTTTACAGAACTTAAATTTGAGGTGTTCCACTCACCGTATTCAACAAGAAAGCTTTATCAGAGAGGTCAGCAGACAATTCCGAGTGATACCGTTTGCTTCCCTGCAAAGCTTGTTCACGGTCACATTCAGACTCTTATTGATATGGGTGCAGAAACAATTTTCTACCCCTGTCTTTCCTATAATTTTGACGAGCATCTCGGAGATAACCATTACAACTGTCCTGTTGTTGCTTACTATCCCGAGGTTATCAAAAACAATATGAAGGATATACGCAAGGTTCACTTCATAAAGGAATACTTTGGTATTCACCGCCCGAACGATTTTCCTAAGAAAGCCTATGAAAGACTTTCGTTCCACTTCCCCGACCTCACTCTTAACGAGGTAAGAAATGCGGCTAAGCTTGCATATCAGGAACAGGAAAATTACAGAAAAAGGGTTATCGACAAGGGCAACGAGATTATTGCCAAGGCTGAAAAAGAGGGCAAAAAGATTTTTGTTCTTGCAGGCAGACCATATCATATTGATCCCGAAATTAACCACGGAATCGACAGACTTATCTCAGGCTTTGATGTTGCAATCGTCAGCGAAGATGTTATTTCTCCGAGAGTTGAACATTTCCGGACTCATGTTCTCAACCAGTGGACATACCACGCAAGACTTTATGCGGCGGCAAAATATGTTACAACAAGAAAGGACATGGAGCTTGTTCAGCTTGTATCCTTCGGCTGCGGTGTTGATGCGATTACAACCGATGAGGTAAGAGAAATTCTTGAAAGCAAAAATAAGATTTACACTCAGATTAAGATAGATGAAATTACAAACCTCGGAGCAGTTAAAATCCGAATCCGCAGTTTGCTTGCTGCGCTTGAAAACGATTGATGAAAGGAAATTCTGTTATGGCAGAGTTGAAGTATGACAAAAAAACAGGTCGTTTGCTGTTTACAAAGCAGATGAAAAAGGAATACACAATTCTTATGCCCAATATGGCGCCTATTCATTTTAAAATACTTGAAAAGGTGTTCAACTACTACGGCTATAAGTCTGATTTGCTCGACACAACGGGTCCGGAGATTGCGCAGACAGGTCTTAAATATGTTCACAACGATACCTGTTATCCGGCTTTGCTGGTTATAGGTCAGTTCATCAATGCTCTGCAAAGCGGAAAGTATGATGTTCACAAGGTTGCCCTGATGATTACTCAGACAGGCGGCGGATGTCGTGCGTCAAACTACATTTTCCTTTTGAGAAAGGCTCTCAAAAAGGCAGGCTTTGAGTTCGTTCCCGTAATTTCGCTTTCATTCGGTATGGAGCACAACAGCGGTTTTTCGCTCACACTTCCGCTTATCCGCAGATTTGTCGGCGGTCTTGTGTACGGCGACCAGTTAATGCTGCTTTCAAACCAGACAAAGCCCTATGAGGTGAACAAGGGTGAAAGTATGGCGCTTGTTGATGAGTGGACGGATAAGATTTCCGATATGCTCATACAGGGCAAGGGCTACACTCTTGAAGAAATTGACGAAACTCTTGACCGAATTACAAAATCATTCACAAAAATAGAGCTTAATAAAGTGCCGAAGGTTAAAGTCGGTATTGTCGGCGAAATCTATGTAAAATACTCCAAAATGGCTAACAACGGTCTTGAGGACTTTCTTGCAGATCAGGATTGCGAGGTTTGCGTACCCGGTCTTATGGGTTTTGCATCATTTAAGGTTGATAACCGTATTGAGGACTACAAGATGTTCGGAGGAAGCAGAGTTAAATACAAATTCTGTTCGATGCTTCTTAACTACCTCACAAAGCTTGAGGGACTTATGGTTGATGCGGCTGAAAAGTACGGCTTTGTTCCGCCTCACAGATATGCTCACACAAAGGAGCTTGTAAACGGTGTTATCGGCTACGGCAGTAAGATGGGCGAGGGTTGGTTGCTGACAGCCGAGATGATTGAACTTGCCGATACAGGCTATGAGAATATCATATGCACACAGCCTTTCGGTTGTCTGCCAAATCATATCAACGGTAAGGGCGCAATCAGAAAGATTAAAGAAATCAGACCGAATGCCAATATCGTCACCATCGACTATGATCCGGGTGCGCCGAAGGTAAATCAGGAAAACCGTATCAAGCTGATGCTTGCTGTCGGCAAAGAGGAACTCAAGAAAAAGCTTGAGGCTGAAAAAAATGGCGAAAAAGCCGAATCGTCAGAGAAGTCAGAGAAAAAGTAATTTAATATCAATGCTTATGAGTCATCGCAGATTGCGGTGGCTTTTTTATTTTGCGGTAATATCAGGCAGAAAAAGCTAATACAATTTTACAGGGGTTTATCTCGTTTTTAAGGAAAAAATAAGTGTAAAAATCGGGGGATATTATGAAAAAACGACTTAAAGGATTTTTTCAAAGGCTTGCACGGTGGCTGAATGTGCGTGAAATGCGACAACACAAGGTTAAGGCAGGCGTTTACATTATAATAAGGCTCATACTTGTGTCACTTTTGACTGCCGGCATTTTAAACGGAAAATGGGAGAATGTCATGACCTGTGTGTTAACGCTCGGACTGTTGATGCTTCCGTTGTTCATCGACCGAAAGCTGTCGGTAGCGTTGCCGAGTGTGCTTGAAACGATTGTTGTGCTGTTCGTGTTTGCGGCAAATGTTATGGGTGAGCTCGGTGCGTTCTACGAAAAGATTCCGATATGGGATTCATTGCTCCATGCCGTGAACGGCTTTATCTGTGCAGGCGTTGGTTTTGGACTGACCGATATTTTGAACAGAAGCGAACGGGTGAAATTGAGCCTCTCGCCCATGTTCGTGTGTTTGTTTTCGTTCTGCTTTTCAATGACAGTCGGTGTTGTGTGGGAGTTTTTTGAGTTTGGTGCGGATATGCTTTTTGAAAAGGATATGCAAAAGGACACCGTAATCACGGCAATACATTCGGGCTTGATTTCGGGCAAGCCGAATGTGATAATGCACATCAGAGATATAACATCAACCGTTGCGAACGGTGAAAATCTCGGTATTAACGGTTACCTTGACATCGGTCTGATCGATACAATGAAAGATTTGCTTGTTAATTTTGTAGGAGCGGCAGTTTTTGACACCATAGGTTGGTTTTACCTGAAAGGAAGAAGTGCAGTTTTTTTGCGGAATTTTATCCCCGTTAAAAAATAATGACGCAATGTATATGTAAAATCAAATTATATAAATGAGTTGCATATGGTATTTGAACGCTATGCGTTCAATCGTGTGCATCGCACACGAACGGGCGAACACGGTTCGCCCCTGCAATTTTTTACTTTTAATTTTCAATTAGCAAGAGGGCAGTCACATTGCCGTGACTGCCCTCTTGCTTTTGGTGATATTCTTATATTAAAATTACTTATCTTCCTGGAGTGTGATTTCAACCTCACCGTCGCCCGATGATGAGCTGTAATATTTAACCTTGATTTTGTCCCCCGGCTTGTGGGTTTCAAGAATCGCATAAACATCTGCAAAGCTTGTAATTGTTTCGCCGTCAACCTCTGTGATGATATCGCCTTCTTTAAGGCTTGTGCCGTCACACGGACCGCCCGATACGATACTCTGAACATAAATGCCCTGCGGAATGTTGTAATTTGATGCCTGATCGGAGGTTACTGCAATGCCCGAAATGCCGATTTTTACTCTGCCTTCAACATAGCCGTTCTTTACAAGTGTGTCAACAATGTTTTTTACTGTCTGTGACGGAATTGCAAAGCCCATACCTTCGTAAGTTTCGGAAACAATCTTTGAAGTTGTAATTCCGACAACCTGACCGTAGTAGTTTACAAGCGGACCGCCCGAGTTGCCCGGATTGATTGCGGCATCGGTCTGAATGTACTTTGTAAGGCTTGATGTTGAAAGTTTTCTGTCAAGCGCCGAAATAACGCCCTTGGTTGTTGTGTTCTGATAGTCAAGACCGCCCGGGTTGCCGACTACGATAATATCCTGACCAACCTCAAGCTGTGACGAATCACCGAATGTTGCAGGAGTAAGTCCCTTTGCATCGTCCATTTTGAGAACTGCAATATCGGTTCTTGAATCGTAACCTACAACACCTGCCTTGTATTCCTTGCCGTCAGATGTTACAACTCTGATTGCATAGGCTGTTTTGCTGTTGCCGATTACATGAGCGTTTGTGATAACATAGCCGTCCTGTGAGAAGATAATTCCGCTTCCCTGTGAAGATGCGGTTGTTGTGTCAGCCTGATCGGGTACATCGTCCGAGTAACAGAGAATGCCGACTACCGAGTCGGAAACCTTTTCTGACGCTTTTGCGGATGTGTAGCTGTTGTTTGTTTTTGCGTCTTTCGGATTGCTTTCAAGCTTCATACCCGAGTAATCCTTGTTCACCTTGTCACTGTAGTCCGACTCATCGTGAGTTTTACCCTGCGATGAGGTGTTAGGAAGGGTTTCAAACGGTGTTGTGCTGTCTTTATTCGGAAGTCTGAACGAATTGCCCGAATCACTTCGGTTGCTGTTCAAATCTTCTTTTATGTCAGCCGAAAATCCGTACACCATCATGCCGATAAAACCGATTGTAAGAAGTGAACAGAGAACGATAATCAACGCAATTATTCCGCCCTTTGTTTTCTTTTGGGGGTACTGTGCGAACATCTGCGGATTGTATTGCTGATTGTATGTACCGTTGTTGCCGTAGGGAGGCTGTCCGTACATATTCTGCTGATACGGAGGTACATTCTGATTGTATCCTGTGTTGTTCTGATACTGTCCGTACTGCTGATTGTTCTGATTATACTGTGGATTCTGTCCGCTGTATGGATACTGACCGTAACCGTACTGCCACGGCTGAGCGTAGGTGTTCGGATTCGGATTTTGATTCTGCTGATACGGCGGAACATTTTCAGTCGGATTTGCATTGTTTGCCGTGTTTTGATTGTTGTTGCCGAAAATATAATCACCGTACGGTGTGTTGCCGTTCTGCGGCTGAACATTCTGAGTCTGTTCTTCCTGTGTTTCGGGTTCGGAAACGGGAATTGTCTGTTCCGTGTTCATATTATTGTTTTGTACGGGCCTTTCGGTGAACGGCTTTTGCGGTTCAAACCCACCCATATTGTTGTTGTCAAAATTGTCCATAAAAGTTACTCCTACATTTATTTGTTACCGTGGGGTACAAACTGCGTTTGTCCTTAAGTAATGAAACAAAATTTTTTGCAAGCAAATTGCCGAAATGAACAAATATTTCGTAGTGGCGGATATCATCCGCCAGTTACTATATCGGTTGTTTTGTTATATTTATAAAATTTTGTTTGCAATAAAAAATATCTGTCATTACTTGCGGTCGCAAGACTACCCCTACGGGATAGTTTACAAAAAATATTATCATACAACGCTTGACCAAAATTAAGTATTGTAATTTACATTTATATTATACCTTTTCACAAAATCAAAATCAACCTTGTTGTGTTACGGAAGTGTGAGTTTATTTTGAAAGTTTAGTGATAATTGACTAAAACAGGACAAAATGAAGAATTTTTCGACTAATTGTTAAAATTTTCACTAAATCTTCTTTTTAGGTCTTTATATTTTCAAAAATATATTGTATAATAAACTTAAATCGGCAGGTGGGGACGCTTGTCTGCTGAAATTTTTAAAAAAAGGAAGATTAAAATGCCATTAGTAAACGCTAAAGAAATGCTTACAAAAGCAAAGGCAGGCCACTATGCAGTAGGTCAGTTCAACATCAACAACCTTGAATGGACAAAATCAATTCTTTTAACAGCACAGGAACTCAACTCACCTGTTATCCTCGGTGTATCTGAGGGTGCCGGTAAATATATGTGCGGCTACAAAACAGTCGTTGGTATGGTAAACGGTATGCTCGAGGAACTCAACATCACAGTTCCTGTTGCTCTCCACCTTGACCACGGTTCATACGAAGGCGCTAAGAAGTGCATCGAAGCCGGTTTCAGCTCAATCATGTTCGACGGTTCACACTATCCGATCGAAGAAAACATTGAAAAAACAAAGGAACTCGTTGCAACTTGTAACAAGCTCGGTCTTTCACTTGAGGCTGAGGTTGGTGCAATCGGCGGCGAGGAAGACGGCGTAATCGGCATGGGCGAATGCGCAGATCCTAAGGAATGCAAAATGGTTGCAGACCTCGGCGTAACAATGCTCGCAGCAGGTATCGGTAACATTCACGGTAAGTATCCTGCAAACTGGAAGGGCCTCAGCTTTGAAACTCTTGACGCTATCCAGCAGCTTACAGGCGAGATGCCGCTCGTTCTCCACGGCGGTACAGGTATCCCTGCCGACATGATTAAGAAGGCTATCTCACTCGGCGTTTCAAAGATCAATGTTAACACAGAGTGCCAGCTCGCATTTGCAGCAGCTACAAGAAAGTACATTGAAGAGGGCAAGGATCTCGAAGGCAAGGGCTTCGATCCAAGAAAGCTCCTCGCTCCCGGTGCAGAGGCTATCAAGGCTACTGTTAAGGAAAAGATGGAACTCTTCGGTTCGGTTAACAAGGCTTAATTGTAAGCACGCAAACTTAATCTTTACAAAAATTTCAGGGACAGCAAAACGCTGTCCCTGTTTTTATGTTCTGTTTGGTTAACTCAGTTATATTATAAGACGGTTGTAAAGTCAATTGTTACATCAAAACGGATTGTAATTGTCACTTTAAAACATAAATCGGGTTGACAAATGCGATAATCGGTACTATAATAATTGTCAACCAATAAAATAATTTGGTTGACAATCTGCAAAACAAAAGAAGCGGTTTTGCAAAGGAGAGGTAATTTTATGACAGAAGCAAAAACAAACAGTAAATCAAAAAGTAATGTATTAAGCCTTGTGTATATGGCGATGTTCGTCGCAATCATCACAGTGTGCGCACAGATTCAGATTCCGATGACAGTTCCGTTCACACTTCAGACTCTCGGCATCTTTATGGCTGCGGCTATGCTCGGTTGGAAAAGAGGACTCATCAGCGTTGCGGTTTATGTTCTCCTCGGTGCAATCGGTGTTCCCGTGTTTGCAGGATTCTCAGGCGGAATCGGCGTTCTCGGCGGTCCGACAGGCGGTTATATCATCGGTTTCCTCTTTACGGCGCTTATCGTTGGACTTATGACTGATTTTCTCGGCAGAAAGCTTTGGGTGCTTGCGGTCTCAATGGTTGCAGGCCTTGCAGTATGCTACCTTTTCGGTACAATTTGGTTTATGATTGCAATGCATACAGACTTTGTTGCCGCACTTCTCACCTGCGTTGTTCCGTTCCTTCTTGCAGATGCTGCAAAGATTGTTGTTGCAACAGTTTTGGTGAATCGTCTTGACAAAATCGTTAAGCTTTAAGTTCAGACCGCACCACAGCCTTTGTGTGCAGTTTTTTGAAGGCAAGGGTTACAGCGATGAATTTGTCTGCGGAATGGCAAAAATAGTGTCGGTTCTTGAAAATAACAACGCAAACCTTACGCTTACGGGCGGTTGTGACGAAATTTGTTCATCGTGTCCGAACCGTGACAACGGTAGCTGCGATGTTACGGGCAAGGCGTCATGCTATGACAAAAGATGTCTTGATTTACTCGGAATGAAAATCGGCGATACTGCCGATTGGAAAGAGCTTTCGAAAATTGCAAGAGAAAATATAATTTTAAAAGACAGGCTTTCGCAGGTGTGCGGCGACTGCAAATGGTCGCATATATGCCGTGATAAAGCCGATAAAATGAAAAGTCTTCATTAATCCTCATAGATATATCATGATAAAAGACCTCACGAATTTCGTGAGGTCTTTTGTTTACGGCGAGCCGCCGTTCCCTGTTTGTACAAACAATTACAATGCTACGCTCGGGCATTTTTAGTTTTTTATTGTACAAACTGTCTTCACGAATTGGCTGCCGAGGCAATCGGCTACAAAGTTACTTCACTTATAATTAGATAGTAACGCTCGGGCATTTTTAGTTTTCTATTGCACAAACTGTCTTCACGAATTGACTGCCGAGGCACTCGGCTATTGACTTTTGGAGGAAATTGGATTATTATTTAAACTGTATAACTTTAAGTATGCTTATTTTTAGGACAGATGATTTGTGAAGGAGTTGAAAAAAGTGCCGGATCTTTCGATAATTTTCGATATGGGTGTTGTTGCACTGCGTTTTCTTATGCCTGTTTATGCAATAATAATTGTGTACCAGTGCTTTGCCGCAATGCGCCGTCGCCGTCGTCCCGAAACTCCTTTGATTTCACTTTTGAACCCTGCAACGGGCGAGATGCTCCCCGTGCTTTTCTGGGAAAATTCAATCGGCAGAAGTAAAAGCAGTGATGTAACCGTTGATGACCCGACGGTTTCAAGAAATCATTGTGTACTCCTTCGCCGTAAAGATGGTTGGTATGTAAGCGATACCGACTCAAAGAGCGGCACAATGCTCAACGGCAAAAGAACAAGAGGCAGAGCAAAGGTGCTTATTGACGATACAATAACAATAGGCGGTACAAGCCTTATAGTAAAAAGAGGCGAGGAGTTCCAACAGCCGTTGCAGTCAAGCTGGTTTTTCTCAAAGGTCAGCGATAAGCCTGCAATGAAATCGTGGAAGCTTATGCTTCTTATTACATTTTTTCACTTTTTTATGTGCGTTCAGGCAATGTTCTGGAATGACGGCACAAACACAATGGCTCCGCTCGTGCTGTTCGGCGCTCTTGCGGCTGTTGAATGGGGATTCTTTTTTATCTCCTATTTTGTAATCCGCAGAGTAAATTTTGAGCTTGAATCGCTCGCCCTGTTTTTGACGGGCATAGGCGTAATGATGCTTATCAGACAGTCGGAACGCTCGGCTTATGTTCAGCTTGTTGCCGCCGCAATAGGTATGATTTTCTTCTGCGTAATCATCAAGCTGATTGAAGATCCCGACAAGGTAAATAAACTCAGACTTCCGGCAATGATTTGTGCGGTCGGTCTTTTGGGTGTAACAATTGTATTCGGTAAGATTACAAACGGCGCCGCCAACTGGATTTATATCGGCTCGTTTTCATTTCAGCCGTCAGAGCTTGCAAAGATTATCTTCATCTTTATCGGCGCAAGTTCGCTTGATGTGTTGATGACAAAGAAGAACCTGCTTGAGTACATTATCTTCTCGGCAGTATGCGTCGGACTTTTGGCTCTTATGGGCGACTTCGGTACTGCGCTCATCTTCTTTGTAACATTTTTGCTCACAGCGTTTATGCGCTCGGGCGATTTCAAGACGATTATTCTTGCTGTTGCCGCTGCAATTTTCGGCGTAACCTTTGTCCTCAAGTTTAAACCGTATGTTGCCGACCGTTTTTCGGGCTGGCGTCATGTGTGGGAACATACTCAGGACAACCTCGGTTATCAGCAGGCAAGAGTTCTCACATATATGGCAAGCGGCGGACTTTTCGGCGTAGGTATCGGCAACGGTTTTTTAAAGCAGGTTGCCGCATCCGAAAGTGACCTTGTTTTCGGACTTGTTTCGGAAGAAATGGGAGTTATCGTTGCGTTCACACTTGCCGTGGCAGTAGGTGCAATGTTTATTTATGCAAGGGCAATTACAACCCGAAGCAGAAGTACCTTTTATTCAATTTCAGCGTGCTGTGCGGCAGGACTTTTTGTCGTTCAGCTTTCTCTCAATGTTTTCGGTGCAACCGATGTTCTTCCGCTCACAGGCGTAACATTTCCGTTTGTGTCTGCCGGCGGTTCAAGTATTATGTCTTGTTGGGGACTTGTTGCATTCATCAAAGCCGCAGACGAGAGAACTTATTCGGTAAAAAGATAAGTTTAGTAAATTGAAAACTTGTTTTTCATATATGTACTTTGGTATTAAATAAAATTAGTGCCTTTACTTGTGGGCGTCCAATGAACGCCCCTACTGATACACAGGGTGGTGTAAGGTTTGAAAAAAATACTTCGCAGAAGTACACTTATATATATAGTTGCGCTTGCGTTTATCGGCGGACTCGGCTATCTTGCCTTTGAGCTTGTAACAGGGGCAGACGATTGGGTTGATCAGGCATATAATGCGCATATAGCAGGTGACGGCGGCCTTGCACAGGCAGGAGCGATTTATGACCGCAACGGCACGGCTCTTGCACAGACGGTTGACGGTAAAAGAGTTTATAACGAAAGCGAGAGCGTAAGAAAATCTCTGCTTCATGTTGTCGGTGATGACAGCCTTAACATTTCAACGGCTGTTCAAAGTATGTATCGTTCTCAGCTGATAGGCTATAACCTTGTTTTCGGACTTAATATGCCGGAATCATTGCGTGCCTCTCACGATATAAAGCTGACAGTCGATTCTGCAACCTGTGCGGCTGCTTATGATGTTCTTGCGGCTTATAACAAAAAAGGTGCCTGTGTAATATATAACTACAAAACAGGCGAGGTTATCTGTTCCATAAGCACCATGGCTTACGATCCGCAGGCTCCTCCCGAAATTACCGAGGACAACGAAAGCGAATACGAGGGCGTTTACCTTGATAATGTGCTTTCGTCAACCTTTACTCCGGGTTCAATCTTCAAAATCGTTACATCTGCGGCGGCAATCGAGAATATTCCCGACCTTTATGACCGCACTTGGGTTTGTAACGGAAGTGAGAACATAGGCGGAAGTGAAGTTACCTGTACGGAAACTCACGGAACGCTGACATATAAAGAGGCAATGGCACATTCCTGCAATATTGTTTTTGCAAAGCTTGCCGTTGAACTCGGAAGTGACACAATGACAAAAACTGCCGAGAAAATCGGCATTAACAGCTCCTTTGATGTTGACGGAATTAAAACCGCAAAAGGTTCATATGATGTCAGCGATGCCAATGAAAACCAGCTTGGCTGGTCGGGCGTAGGTCAGTATAATGACAAGGTAAACCCGATGCAGATGGCAATTATCTGCGGTGCAATCGCAAACGGCGGTAAGGCTACAAACCCTACCCTTATCAAAGATGAGTCCATACTCTCCGCACTCGGCATAAACTACAAGAGCAGCGGACAGGAGCTTTTTTCATCCGATACGGCGGCAAAGCTTGATGATGTTATGAGATACACCGTTTCGGATTACTACGGCGATAACCTTTTTGGCGGACTTACAGTCTGTGCCAAAACAGGTACGGGTGAAGTCGGCGATGATAAGAACCCTAACGGCTGGATGGTCGGCTACTCAAAAGATGAGGACTGCCCTCTCGCCTTTGCCTGTGTTGTACAGGATTCGGGTTTCGGTTTCCAATATGCCGGTCCCGTGGTTGAGGCCGCAATGATTCAGGCTGCAAAAAGCCTTGGAGCGTCTGCGGTGCAGTAAATTAAAATTATATTATTGAAAATACAGTTTGACCGATTTTTTCGGTACATTGAAAGGAAGAACCCTGATGAATTTTTTAAAGGCTATGTTCGGCAACTACAGCAAGCGTGAAGTTAAGCGTGTGCAACCAATCTGTGACAAGGTGCTTGCACTCGAAGATAAATATGCGGCTATGAGCGAAAGTGAACTCAAGAACCAGACAACAATTCTTAAAGAAAGACTTGCCAACGGCGAAACAACAGACGATATTCTCCCCGAAGCATTTGCAACCTGTCGTGAGGCAGGCTGGAGAGTGCTTGGCATGAAGCACTTCCCCGTTCAGATTATCGGCGGTATCGTTCTTCACCAGGGCAGAATCGCCGAGATGAAAACCGGTGAAGGTAAAACCTTGGTTGCTACACTCCCTGCATACCTTAACGCTCTTACAGGCGAAGGGGTTCACATTGTAACAGTCAACGATTACCTTGCCCGCCGTGACTCAGAGTGGATGGGCAAGCTTTACAGATACCTCGGTCTTTCGGTCGGTCTTATCTGCCACGATCTCGATAACGAGGGCAGAAAAAAGGCTTATGCCGCAGACATTACATACGGAACAAACAACGAACTCGGTTTTGACTACCTCCGTGACAACATGGTAGTTTACAAGGAAAACAAGGTTCAGCGCCCACACGCATTTGCAATTGTCGATGAGGTTGACTCAATCCTCATTGATGAGGCGAGAACTCCTCTTATTATTTCGGGTAAGGGCGACAAGTCAACAGACCTTTATGCAAAGGCTGATGCTTTTGCAAAAACTCTTAAAGTTCAGCGTTTTGCAGAACTTGACGCAAAAGAGGATATGGAGGAATATTACAAGGAAAACGACATTGATTATGTTGTTGATGAAAAGCAGAAAACAGCAACCCTCACACAGAGCGGTGTTAAGAAAGCCGAAGAATTTTTCGGTATTGAAAACCTTACCGATCCCGATAACCTTACAATTCAGCACCATGTAAATCAGGCTATCAAGGCCAACGGCGTTATGAAGCTTGATGTTGACTATGTTGTCAAGGACGGCGAAGTTATCATCGTTGACGAATTTACAGGTCGTCTTATGTACGGCCGTCGTTTTAACGAAGGTCTTCATCAGGCTATTGAGGCTAAAGAGGGCGTAAAGGTTCAGAGCGAAAGCAAGACTCTTGCTACAATCACATTCCAGAACTACTTCCGTCTTTACAAAAAACTTTCGGGTATGACAGGTACTGCTCAGACAGAGTCGGAAGAATTCCAGGAAATCTACAAGCTTGATGTTGTTGAAATTCCTACAAACAAGCCTGTTTTAAGAAAAGACCTTCCCGATTCGGTTTATAAGACAGAAAACGGCAAGTTCCACGCTGTTATTGATGCAATTGTTGAGGCTCACGAAAAGGGACAGCCTGTCCTTGTCGGTACAATTTCAATTGAGAAGTCGGAGCTTCTTTCAAAAATGCTCAAAAAGAGAGGCATTAAGCACAATGTCCTCAATGCAAAACAGCATGAAAAAGAGGCTGAAATTGTTGCTCAGGCAGGTAAACTCGGTGCGGTAACAATCGCAACCAACATGGCAGGTCGTGGTACCGATATCATCCTCGGCGGTAACGCAGAGTATATGGCAAAAGCCGCAATGCGTAAGCAGGGCTTTACAGAGGAGCTTATTGAAGAAGCTACAGGTTATGCGGAAACCGATGATGAAGAAATCATCAATGCAAGAAATACATTCAGAGAACTGAATGACAAGTATAAGGAAGAAATTAAGGGCGAGGCTGAAAAGGTAAGAGAGGCCGGAGGTCTTTACATTATGGGTACGGAAAGACACGAGTCACGCCGTATTGATAACCAGCTCCGTGGCCGTGCAGGCCGTCAGGGCGATCCGGGTGTCAGCCGTTTCTTCCTTTCAACCGAGGATGACCTTATGCGTCTGTTCGGCGGTGACAGAATGAAAATGATGATGGAGCGTATGAATGTTGCCGAAGATATGCCTATTGAGAATAAAATGCTCACAAGTATTATCGAGGGCTCACAGGAAAAGGTTGAGCTTCGTAACTTCGGCATTCGTAAGGATGTCCTCCAGTACGATGATGTTATGAACAAACAGCGTGAAATCATCTACGGTCAGCGTGATCAGGTTCTTAACGGTGAGGATCTCCACGAAACAATCCTCAAAATGGTTGAGGATACAATCGCAACTTCAATCAAGCAGTATCTCCCCGAAGGTCCGGCAGAACATTGGAACTTCCAAAGCCTCAAGGATTACTATGCAGGCTGGCTTATAAGAGATGAATCAAAGTATGATTTCAGCCTTGAAGATCTTGAAAATATGGAACCCGAAGAGATTCAGAAGATGCTCGTTGACGATGCTCTTGAAATCTACAAGGAAAACGAAGAACTTCTTCCCGAGGAAACAATCCGTGAGATGGAGCGTGTTTACCTTCTCAAGAATGTTGATACACATTGGATGGATCACATCGACAATATGGATCAGCTCAAGAGCGGTATCAGACTTCGTTCATACGGTCAGCACGATCCTGTTGTTGAGTACAGAGTTGAAGGCTTCGATATGTTTGATGAGATGATTGAAAGCATTCGTGAAGATACTGTCAAGATGATGCTCATTATGCCAAAGCGTGTTTATGAGATTCAGAAAAGACAGGATGCAATTGCAGCGGCAAAGAGGGCAGCTCAGATGGCTGCCGCAGCGGCACAGTCTGCAGCCGATGATGAAGGAACTGTTGAACAGTCAGACGCTGTAAAGCAGGCGCTTCACCGTGAGCAGGTTGCTCAGCCTACAGAAACTTCTGCAGACGGTACGGATTCTGTCAACAAGACTATCCGTAAGGGCAAGAAAATCGGCAGAAACGATCCCTGTCCGTGCGGCAGCGGTAAAAAGTACAAGAAGTGCTGCGGCAGAGATCTTTAATATGTTTGCATAAAGCGGTTTGTATAATTGCGATTTAAGTGAATTACATTTTGAGGGGCAGAGAGCAATACTCTGCCCTTTATTTGTGCCGAATTTTCAAGGTGTTCGGTGATTAATTTTATCGGATATAGAAACTGATTATAAAAATATATCTGAAAATTTCAGTAAAATGCTGGTTTTGGGGCATTTTAAAAGCAGCAATCGCAAAATAATACATATTTCCGCACGCACAGCTTGGAGTAAACCTGCATAAAAATTTTTGATATTTTTGAAAAAAGAATTAAAAATCAATAAATTTAGTATTGAAATTGTTTTTTAATTGCCTGTTAAGGTTGTACAATGGGTATAATTTATCTTAAACACAAAAAATGGCGATAAATAAGTAATAAAATCACATTATGGTCAAAAATATTAAATCGTGCTTGCAGATATGCAAAATAACCAAAAATATTACCCAAAGTTTGGCTGTATTGCCTCTACAAATATGCAATAAAATATTATATAATTGTATATAAGTAAAAAAGAAGAACAAATTCAAAAAATTGCGTTTCATAATTAGTTGGCAGATATATTGGACTGTCCTATGCAGTTCTGTTTAATTGTACTTTGACTGCCAAAACAAAGTAATCGGCAATGAAGGAGAAGAAAAAATTATGAAATTAGGTAAAAAGCTTTGCATAACCGCAAAGAAAAGCTTTTCTCTTGTGCTTGCACTTACCCTCATGCTTTCGATATGTGCCGTGTCGGGTATGTCGCTTAATGTGTTTGCGGCAACATCTTTGGATCAGAAGATTTACATTAACCTGAACAAGAATAAGGAATGGAATGGTTTTTCTTCTGTTACATGTCGTTTTGCTCAGGATAACGGCACGGTTCTTAAAACAGAAAAGGTAAGCAAAGATCCTTCGTCGGGAGTTTTTGAAGCCACTGCACCATCCGGTGCAACAAAAATTGAGCTTTCTTCCGGGGTTAATTTTACTCTTCCCGAAAAGACTGTTGCAAAAGATTCCCGCCGTATCTATCTTAAGAACAGCAATAATACCTATAATGAGGCTTATGCATATTCTTGGGTAAACGATACTGACTCCAACGCAGAGTGGCCGGGTGTTGCAATGACAAAGACATCTTCAGGCAGCGATTACTACTATGTAGATGTTAAGTCATCCCATAAAAATGTAATCTTCAGCAACAAGGGCGAAACACAAACAAGCGACCTCGGTATTAACGACTCATACAGTGCCGATAATGCTCTTTATGATGCCTCAACAAGTCAGTGGACTAACCCGTTCATCAAGACCATCGACATTTCTGGTGCTACGGGCGACACAGAATTTTATCTTTCTACCGACGGCTCGTTCAAAGAAAGTAAATACCTTTCTGTTCAAGCTCCCGACAAACAGTCGAAAGCAACATATAAAACAGTTTATGTTTCAAACGATGACTGGAAGTCGCTTACAAAGGTTTATGCAACTTTTGACTACAACGATGCCTATGAAGGAACAGTTGAGCTTACAAAAGACACCGAAGACACCAAGGTAAGCGGTTCTGTGGTGTTCAAAGGTGAAATTCCGGCGGGTGCGCTTTTAAGATTCCATCCGAACGAACATAACCTCAACGGTGCATCTTCTGCAACATCATATCCGACAGATTCGGAATATGATGGTTCGGGCTACAACGATAACACGGCTACATATGTTAAGACAGCCAGAGGCGAAGGCTGGACAAAATTCTCGGAAATAGACAATGTAAACTATGGTGCTGTCGTTGAAAATTCATTCAAAGATAATCCTAACATCGTAGGCGTTGACGCAACATACTTTGACTACTGGTCGGATATGGAGCAGGCGAACGGGTATCTTCAGTGTCAGGGTAACGACAATATGTATGACTATTGGTATCAGTTTGATAACTTCAACAACTACATAAGCAAGATTGCTTTACCACATAAATCGGACTGGAAGTATCCTCTCTACTTCGGTAATATGTATAAGGGTGGAGAACACTACGAAACATTTAAGACCCACGCAGGAGGACTTACAAACATCAACGATTATAATGATAACTATTACTATGCAGTAAACAACGCCAACGGTATGGCATGGGGCGACGGTAATTATAACCAGTCCTTACAGGGTCTTATGTACAACAGGCTTGACAGTAAGGGCAATCTTCAGGTTGCAAATGGTGTCAAGGCTCCTTACTTTGATGCTGAGGCACTTTCAACCGCTACATATAATGATAAAAGAGTTGCCAATGTTTATAAGTCATCTTTCCCGTTCCGTGCAACTACTGACGGTGATGGTGTTACTACTTATGAATTCACTTCAAAAAATGCAACCGATAACATCTACTTTACATGGGACGGCCTTACACCTAAAAAAATTAACTACGGTGCGGGCGAAACATATGGTGTACACGATGATTTGGGAAAATTCGGCGGTACAGAAAACGGTTATGGTGTTTTCCCATTCAACAATACTCAGAATACATCAACGGGCAAGGGTACTAACTGTAACCTTAACTATGGCTTTGGTGTCAGACTTGATATAGACTTCAGAGTTCCGAAGAAAGGTTTACTTGCAGACGACAAACCTGCAACCTTTAACTTCAGCGGTGACGATGACCTTTGGGTTTATATCGGTGAAGATCCAACAGGTGCTAACGCAGAGCTTGCTCTCGACCTCGGCGGTGACCATAAAGAGGCAAAAGGTTCAATTAACTTTAATACAATGCAAGCAACAGCTAACGATGTATTTGCCGACTACTCATCTTCATCATCGTCGACAAAAGCTACAGTTCCGAAGGATGAGTTTTGGGTTAAGACAGGTGATTATGCTAGCTTCTGTTTGAATGTTTGGCAGGATCCAAGTGTTGCTAAATATAATGTAGATGGATATTTTGTAGACCCTTATGAAACATCAGACGGTTTTTACAAATTCAAAAAGGATCGACTTGGCGAAAATACAGAAGTTAACTTCTGTAAGTGGAAGAATATAGGTACCGGCGGCACGCTTAAAGCAAACCTTAAGCTTTCAGATCTTTACGGTAAAATGTGGAATGGTGACGGCACTCCGTATACCGGAGACGCTGTGTTACATCATACAAACCTTGGCACCGTTACAAAGACAATCAACAATGGTGTTCAGCTTGATCCTAACAAGACATACCATATGGTAGTATTCTATATGGAGCGTGGTGAGGCTGAGTCTAACTTCTCAGTAAACTTCACAATGACACCTGCCAACAATGACCTCAAGGTTACAAAGGCACTTGATACAGGCGATGTTGTTTCTGAAATTTCAGATGACCTCAAAGCTAATGAAACTTTTGATTATACAATCAAAGAGAACGGCAACGATACCTCCGGTAAAGGCTACAAGCTTACGAAATCAGACGGAAGCACAAGCAATGAAACTCTTTCAAACAGCGGTTTCACACTTAAAGATAATTATATAGCTGACTTTGACAACTCATTCAAGACCGGCAATGAGATGAAGGTTAACGAGTCAACAGACAGCAGTAAGCTTAAATACACAACGAACTGGGAGCTTGTTAACAACAGAGTCGGTTCAACAATCAGCAGCGGTTCAACTACGAACTCGGCATTCAATCTTGTAGATCCCACTGATAAAAAGGCTTATGCACAGCTCCAGCTCGACTATACCAACAAGATAGTGACAGCACCTCTTGAAATTTCAAAGAATGTTGTTGATGAAGACGGTAAAACCGATTACGATACAAATCAGCAGTTTACATTTGCAATTGCTCTCGACTTTGACGGCGACGATTCAACCTATGATTACAAGACCTATCCTCTTGAATATCAGCTCAAAGAGAAGGGCGCAAGTGATTATTCAAGCACAGCTTACCGTACACCCTTGGACGGTTCGTTCACAATCAAAAAGGGCGAAAGCATTAAGCTTCTCAATATTCCTGTAGGTGCAACCTATAAGATTACAGAGAAAAATGTTATAGGTTATGTTCCTTATAAAGTAGGCAATCAGGACTTCAACGGTACATTCGTCGGTACTCTCGCCGAAGCAGGAAATGCGCTTAAATTTATCAATAAGGTTAATCCTACAAACATTGCCATTTCGGTAAATAAGACTCTTGACGGTCAGGCTTACAGCGGCAGCAAGTTCGTCTATACATTGACAGGTCTTGAATCAATGGATACAGCAAAACAGGATGCCGACGGCAAACCTATCAAGACAAACAGCGCAAAAACAATTTCCACGAATTTGGAAACACCTGACAAAAACGGTAAGGTTGAATTCAAAAACCTCAAATTAGTCACTGCGGGTGTTTACAGATTTAAGATTACCGAGGCTCTTGCCGAAGGTGCAAATGCATCCGATTATAAAATGGATACAAACACCTGGCTTGCCGAGATTGAATTGCTTGAAAGCGGTGAAGTAACGGCGGCTAAGTACATTAAGGTTAAGAGCTCAGATATTGAAGGCAAAACCGATGCTCAGCTTGCAACTTACTTCAACAATTCTTCTCCTGTTGAAAAAGCCGTGTTTGAAAATGAAACCACACACGGAAGTGCAACAGTAAACAAGAAGAATCAGACAGGCGGTAATGTAAGTGATACGGAATTTGCTGTGATGAAGGTATCCGAGGAGGGTATCTTTACTGCAGATGATATCAATACAATCATTAATGATGCCTCAATGAAAACTCATATGGTTTCTAAAAAGACAGACAGCAACGGTCAGGCTGTGTTTGACAATCTGACAATCTTCAAGGACGGTCAGGGCGAGTTTACAAAAACAAACGGTAATAACGGTAATGTTGAATGGAGCAAAAGTTCCGACAATTATATATCAGGTACTTCAACATATCAGACATACTGTCTGTTTGAGTACAAACCGTCAGATGGTTACACCCCGAACTACACACTTTCCTACTTCACACTCCCTGTTAAGGGTGAGTACAATGTTACATATAATTATGTTGACGGTGCAATCACAATGCCTTCGGCAAGCGGTGACGGTATGAACGGCTATGTTGTTCTCGGTTTGTCGGTTGCAGGTCTTGCGGTGACAATGTTCACGGGTTACGCAATCTATTACGGAAAAGTTCGTAAAAAACGCAGAGCAGGACGCAGAAAGTAACCCGATATGATTTGAATTGTTAGAACAGATGATATTTTAATCAGATGTTTCTTTCATAAAAAACCTCTTTGACTGCTACGGGCACCGTTGTTAGCCGGTGTCCGACATGCAGCCACCCAAATTCAGTTTAACCATTCGGTTAGAATAGAATTACATATATTAAATCAAACACAAAGGAGAAAGAAAAATGAAAACTACAAAGAAAATCTTTGCAGCTGTTCTTGCAGTAATGATGATCGCTCTCATGATTCCATTCTCAGCAAGCGCAGCAACAAGCGATGCTTATAACGCATTTATCAAGGGCAAGAACGGCTTTAAAGTAAATGTTTATAAGGTAGCAACAATCAACACAACAACAGGCGAATATACAGAAATCCAGGGTGGCACAGCTGTTGCAACAGCTCTCAAGACTTGGAAAAATGCATCAGGTAACGATTCAAAGGCTCTTCTCGAGGCTTGCGAAAATGCAACATTTGCAGACAGCAAGGGTGACCACACATTCGCTTCTGACGAAGATGTTTACAATTTCGGTACAGATGAAGCAGGTGTTTACTATGTTAAGGTTACAGGCCAGCCTGCTGAAACAAGCGTAAAGAAAAAGGGCGGCGCTCTCTTTGCTCTTCCTGAGGGCACAAAGACAACTCAGGGTTCAGCAGAAGCTCCAATCGAACTCAAGATTAACACAGGTGAAGTTACAGTTTCTAAGGAAATCGTTGGTCCCGACATCGATACTAAGCACACAACTGCTTCTGCAGGCGACACAGTAACATTTAAGCTCACAGCTTCAGTTACAGGTTCTAAGGAAGTTCCGCTTACTGAGTACACAATCCACGATAACCTTTCAGATAGTTTTAGAGATCCAGCTGTAACAGAAGTTATGGTTGGTAGCACTAAGCTTCAAGAAGGTACAGATTATACTGTAGATAAAACAAATCTGTTAGATATTCAGATTTCTCTTACATCAGATTATCTTGCTAATGCTAAAAAAGCTGAAGGTGAAGAAGGCAGTAATGACTTCTATGCAAGTTCAGATGTTGTTGTAACACTTACAGCAATTCTTAAGGACACAGCTGCTTCAGGCTACAATACAACAGACAACAGCAACAGCGACAGCCTTACATACACAAACACATACGGTCAGACTTCAAAGCCGGGCGATGATACAGTATATGTTTACACATTCGACCTTCCTGTATTCAAGTATGATGGCACAACAACTGACAAGACGGGTCTTGGCAATGCAACATTTGAACTCAAGACAAAAGAGGGCACATTGATTGACACTAAGACAACAGACAGTAGCGGTAATGTTACATTTGCAAAGCTCGCTGCAGGTACATACACAGTTCAGGAGACAAAAGCACCATCAGGATACAACCTTAACTCTTCTGAGTACACAGTTGTTATTAGCACAACAGGTGTTATTACAGTTTCAGTTGACGGTAATTCAAGCGAAGTAAATCAGGTAGAAGTTCCTGATTATCCTGTAACAGTTCCTTCAACAGGTGGTATGGGTACAATGATGTTCTATGTTGGCGGTGCAGCACTTATCGCTTGCGCAGGCGTTCTCCTCTTTGTTCTTAAGAGAAAGAAAGCAGCTAAATAATTGATTGAATATCTTTTATCTTAAAATCTGTAATATATGTAATTTTCAGGGGATGCGGCAACGCATCCCCATTCTATTTACACAAGAGCCGTATATGCGGATAATATCTGTCCATACGGCGGCTCGCCGTGTATTGCCCTGCACGGCAAAATGTAGTATAATAACAACGGAACAAAAACACGCAGAAAAGGAAAATTTTATGAAACGAAAGCTGTCAATTTTACTAATAGTTTTAATATTCGTTGCAGGAATCGGCATAATGAGCTATCCGCTTGTCAGTTCCGCAATTAATAACTATGTCAGTAGAAGCAGGGTTAAGGAGTACACCGACAGGGTTGCTCAGATGCCGAGTGAGAAAACTCAAAAAATGTTTGAAGAGGCTGCTAAGTACAATAACAGCCTTTCAAATAATATGATAATTACCGACCCGTTCGACGAAAAGGCTTTTCAGAAAATCGGTGCAAATTATGAGAAAACTCTCAATATTGATGATAACGGTCTTATCGGCTATATTGATGTGCCGAAAATCAATGTTTATCTGCCGATTTATCATGGCACAAGCGAAGAGATTCTTTCTAAAGGTGCAGGGCATCTTCAAAACACTTCCCTGCCTGTCGGCGGTGCAAGCACACATTCCGTAATTTCTGCCCATTCGGGTTTTCCGGGAGAAACTTTCTTTGATTATCTCACTGATATGAAAGTAGGCGATGAATTTTATGTTCATATTCTCGACAGAACGCTGAAATATGAGGTTGATCAAATCGAAGTTGTTCTCCCCTCGGAAATCAATTCCTTGCGAATTGTTGACGGTGAAGACCTTGTAACGCTCCTCACCTGTACCCCATACGGCATTAATACTCACAGACTTCTCGTGCGTGGCAAGCGTGTCGATTATGACGATACAAAGTATATTGAAACGGGCGAGTCACTTGCAAAGTTTGACAACGGTTACATATTTTTCCTCGGTTACAAAATCCCTTATGCAGTCGCAATCGGCATAATTGTCGGCTTTGTTGCTCTTGTTGTGTTTGTGGTTGTATTTCTGCTCAAACGCAAAAAGAAGAAGTCAAACGGTGCAAAACGGCTGAGAGATGACTCGGCTGACGAAAATCAGAATGATTCGGGCGGTGATTCCGATGATTAAAAAAATACTTACGGGTGTAGCAATAGCAATGCTCGTTGTCGGAATAGGTCTTGTCGCATTCCCCCCTATATCAAATTTTATCGGAACACAGATTTCAAACGGTGAGGCTGACGGCTTTGATACCCGTGTTGAAGAAGCTGAGGACGGCTCTTTTGAACAGGCGGTCAAGGACGGCAAGGTTGACGAAGAGGGCTACAAAATTGATAGGGACGGCAAGCGTACCTCCAAACAGCCCGTCGTTTTCAAGGCTGATCTCGACAGACTTTTCAATGACAGCGTTGCCTACAACAAAAAACTTGAAACGAACCAGTATGAAATGCTCCGCAACGATACCTATTCACAGGCTGCCGTCAATCTTGAGGATTACGGCATAACCGACGGCATTTACGGCTATGTTACCGCCGAAACAATAAATATGCGTCTTCCGATTTACCTCGGTGCGAACAGCTCAAATATGAGCTACGGTGCGGCACATATGAGTGCAACCTCATTGCCGATCGGCGGTAAGAATACAAACGCAGTCCTTGCAGGCCACACGGGATACATCGGTCGCATATTCTTTGACAATCTCCGCAACCTCAAAATCGGTGACAGGGTTTCAATCACAAATTATTGGGATACACTCAATTACAAGGTCGTTGAAACCAAAGTCAATAAGCCGAGCGAATCAGGCGACTGCTATTTGCAGAAGGACAGAGATTTGCTCACGATGTTTACCTGCATAAGTGACGGCAACGGCGGTTTTGACCGTTACTATGTAATATGTGAGCGTGCGTCATAATTTACAGCAGACTGCATCACGGTGCAGATGCAACTGTTTTGCAGAAATATGTTGTCGGTTCGGATAGATAAACAATAAAAACGGAGGATAAACAATGAAAAATATAATTAAAAAAATAACCGCAATCGCAATGTGCGGTGTGCTTACCGTCGGTTCGGTTCTTATGACAGGTGCGGTAAGCGAAGATGAAAATCACAAGGACTTTGAAGTTACAGGTACAACGCAGAAAATTTCAAACAATCAGCTTTTTGTGACAACAACGGGATACACTGAAAATACCGATAAAAATTTCGGTGCAAAGTTCCAAACAACCGAAGAAAAGGATTACGATATATGGTTTAAGGATTGTATCAACGCACCGAGATTTTTAAATCTTCCAAAGGGCGAAAAATTCGTAAAATATATGATGACGCAGGGGCACGGTTATTTCGGTAATGTTCAGACATTCTATCAGTTTGACAAAACAGGCGGTGAATATGTCAAGGTGAAAATTAAGCTTTCCGATTTTTCCCGTCTGTTCAATGAAAACGGAACAATGACTTCTGAGCTTAGCGACGGTTCTTACAAGGATTTTGATTTTACATACGAAGATTTCGGAACTGACAGCATCGGTGTTAATTGCTATGCGGAATCCGGCGCATATGCGACAAGCGGAGGTGCGGTAACATCCTTTGCTCCCGATAAGGACGGCTATGCCGAAATATATGTTTCAAGACAGCTTGGCGAAGACACAAAAGTAATGTCGTACCGCTATTGCAGACTTAAAGACGGAGCTCATTGCGATTACGGAAGAATCGGAGATACTCTGGTCGGTTTAACTTGCGGTGATACGGATTTAAACGGATACATTTCTGTTACTGATGCAACGCTTGTTCAAAAATATGTTGCAGGTATTGAGGACTTTGACAAGCTTCAGCTTTTTAACAGCGATGTAAACCATGACGGCGAAATCAGTGTTGTTGACGCAACCTTGATTCAGAAGTATATCGTTGGGTTGATTTAAACAAAAATAATGGTACAAATAATATTGTAATTTAAATGATATAAATGTTACAAAGTAATTGCAATTCTGTATCTCATTTATACAGTTTATTTTTATCATAAATTTTCTGTCATTACTTAGCGGGCGTCCAATGAACGCCCCTACGGGATTGTGCGAAAAATTGCAATGCTACGCTCGGGCATGATATGTTTTTTATATTACAAACTATCTACACGAATCGGGAACGGCGGCTCGCCGTGCGAGAGAATACGGTTTTTCCCTACAAAATCATACACAACTTCCATAACATCACATAATCTTATTTAAACATAAAATTTAACCAAAACGGGTGTCCGATGAACACCCCTGATGATTAAACAAAAACAGTCGGGAAGACAATGCTTTGCATTTCGCAAATTGTCTTCCCGACTTTAATTTTACATTTTTAGCTATAAAGTTTTGCTTGGGCATTTTATTTTCGCCCTTATAAATACTATCTGCACGAACTGGGAACGGCGGCTTGCCGTTAGTGTCCGTATTCGTTTAAGATATCGTCAATTTCGCTTTCGTTCGGATCTTGCTTTCTGTCAATACCGGAAAGGTACTTGTCATAATCAAAATCATCGTCATCTGCTGTTTCGGTTTTCTGCGGTGCAGGCGACGGTCTGCGTGCAGGCTTGCGTTCCTGTCTGTAAGGTGCTTTTCTTTCGGACTTTTTGCTTGATGAAGTCATGTTCTCAAGCTCTTCCTTTTCACGGCGCTTTGCCTCAAGAAGCATTTCCTCTGCTTCTTCCTGTTCTGCCTTTTCTTTCTGACGGCGCTTGTCACCGAAAGCAAGGTCGCCGAGGAAAAGTCCGAAAATTCCGGCAACAAGATAAACTACGAGGAGAATAAGGTTTGTTGAAAGTGTGCTTGAAGAAAATCCGCCGTTGTAGATGAGCATACTCGGAAGATAAATAATCGGCGCAATGAGTGCAAAGAGAAAGTCAAGTCCGTGTTTTGAGCAGTAGTGTGCCGAACAGCCGATTGCTGTAATCGGGAACACAAAGTCATATGCAACGGGTGAAAACTTTTGCATTGCGCCCGGAATAAACACAAGCGGCAACAGCATATAAACAAGCAAAATTATTACCGCATAGGGAACATATTTTTTAACCATATCTGTCATAACGGTTAATCTCCAATCTTTGAAATTTTATTTTAAATCATGCATATTTATTATACATTGATACACTTCAAAAAGCAAGAAATATTATACCGAGTTACCAAGCTGTTACAGAGAATAATGTAAAATGTTTGCAAAGTGGATTTTTAGCGGATAAATCCGTTGACATCGGACATAAAAAAGAATAAAATAAATATGTACGGGCTTTTGCCCGAATTTAAATGCGAATGAGGTGAAAACTTAATGGACGCAGACGGTAATAAAGGCGCTGTACCCGGGCGAAGTTGCAACAGAATGTGCGCTTGTGCGTTCATTTTGTTTTATTGATTTTGCTTTGTATTTTTATTTTAATTTGAATTGATTTAATTTAATACTCAGGGTGACACCGTCTTTACTTCCAATTGAATTAAAAAGGAGGAAAAGATGATGGAACAGGTTAACGTAACCCTTACCGAAACTATCAAAGTGTTGCTTGATGACAAAAAGTTCAGCACTTTGCGTGACATTTTGATTACGATGAAACCGTTTGACATTGCTGCGGTTTTTGAAAATCTACAGGATGAAAAAATGCCGATTCTGTTTCGTATTCTGCCAAAGGAGCTTGCGGCGGAAACCTTTGTCGAAATGGATGACGAAACTCAGGAATTCCTTATCCACGGCTTCAGCGACAGCGAACTGAAAGAGGTTGTCGATGAGTTATTTGTCGATGACGCCGTTGACCTTATTGAGGAAATGCCTGCCAATGTTGTAAAGCGTATTTTAAGACAGGCCGACAAGGATATGAGAAAGCAGATTAACGAGCTTTTGAAATATCCCGAGGACAGCGCAGGCTCGATTATGACAACCGAGTTTATTGTGCTTCGTCCCGATATGACGGCTGAAATGGCTATTAAAAGAATCAGAAGAACAGGTGTTGACAAGGAAACAATCTACACCTGCTATGTAACCGATGCCAACAACAAGCTTATCGGTATTACCACCGTAAAAGACCTTTTGCTTGCCGAAGATGACGAGCTTGTAAAGTCGATTATGGAGGAAAATGTTATCTCGGTAACTACTCTTGCCGATCAGGAGCAGGTTGCCCAGATGTTCTCAAACTATAACTTCCTTGCTCTTCCTGTTGTTGATAACGAAAACCGACTTGTCGGTATCGTAACAATTGACGACGCTATTGATGTTATTCAGGAAGAGGCTACCGAGGATATCGAAAAGATGGCAGCCGTATTGCCGTCTGACAAACCGTATATGAAAACAAGCGTTTTCGGTCTGTACAAAAAGAGAGCGCCGTGGCTGCTTATACTCATGCTTTCGGCAACCTTTACAAGTGCGATTATCTCATCATTTGAGGCTGTGCTTGCAAATGTTTTGATTCTCTCATCGTTTATCCCGATGATTACGGGTTCGGGCGGTAACGCAGGTTCTCAGGCGTCGGTTTCCGTAATCCGTGCGTTGTCGCTCGGTGAAATTCATTTCAGGAGCATTTTCCTTGTGCTGTGGAAAGAATTCAGGGTGTCAATTCTTTGCGGTATTACGCTTGCGGCGGCAAACTTTGTAAAACTGCTTTTGTTTGATCTCAACGGTCAGGAAAACGCATTTATGATTGCCCTTGTAATTTCGCTTACGCTTGTCGGCACAATTATTATGGCAAAGCTTGTCGGCAGCAGTCTGCCTCTTTTGGCAAGCAAGGTCGGCTTTGACCCTGCCGTTATGGCGAATCCGCTCATTTCAACAGTCTGCGACTCGCTTTCATTGCTTATCTATTTCGGCGTTGCAAAGTTGATTTTGCATCTGTGATTTTTTTAAAATTGAAAGTTGAAAATGGAAAATTGAAAATTGCGGTCGGCGGTATGCCACCGCAATCTATTCGAGAAGATACTCGGATAAAAGAATTGCATCAGATGCCCGAATGCGGCATTGATGCAATTTTTGCTTTATTATGAAAGTAAATTTATACTCTGTAGTGGTGAATTTGGTTTGTTAACAAAATTATAATTATTATAAAACTCTTTGATATAATTTTTGCTTATACCCAAACTTCCAAAAAAATGATAGTCTTAAACGATAAAACCCACCAAAACAGTATTGTATGCAAAAATTATTTATGCTATAATTAATCAAGTTTAACAAAACCATTACCGAGGTGTTTATATATGAAAATAAGCAATTTATTTAACAGCGGAAAAACAGTTTTTTCTTTTGAAGTATTTCCGCCTAAAAAGACCTCTCCGATTGAATCGGTTTACGGCAAGCTTGAAGAAATTTCGGCTTTAAAGCCTGACTTCATCAGCGTAACATACAGCGCAGGCGGCAGCGGTTCAAAGAGCCGTACCTGCGAAATCGCAACAAAAATCAAGAGAGATTTCGGAGTTGAATCCGTGGCACACCTCACCTGCATTAACAGCACAAAGGCTGATATTGACCGCAACATTGCGCTTTTTAAAGAGAACGGCATTGAGAATATTCTTGCACTCCGTGGTGACAGGGTTGAAGGTGTTGAACCGCAGAAGGATTTCACTTATGCAAGCGATTTGTGCAGATATATTGCGTCACAGGGTGATTTTGACATTGCCGGCGCTTGTTATCCCGAGGTTCACAGCGAGGCAACCGATGAGGTTGAGGACATTCACAACCTTCGCAAAAAGGTTGAGTCGGGTGCAAGCCACCTTATTTCACAGCTTTTCTTTGACAACTCCGCTTACTATCGTTTTCTTGAAAGAGCGAAGATTGCAGGCGTGAATGTTCCGATTGAGGCAGGTATTATGCCTGTAACAAGCAAAAGTCAGATTGAAAGAATGGTTTCAATGTGCGGTGCAAGCCTTCCTGCAAAATTTGCAAAGATTATGCAGAAGTATGATACAAGGCCCGAGGCTTTGCGTGACGCAGGCATTGCATATGCGGTTGACCAGATTGTTGACCTTATCGCACACGGTGTTGACGGCATCCACCTCTACACAATGAACAACCCGTATGTTGCAAGAAAAATTACGGAGGCGGTGTCAAGTCTTTTATGATAACGCTTGACAGATTAAACCGCAAAGAGGCTATACGCTACCTCGGCGGTGCAGGAATCAGCCTTAATTACCGCATGGATGTGCTGATGGATGAATGCGAAAAAGAAATACTGAAAACAGCAGAGCCGAGATTTCTCTATGTTGAACGCAAAGCTCCGTTTGACGATATTTTACTCGGCAATGATATAAAAAAGCACCTTGAGGGCTGCCACACAGCCGTTATGATGTGTGCGACAATTGGTTCGGAAATTGACAAGCTTATCCGTATAAGTCAGATTTCCGATATGGCAAGGGCGGTTGTGCTTGACAGCTTTGCAAGCGTTGCTGTTGAACAGGTGTGTCAAAAGGTTGACGAAATCCTTGCCGAAAAATACAGCGGAAAGTATATGACCTTCCGTTTCAGCCCCGGCTATGGGGACTATCCTATTGAGATGCAGAAGGAGTATCTGAGAATACTTGACGCTCCGAGAAAAATAGGTCTTACAACAGGCGACAGCTGTCTGCTTGTGCCGTCAAAGTCGGTTACGGCGGTTCTCGGAATTTCAGACAATCCGATTGAACGAAGAAAACGAGGGTGTGCAATTTGCAGTATGAAAGGCAAATGTCGCTTCAGAAGAAATGGGGAACATTGTGGTGTTTAAGAATTTTTCAAACTTTAGTGAATATCTCAACCAAAAGAATTTTATTCTGCTTGACGGTGCAACAGGAACTCTCATTCAGAAAAGCGGTGTAAAGTACGACCATGTGCCTGAGGTGCTGAACATTACTCACCCCAAGCTTATCGAGAGCTTTCACAGGAGGTATATTGATGCCGGATCTGACATTGTGTACGCAAACACCTTCGGTGCAAATGCCTACAAGCTTCAGGACAGCGGTTACAGCGTTGAAGAAATCATCGGTGCCGGTGTTAAGATTGCAAGAAAAGCCGTTGAGGGTACAGACGCTCTCGTTGCCCTTGATATCGGTCCGATAGGTCAGTTGCTTGAACCTGCCGGTTCAATGAAATTTGACGAGGCTTATGAATATTACAAACAGCAGATTCTTGCCGGTAAAGATGCCGATGTCATAGTTTTTGAAACAATGACCGACCTTTACGAGCTTAAAGCCGCAGTCCTTGCCGCAAAGGAAAACTGCGACAAGCCTATCCTCACAACAATGACCTTTGAGAGAAACGGACGAACATTTACGGGTGTATCCCCTGCCTGTGCGGCTGTCACTCTTACGGGACTCGGTGTTGACGCTCTCGGTGTAAACTGTTCACTCGGTCCGGATGAGCTTGAACCCGTTGTTTCCGAGATGTCGAAATACACAAATCTTCCCCTTGTAATCAAGGCTAACGCAGGTTTGCCCGATCCTAACAGCAACGAGTACAACATTATGCCCGACAAATTTGCCGAGTGCGTTTGTTCACTCCTCAAATACGGTGTTAAGGTTATCGGCGGATGCTGCGGAACGAATCCCGATTATATTGCAAAAATTAAGTCGGAGGTTGCCGACAGAGAATATCAGCCTCAGACAAAAAGCGTTGACACAACCGTTTGCAGTTCAACGACGGTTGTCGAAATCAACGGTCCGAGAATTATCGGCGAAAGAATTAACCCCACAGGCAAAAAGCTGTTCAAGCAGGCGCTTGTTGAAAATAATATTGACTATATCCTCACTCAGGCTCTCAGTCAGGTTCAGGGCGGTGCGGAAATTCTTGATGTCAATGTAGGTCATCCCGAAATTGACGAAAAAAAGATGATGGTGCGTGTTCTCAAGGCTATTCAGAGTGTGTGTGATGTTCCGCTCCAGATTGACTCCACAAAGCCCGAGGTTATTGAGGCCGGACTCCGCTACTACAACGGCAAACCGATTCTGAACTCCGTAAACGGTGAGGAACAGAGCCTTGCAACGGTTCTTCCTCTTGTCAAAAAGTACGGTGCGTCTGTTGTCGGACTTGCACTTGACGAAAACGGTATTCCGAAAACCGCCGAGGGCAGATTTGAGATTGCAAAACGAATTGTTGAAAGAGCCGAGGCTGTTGGCATTGACAGAAAAGATGTATATATCGATTGTCTTACTCTTACGGTTTCCGCAGAACAGGCGGCTTGCCGTCAGACTCTTGAGGCCTTGCACAGAGTAAAAACGGAACTCGGCTGTAAAACCTGTCTTGGTGTATCAAATATTTCTTTCGGACTTCCGAACCGTGAGCTTGTCAACAGAACTTTCCTTACAATGGCTATGGAACAGGGACTTGATTTGCCGATTATCAACCCAAATGTTGAGTCGATGACAGGCGCTGTAAGAGCATTCCGTGTGCTTAACGGCATTGACAAGAACTCGCTTGAATTTATCAACGCATATAACGATGCTGTTCCTGCCGCCCCCGTTAAAAAGGCAGACAGCAATGTTGATATTTTTGCGGCTGTTTATAACGGACTTAAAAACGAAGGTGCAGCCGCAACCGCAAAGCTTCTTGAAACAACCGATGCAATGCAGGTTGTAAACGAAATGCTTATCCCTGCACTTGACAGAGTGGGTGAAGATTTTGAAAAGAATAAAATCTTCCTTCCACAGCTTATCCAAAGCGCAAACACAGCTCAGGAGTGCTTTGATGTAATCAAAAAGCACCTTACAAAGACAAGCGGAACTCCCGTAAGCAAGGGTAAAATTATTGTGGCAACCGTAAAGGGCGACATTCACGATATCGGCAAGAACATTGTAAAGGTTCTTCTCGATAACTACGGCTACACAGTTGTTGACCTCGGTCGTGATGTTGATCCTCAGCTTATTGTTGATACTGCCGTTGAACAGAATATTACAATGATAGGACTTTCGGCTCTTATGACAACAACCCTCAAAAGTATGGAAGATACAATAAGGCTTGTAAGAGAATGCAAGGAACTTCAGAATCCCGACGGCTCAAGCAAATGCACAATATTTGTCGGCGGTGCGGTTCTTACAAAGGACTACGCTATGAAAATCGGCGCTGACTACTACTGCCGTGACGCAAAAGAAAGCGTTGACACGGCAAAGCTCGTTCTCGGCTGATTTAGTGACATATATCGTCAAATGTTTATTGAATGTATGCCCTGCCTGTGATAAAATGGTGGAAGGATGATTTTTGTAATTACCGCTTTTTGCGGAAAGGATGAACTTTATGCGTGGATTATTTAACAGATTCGCCAATTTTATGCAGGGCAGATACGGCACGGATAAGCTCAACAATGCACTCTGGGTGCTGTTGCTTATACTGTGGTTCGTGAATATTTTTGTGTGGAACCGTGTTGCAAGATACATCATTGACGGAATAATGCTCTTGATTATCGTGCTTATCTGTTTTCGTATGTTCTCACGCAACATTGTTGCAAGAAGTGCCGAAAACAGAAAATTTCTTCCGATTTACAATGCGGTAACAGGTTGGTTCAAACTGACTTTCAAGAAAATTCGTGACCGCAAGGACTACCGTTATATCAAGTGCCCCGTGTGCAAGGCGCAGCTTCGTGTTCGCAACAAAAAAGGCAATCATACTGTTCGCTGTCCGAAATGCGGAAGTGAATTTAACAAAAAAATATGACCGCAGAATCTGCGGCTGCAACGAAATGATTTTGTGATAAAACTAAATAAAAACAGAGATTTGACCACAGGCAGTATAACAGGCGGCCTGTGGTCTTTTGCAGTACCGCTTATGCTCGGCAATGTGTTTCAACAGTTTTACAACCTTGCCGATACATGGATGGTCGGAAAATATGTGGGCGACAATGCCCTTGCGGCAGTCGGCTCGTCATATACACTTTTGACCTTTCTCAATTCGGTTATAATCGGACTTGAGCCGGTGGACTGCATTGCGTTTGAGGACAGCATTAACGGCATAAAATCTGCACACGCCGCAGGTATGACCACGGTTATGGTTCCTAATTCGTGCAGATAGTTTGTAAATGTCAAAAAACATATTATGCCCGAGCGTAACATTGCAACCGTTTGTACAAATAACCAAAACCTTTGTTATTGATTTTTAAAAAATCAACAATAAAGTATTTTGACAGGAACAAGTAAATATAAAAAACTTTTTTGTAAAAAACGAAACAAAAATATGTATTCTGCTTTGAATTTCTTGTGTAAAACACTTTACAAATCGGTGTTTAAGTGATAAAATTTAAGATGATACAAAGTATCCGTACCGCTTGTTGATTTACGGTGCGTAATTAACGGGTATCGAAAATTTATGCGGCATCATTTCCTTTGCCGCTTTGATTAAAAAGGAGGACGATTCCATTGGCAAGAAAAATGAAAACTATGGATGGTAACAGCGCAGTAGCTCATGTTTCTTATGCGTTTACCGATGTTGCGGCTATCTATCCTATTACACCTTCTTCCGTAATGGCTGACCTTACCGACAAGTTCTCGGCACAGGGTGCCAAGAACCTTTTCGGCAGACAGGTTCAGGTAACGGAAATGCAGTCGGAGGGCGGCGCATCAGGTGCTGTTCACGGCTCACTCGCAGCAGGTGCTTTGACCACAACTTACACAGCATCACAGGGCCTGCTCCTTATGATTCCGAATATGTACAAGATGGCAGGCGAGCTCCTTCCGGGCGTTATTCATGTATCAGCTCGTGCGCTCACAAGCCACGCACTTTCTATTTTTGGTGACCACTCAGATATCTACGCTTGCCGTCAGACAGGTTATGCTATGCTTTGTTCAAACAATCCTCAGGAATGTATGGACCTTGCCGCTGTTGCTCACCTTGCAGCTATTGAAGGCAGAGTTCCTTTCCTTCATTTCTTTGACGGTTTCAGAACTTCTCACGAAATTCAGAAGATTGAGGAGTGGGATTACGCAGACCTCGCCGATATGCTTAACTGGGATGCAGTTGAGGCTTTCCGTCGTCGTGCTCTTAACCCTGAGCATCCTGTAACAAGAGGTACTGCTCAGAACGACGATATCTTCTTCCAGGCAAGAGAAGCTTGTAACAAGTATTATGACGCAGTTCCCGAAGTTGTTGTTAAGTACATGGACAAGGTTAATGCTAAAATCGGCACTGACTACAAGCCGTTCAACTACTACGGTGCAGAGGATGCAGAGCATGTTATCGTTGCTATGGGTTCTGTTTGTGACTGTACGGAAGAAGTTGTTGATTACCTCAATGCCGCAGGCGAAAAGGTCGGTCTTCTTAAAGTTCACCTTTACAGACCTTTCGTTGCCGACTATATGCTCAGAGAGCTTCCTAAGACTGTTAAGACAATCTCTGTTCTTGACAGAACAAAGGAACCCGGTTCAATCGGCGAACCTCTTTATCTTGATGTTCTCGCCGCTATCAACGGTTCGGACTTTGCAGGTGTAAAGGTTTACACAGGCAGATACGGTCTTGGCTCAAAGGATACAACACCCGGCGACATCATCGCTGTTTACAGAAACGCTGAAAGCGAAACACCTAAGAGAAGATTTACAATCGGCATCGTTGATGATGTTACAAACCTCTCACTTCCGATTGTTGAAAATCCCGATACAACTCCGAAGGGTACACACAGCTGTAAGTTCTGGGGCCTTGGTGCTGACGGTACTGTCGGTGCTAACAAGAACTCAATCAAGATTATCGGCGATAACACCGATATGTACGCTCAGGGCTACTTTGCATATGACTCAAAGAAGTCGGGCGGTCTTACAGTTTCTCACCTTCGTTTCGGTAAAACTCCTATTAAGTCAACATACTACATTTCAAAGGCAGACTTTGTTGCCTGTCACAATCCGTCTTATGTTGACAAGTACGATATTGTTGATGACCTTAAAGAAGGCGGTTCATTCCTTCTTAACTGCCCATGGGATACAGAAGAGCTTTCCGAGCGTCTCCCGGGTAAGATGAAGAAGATTCTCGCTGAAAGACACATCAACTTCTACACAATTGACGGTATCAAGATCGGTAAGGAAATCGGTCTTGGCGGTCGTATCAACACAGTTCTTCAGTCAGCATTCTTCAAGATTGCAGATATCATTCCTGCCGACAAGGCTAAGGAGCTTATGAAGGCTGCCGCTAAGAAGTCATACATGAAGAAAGGTCAGGCTATCGTAGATATGAACTACGCCGCTATCGACCGTGGTATGGAAGACCTCAAGAAGGTTGAAATTCCTGCTGATTGGGCTAACGCTGTTGATAATTCAGTTGCCGACAAGGCAGAGGGTAACGGTGCTCTCGTTGAGTATGTAAACGAAATCCTCAAGCCTGTAAATGCGTATAAGGGTAACAAGCTCCCTGTTTCAACATTTATGGATCATGTTGACGGTACTGCTCCTAACGGTTCTGCCGCTTATGAAAAGAGAGGTATCGCAGTTGATGTTCCCGAATGGAATCCTGAAAACTGTATTCAGTGTAACAGATGTGCAATCGTATGTCCTCACGCTGTAATCCGTCCTGTTGCCATGACAGCCGATGAGCTTGCAAAAGCTCCCGAGGGTACAAAGAGCCTCCCGATGATGGGACTCAAGGACCTCAACTTTGTAATGACAGTTTCAACACTCGACTGTACGGGTTGCGGCGCTTGTGCTCAGGTTTGTCCGGGTAAGAAGGGCGCTAAGGCTCTCACAATGCAGTCAATCGACTCACAGCGTCCTAAGCAGGCAGTATTTGACTACGCTCTCACACTTGAAGATAAGCCTGAAGTTCACGAGAAGTTCAAGTTCACTACAGTTAAGGGCAGTCAGTTCAAACAGCCGTTGCTTGAATTCTCAGGCGCTTGCGCAGGCTGCGGTGAAACACCGTATGCAAAGCTTGTTACACAGCTTTTCGGTGACAGAATGTTCATTGCTAACGCAACAGGCTGTTCATCAATTTGGGGTGCATCTGCTCCTGCAACACCTTATACAAAGAATAAGAAGGGTTACGGTCCTGCTTGGCAGAACTCACTCTTTGAAGATAACGCAGAGTTTGGTCTTGGTATGGCTCTCGGTCAGAAGGCTATCCGCAACAGACTTATCGAGTATGTTGAGGGTATTCAGAAGGATACAGACAGCGCTGACCTCAAGACAGCTTGCCAGAACTATCTCGACACAGTAACAGATTCAACTTCAAGCCGTCCTGCAACAGACGCTCTTATCGCTGAACTCGAAAAGAACACAGAGGATGCAAAGGTTGGCGAACTTGTTAAGAAAACACTCGTTGACAAGGACGAACTTGCTAAGAAGTCAATGTGGATCTTCGGCGGTGACGGTTGGGCTTACGATATCGGTTTCGGCGGTCTTGACCATGTAATCGCATCAGGCGAAAATGTTAATATCCTCGTATTCGATACTGAGGTTTATTCTAACACAGGCGGTCAGGCTTCAAAGGCTACTCCTGTAGGTTCGGTTGCACAGTTTGCCGCCGCTGGTAAGGCTGTTAAGAAGAAAGACCTTGCCGCTATTGCAATGAGCTACGGCTATGTTTATGTTGCACAGTGCGCTATGGGTGCTGACAACAATCAGGTTCTCAAGGCTATGGTTGAGGCTGAAAGCTACAACGGTCCGTCACTCGTAATCTGCTACGCTCCGTGTATCAACCACGGTATCAAGGGTGGCATGGGTATTGCTCAGCTTGAGGAGAAAAAGGCTGTTGAGGCAGGCTACTGGAACATCTTCCGTTACGATCCTCGTCTTGCAGACGAAGGAAAGAATCCGTTCATGCTTGACGGTAAAGCTCCTTCTGCATCATATCGTGACTTCATCATGGGCGAAGTTCGTTATAACTCACTCACTCGTTCATTCCCCGAAAGAGCAGAAAAACTCTTTGAAAAGGCTGAAAAGGTTGCTGCTGATAAGTATGCTCACCTTGAAAAGCTTGCAAGCCTTCCCGATGCCGAATAATTTTGGCTAAAGCTTGTACAAAGTGAATATGTGAATAAATAAAAAATTCTCCCGAATATGGCATTTGCCGTGTTCGGGAGATTCTTTTTTAATTGAAAATGTAAAATGGAAAATTGAAAATTATGGTCAGCGGTATGCCATCGCAGCCCTTTCGGGAAGACAGTCTTGTTAATGAGAGAGTGAATATGCCCGAGTGTAGGTATGCAATGTTTGTACAAATCTGTATGGGCGAACACGGTTCATCCATACATTATTACAGTTGCTTTGCAGCATTTATAAAATTTGTATTAATATGTAGTCTGTACCGTTGCTTGCGGGCGAATGATATCCGCCCCAACAGATAAACAACAACTTTCATATATAAAAAACAGTCGGGAAGACGATGTTTTGCATTTTGCAAACCGTCTTCCCGACATTCATTTTACATTTTCAATTTTCCACTTTCAATTTAAAAGCTCCGCTCGGGCATCTTTATTTTTGCTTTTGCGGAACTATCTTCTTAAATTGACTGCGGCGGTTTATTGCACCGTTACCGTAATCGTTACGCTTGATGTTCTTTTAAGCACATCGGTGACTGAATATGTTACCTTGTACTTGCCTTTTCGGGTGGTTACTACATTGCCGAAAACTTCGATATTTGATGTTATGTCGTTGCCGCAGGTGTCAACGGCTGTTACTCCTGCAAGGGCGTAAAATTCGCCGCCGCTTTTGATTGTGTAATCGTTTGCACCGCTGATTATTGGTGTTGCTTTGGCATACGGGCATTTTTTATTGCTGTCTGTCGGATCCCATTTGTTGGTAAAATCGGTGATTTTGATTGCATCCGGTTTTCCGAGAGGGCCTGCATTTTCTGCGTCGTCATATATGCTTACATTCGTGCCTGCGGGGCAGTTGTCATAAACCCACTTTGCATCCGAAACCGCAAGTCTTACGCATCCTTGTGATGCCTGTTCACCAAGCTTGTTGAACTCCTCAAGCTCCAAATCTTCTTCGCTCATTGAGTAGTAGGGAACGGAGTGGAAAAGATAATCGCCAGAAATTCCGCTGATGTATCTTCCGAAAACATCGCCCACAAGGGAAAGCCATTCGGACTTGATTCCGATTGTGTAGTCACCCGTGATTGTCGAATTGTCAAGACCTGTGGAGCAAATCATCGCCCTTACGGGGATTGTGTACTTGCCCTTTTCGTCATATGTGTAAACCGTCACGCAGTTTGCCGTGCGGTTGACCTTGATTGCGTACAGATTTTTTGCCGTATTACGCTTGTTACTTTCAAGCTTGTCAAGATTTGCCGTTATACAGGTTGAGTAGCTTTGCTGTTTTTTCATGGTTGATTTTGCCACCGTAACCTGAAATTCCGACTTTGATTTGTCTTTTGAAATGGCAGAAATCAGAGCCGTACCCTCTTTGAGAGCGTCAACCCTTCCGCCGTCATCAACGGTAACAATTTTACTGTCCGAGCTTGTCCATTTGGTAACGGATTTTGCTTTTTCGGATGACAGTTCAATAAGCTTTGATTCGCCGACTTTTAATGTGAGCGAATCGACCTTGCTCGGAAATGTCATATTTTCGGTTGCTGCCGTATCGGGCGTCTGCGGTTTTGGAGAATTTTGAGAATCATTTCCGAAAATTCCCGTCACACCGCATAATATGCAGGTTGCAATGAGGACAACACAAAGTAAAAGAATGAAAATTTTCTTTTTCATAGATTACCTATCCTTATAGAATTTAACATTAAATGGTTACAAAATTTTAACCTTTGTATATTATAACTTTTTTTCGACAATCTTGCAAGTGCTATTTTAAATCGGCAAGAAATGTGGTAAAATGTCAGTCGGAGAATGTTTTGTATTTTCCAAACTAACAATTTATGGTGATAATTATGGCACATCCGATTAAACATTTCAGAACAATAACCCGCCACAGGCACAAGGTAATTGCCAACTGTGCAAGGGCAGGAATTCTCAGACAGGGATTAATACACGATTTGTCAAAGTATTCGCCTACAGAATTTATTCCGGGTGCAAAGTATTTTCAGGGCACGAGAAGTCCCAATGAAAAGGAAAGAGAGCTGTATGGCTATTCACAGGCGTGGCTGCATCACAAGGGCAGAAACCGTCACCATTACGAATACTGGAACGATTACAACCCAAAGACAAAGCAGATTGAAAATGTTGAAATGCCTGTAAAATATGTTATCGAAATGTTCTGCGACCGAGTTGCCGCAAGCAAGATCTACAACGGCAAAAATTACACGGACGGCGCTCCGTTTACATATTTTTGCAGAATCAGAGGCAAACACCGTATGCACCCCAACACCGAGGCTTTGCTTGAAAAATTATTGGTTATGCTGAGAGATGAGGGTGAAGAAAAGACCTTTGCATATATAAGAAGTATGAAAAAGTGATTGTTTGTGCGAATCCTCCCGTCTGAAATATAGTCGCAATGCGTTGTACATAAATGTACTTCCTATTGCTCGTTATTTCAGACAGCGCTTTGCTCCCTTTATCCGCCACAGGCGGCGGTCGCAAGGCTACCCCTACAGAATTGCGCAAACAAAAAAACTGTCTACACGAATAGGGTACGGCGGCTCGCCGTAAGGAGTGATAATATGAAAACCGACAGGGTTATAACTGCTATGATTGAATATTTTGGAAGTGACAAGAAAAGGATTCACCATTTTCTCAAGGTTTATTCATTCGCAAAGACAATCGGTGAAAGTGAAAATCTTTTGCCCGACGATCAGGAGCTCCTTGAAATCTCCGCAATCGTTCACGACATCGGCATAAAGGTGAGCGAAGAAAAGTACAATTCGTCTGCAGGAAAGTATCAGGAACTTGAAGGTCCTCACGAGGCTGAAAAGTTGCTTGCCGCTCTCGGCTACGAAAAAACATTTATTGACAAAGTTTGTTACCTTGTGGGACACCATCACACCTATGGAAATATTGATACTTTGCCGTACCGAATTTTGGTAGAGGCAGACTTCCTTGTGAACCTTTATGAGGACGATTCAAGCCGCAGTGCAGCAGAGCAGGCATATGACAAAATATTCCGCACAAATACAGGAAAAAATCTGCTGAAAATAATGTTCCTCATACCCTAAAATTGTACTCATTTACCATAGTGCTTTGAGTGTGAAAAAGTGGTGTAAAAAGTATCCCAAAATGCTTGACAACGCCCTTAAAAAGTGTTATTTTAATGGTGTTGGTTATATGATTATAAAAGTGAATAAATGACAGAATACAAGGATGTATGACGATTTTTTCAAGGAGCTGACCTTACCGGGCGTCTGCTTGGAATTGAGTCGGCATTTTTTTGTGTCATATACAAAATTCAGTATTAATTATCATTATCGGAGGTTTTACAGTAATGAGAGAAGAATGGACAAATTTTGCAGGTGGCAAATGGGAGTCCGACATTGATGTCAGAGACTTCATTCAGAAAAACTACACACCTTATGACGGCGACCAGTCTTTCCTTGAAGGTCCTACAGAAGCTACAGACAAGCTCTGGGGCGAGCTCAAGGAACTCCAGAAGGAAGAAAGAGCCAAGGGCGGCGTTCTTGATATGGAAACTGAGGTTGTAAGCGGCATCACAGCTTACGGCGCTGCATATCTTGATAAAGACCTTGAAAAGGTTGTAGGTCTTCAGACAGACAAGCCTCTCAAGCGTGCATTTATGCCTTACGGCGGTATCAAAATGGCTGAGCAGTCATGCCAGATGTATGGCTACACTCCAAGCCCTAAACTCCACGAAATCTTTACAAAATATCACAAGACTCACAACCAGGGTGTATTCGATATCTATACTCCCGAGATGAAGCTTGCCCGTCACAACAAGATTCTTACAGGTCTTCCCGACACATACGGCAGAGGCAGAATCGTCGGTGACTACAGAAGAGTTGCTCTTTACGGTATTGACCGTCTTATCGAAGGCAAGAAAGAGGACTTTGCAGAAACAAACCGTCAGGGTATGAGAAGAGGCGACTTCCAGCTTCGTGAAGAAATCGCCGATCAGATTCGTGCTCTTAACGATATGAAGGAAATGGCACTTTCTTACGGCTTTGATATTTCACAGCCTGCTAAGAATGCTGCAGAGGCAGTTCAGTGGCTCTACTTCGGTTATCTTGCTGCTATCAAGACTCAGAACGGCGCTGCAATGAGCGTTGGTCGTGTATCAACATTCCTCGACATCTACATCGAGCGTGACCTTGAGAACGGTACACTTACAGAATCACAGGCTCAGGAACTCGTTGACCACTTTGTTATGAAGTGCCGTATGGTTAAGTTTGCAAGAATTGAGTCTTACAACCAGCTCTTCTCGGGCGACCCTGTATGGGCTACACTCGAAGTTGCAGGTCTTGGCATTGACGGCCGTTCAATGGTTACAAAGAACGACTACCGTTTCCTCCACACACTTGAGAATATGGGACCTTCACCTGAGCCAAACCTCACAGTTCTTTATTCTTCAAGACTTCCGGAGAACTTCAAGAAGTATGCTGCTCATATTTCAGTTACAACAAGCTCAATTCAGTACGAGAATGATGATGTAATGCGTCCTGTATGGGGGGATGATTACTCAATCTGCTGCTGCGTATCCGCAACACAGACAGGTAAGGAAATCCAGTTCTTCGGCGCAAGAGCTAACCTTGCTAAGTGCCTTCTCTACGCTATCAACGGCGGTATTGATGAAAAGACAAAGATGCAGGTTGGTCCTGAATATACACCTATCACATCAGAGTACCTTGATTATGACGAAGTTATCAAGAAATATGACACAATGATGGATTGGCTTGCTCACCTCTATGTTGGTACACTTAACATGATTCACTACATGCATGATAAGTACTACTATGAGGCAGCAGAAATGGCTCTTATCGATACAGATGTAAGAAGAACATTTGCAACAGGTATTGCAGGCTTCTCACATGTTGTTGACTCACTCAGCGCTATTAAGTACGCTAAGGTTAAGGTTATCCGTGACGAGGACGGCATTGCTGTTGACTTTGAAACAGAGGGCGACTTCCCAAGATACGGTAACAATGACGAGAGAGCAGATAAGATTGCCGTTGATCTTCTCAAGACATTCATGGCTAAGCTCAAGTATTGCCACACATACAGAGATTCAGAGCCTACAACTTCTATCCTTACAATCACATCAAATGTTGTTTACGGTAAGGCTACAGGTTCACTTCCTGACGGCAGAAAAGCCGGCGAACCGCTTTCACCGGGTGCTAACCCAAGCTACGGTGCAGAGCAGAACGGTCTTCTTGCTTCACTTAACTCTGTTGCTAAGCTTCCTTACGAGTACGCTCTTGACGGTATTTCAAATACTCAGACAATCAACCCGGGTGCTCTCGGACACAACGATGATGAGCGTGTTGACAACCTCGTAAATGTTATGGACGGCTACTTTGATCAGGGCGCACACCACCTCAATGTAAATGTATTCGGTACAGAAAAACTCATTGACGCTATGGAGCATCCTGAGAAGGAAGAGTATGCTAACTTCACAATCCGTGTATCGGGTTATGCTGTTAAGTTCATCGACCTTACAAGAGAGCAGCAGCTGGATGTTATTGCCAGAACCTGCCACGACAGAATGTAATGTCGGACAACGCTGTTAAAGGCTTTGTACACTCAATAGAAACTTTTGGCTCTGTTGACGGTCCGGGCGTGAGATTTGTGATTTTTTTGAGCGGCTGCGCAATGCGTTGCCAGTTCTGCCACAATCCCGACACATGGAAACACGATGAAAACACCGTGGAATACACCGCCGACGAGTTGCTTAATAAAGCGCTTGCATACCGCCCCTATTGGAAAAATAAGGGCGGTATCACAGTAAGCGGAGGTGAGCCGCTTTTACAGATTGACTTTTTGCTTGATTTGTTTAAGAAGGCTAAAAAGCAGGGCGTTAATACCTGTATTGACACAAGCGCCAACCCGTTTACAACCAAAGAGCCGTTCTATTCAAAGTGGAAAGAGCTAATGGAATATACGGATTTGCTGTTGCTTGATATAAAGCATATCGACAACGAACAGCACAAAATCCTTACAGGACAGCCAAACACCAATATTCTTGAAATGGCAAGACAGCTTTCCGATATGGGTAAGCCCGTATGGATAAGACATGTTCTTGTGCCTGAAAGAAATGATAAGGACGAGTATCTTTTCAGACTTGCCGACTTTATCCGTTCGCTCAGGAATGTTGAAAGAGTTGAAGTTCTTCCGTATCACACACTCGGTGTGTACAAGTGGAAAGCACTCGGTTATGACTATCCTCTCGAGGGCATTAATCCCCCGACAAAAGAGCGTGTTAAGAATGCGGAAATGATTCTTAACGGCGAAAAAACAAGAGATTAATTTCTTATATAACAACGGCAGTACCGATTTTTTGGTACTGCCGTTTTTGTTTTGATTTTTATTTGTTATTCTGCTTTTGTTGTTTTTTCTTCAGCAAAATTGATGAATCAAAGGTGTATTCAAAGATTTTTAAGCTGTCCTTGTTGAGAAATCGTCAGCATCGGAAGAACCGACTGCTACTCAGGAACAGACTGTTCAGACTGCTCCGACGGGTGAGCCTGCAACTGTCGGTACAACCTCTGTAAATCCGACTTCGGCAACAGGCGGTGCCGCAACATCGGACAGCACTCCTTCACAGCCTGATAAAAACGGCAGTGTTCAGACAGGAGTGACAGCAACGGCTGTTATGATGCTTGTTGTAATTTCGGGCGGAGTGCTTTTTGCCCTTGCAGAGCGTAAAAAGAGAATATAACACACTGACAGCCATTTGTGCAAAGATTATCAGTTGTCTATTGAAAAATTTGTAAAAATGATATAAAATAGCAGTAAGTAGAAAAATACGGTTTTTCCGCTGATTTATATTAATACTGAAAGAGGTGCCGGAATGGATAAAAACAAAAAATTATTCTACACAATCATCGGTGCAATCTCTGCACTTGCGGCTGCCACAGCAGCATTTCTCGCTTTAAAAAAACACAGATGTGCAGAACAGAAGCTTATTGAGGAAATTGACGATATTGTTTCCGAAAAAGAGCCTGAGGAGGCTGCAAAGGAAGAACCGCAGGCAGAAGTTACAGCCGATGAGCTTGCTGAGGAAGAATAAGCAACAAGTTGTTGCACCCAATTCGGGTAGCAGTATTTGCATGTGCGAAAGTTAAATACCCGAGCGGTGCTTTCAATTAAGAATTGAAAGTTGAAAACAGATAATGATGTCGGCGGTGTGCCACCGCAGTCTATTCAAGAAAACAGTTTAAAAAAGAAAATGCATCAGTTGCCCGAAAAGGTCTGATGCATTTTTGTTTTGTTAGGCTGTTTTGTCACAGCCCCATCGAAATTGCTCTTGACGCAGACTTTTTTGTTACAAAACAATTGTTGTAAAAATTAAATACGATAGTATTATTATCAGATATTTCTGAACTGTGGAACATGGATTAGACAATATCCACAATAATCAGACAATGAATTTGTATATAATAGCAAACTTACCGTTAATTTGCACATATTTTAGGGCAAAAAATTTTCGCTAAAAGAATAACAGATTCATTGCCCGAACAACTTAAATGTGCTATAATTTAAATGTCCTCGGAAATTTTGTACTGTTAAAGTTTCCGAAGCTAGAAGTATTGCCACAAAACTGTGGCGAACGGTAATTTTATTTTATTAAAGGAGCAGCAAGTATGAAAAAAATTCAGAAAAAGCTTTCTGTGGTTCTTGCGGTAATGATGGTGCTGTGCATGTTCACAGCTCTGCCTTTCTCAGCAAGTGCTGCCGAAACAAGCGAAGAAACAAGTGCAGGCAACAAGATCAATGTTACATCAAATGTGACAGATCCTGTTTCGTATGATTACAATGCACAGACAGAGCAGGTTGTTGTTACTTACCTTCTCAAGGCAGATCACATGATCGTTGATACACAGAGCAGCCTTACATACGACAGTAAGGTTCTCAAGCTTGCATCAACAACAACAAATACAAAGAATAAGGTTTTCCCTGTATTCCAGAGCAGCATCGTTTGGAATCCAAGCCTTACAAATCAGGTGCTCTTCAACTGCTCAAGCCTTGATCTTTTCAACTTCAAGTCAGAGAATGTTTATTGCACATTTACATTTGATGTTGTAGGCAGCGGTGACACAACAGTAAATCTCAATGTTGATTATCTTACAGGTACAGAGGCTGACACATATGATGAGCTCTTCGAAAGCGAAAAGAAGGACATCGATTATATTTACAATAGTGCTAACAAAGTAGCAGGTGCTGCATTTACTGCAAAGGCAGTTCTCGTTCAGGGCGAAGAGCCGACAACAGCAACACAGCCTACAACTGTAACACAGCCAACAACAGCTCCCGCAACAAAGCCGACTCAGCCTGCAACAGAGCCGACACAGCCACAGAGCGGAGTAAGTGTAACAGGAGATATCGCACTCCCGCTTGCAGATGACGGCAACGGCATTTATACAGGCTCAACTGAACTTGAAGCAGGTTCATACACATTCAAGATGAGTGTAAACGGAGTTGCATTCGGTAACGGTTCAACATTCACAGATAAAACAACAAACGCAAAATACAATTCAAAGTGGACAAGTTCTACAACGCTTAAGGCAACAGGCGGTAAGTACACATTTAAGTTTAATACTGCAAAGAATACCCTTACAATTGAATATCTTGCACCTTCAAAGGCTTCAATAGTCGGCGATATCAACCTTGACCTTCAGGCAACGAAGGATGCAAATGTTTATTCGGCATCAGTTAAGCTTAACAAGGGCAACTATGAATTCAGAGTAATGAATCAGGGTGTTCGTTATTGTTGCGGTTACACATACAAGGACTTAACAGTCGGAAGCCAGTACAACTCAAAGTGGTCGAGTGCGTCAACGCTTGCAGCATCAGGCGGTACATATACATTCAGCTATGATATTGATACAAACAAGCTTACAATATCATATCTTCCTTCAGGAGCAGAAGTAAGTGTAGTAGGTAACTTTACACTTGCCCTTGCAAAGACAGATAAAGAAAATGTATATTCAGGTACAAAGACACTTAAGGCAGGAAACTATCAGATAAAGATGAATAACTACGGCAAGCTCTGCGGAACATCAGCGGTAGTAAAGGATGTAACACCGGGTCTTGTATTCAATCCAAAGTGGAGCAAGTACACAACATTTGTAGCAACAGGCGGAACATACACATTCACATACAACACAGCAACAAATACACTTGTAGTGACAGCAGATAAGGGAGATATTCCGGTAAAGGTAACAGGAGATATCAACCTTTCACTCAAGAAGAGCGATACAAATGTATTTACAGGTTCGGTAAAGCTTAAAAAGGGTGACTACTCGTTTAAGATGAATGTTAACGGTACAGATTTCTGCAACGGTACAACAATCAGAAATGCAACAACAGGTACTATTAAGTACAACTCAAAGTATACAAGTGCATCAACACTTGTAGCAGTTGGCGGTACTTACACATTTGCTTATAATGCACTTACAAATCAGCTTTCTGTGAAGTATTCTAAGTAAATCGGCTTAGCATCAACAGGAATATAATTTCAAGCACTCCGCACATCAGTGTGGGGTGCTTTTTTTGCTCAATATCAATAGAGTTAGTTGGGGTAACCCGAAAAAACGGAATCTGCTCTTCTTGAGAAATAAATTTACCGAATGCAGGAATATCCTTAATTACCTGTTGTCGATAATCGTGAATTTTATCAGTGTGTTTTCCACACACAGGATATTCGTGCATTTTTAGTTCAAGCTTGCAGTAAATATGGATAGAGCCATCAATTTCTTCAATGTTTTCAATTAAAATGTCTTGCAATCCCAAGAGTTTTTCTGTAAAATATCTGAAGAGCATATTTTTTCCTCCGTTTCAGGTTTTTAAGCAATTCTATTTTAACGGATTTTGGTAAAATATGCTCTACTTTTTTACTTTTCATTTGTAGGCTCTTTTTCTACCCAAACTTTTATTATAGAACCTTCTTTTATTGGCGGCTGCAATTTGCAGCCGCCTTTTTAGATGAAATAAATAATATTGCAAAAATCAGTAAAATAATACGCATCCTCAGTGTAAATTGCACCGAGGATGCGTTTTTTGAATTATTGATATTTAAAGTTCTTCTCTGACTTTTTTACCGTTTCGTTTTACAATATATGCCCTACTGCCGACAACAACACAATCTGAAGGGACATCTTTAACGATTATTGCTCCTGCACCGATTATGACATTGTCACCGATAGTAACATTTCCGAGAACTTTTGCACCTGTCATTATTTTAACATTGTTTCCGATTTTTGGTCTGCCTTTATCTGTGTGACCAACCGTAACTTGCTGATTTATCCAACAATTACTTCCCATAGATTCAACCCCTACAATTGTAGAAAATCCATGTTGTATAAATAAGCCGGGTCCCATATTTTTACTGGTTAAGTACAGCGAATCCAAGGGCTTGCAAAAAATTTTCAAAAAATATTTTATATTTCCAAGACGCAGATAAAATACATTTCTGAATTCCTTAAAATGACACATCATATAGAAAAATAAGTATGTATAACTGCAATTGTTTTTTTTAGGACAAAGTTTTCTCCAACTTTCAAGATCCTTGCATAAAACATCGTGTTTTTCACAGAGTTTAAATACAAAGAAATGCGGAAGAAGAAAAATTGAGCGTAAGGCAAATAATAATTTCATAAATCCTCCTGAGGTTCAATAATCAATGAAGCTTGGATACCTTGTTTTTTAGGCTATAAAACTTCAGTTTTATTCTTCTTTTGATTTTCTTTATTCTGATTTTGTTGTAATATTTTTTAAATGTCTTTTCAAAACCGTTTTTATAATAAAAATCCCAGAAATCTTCTCGACTGTCAGGTTTTGCGGTTGGGCGTGACAGATTAGGGTTAGACTTTATTGATGCGTTAAGGTCACATTCTACACAATGAATATTGTCGATTACTTTGTTGAGAATACGAGATCCTTTTTCGGAATTTACCAACAATAAAGAAACTCCTTTGTTGTCATTGAAATTTTCAACTACACGGTCGATTCCCCAAAAGTCAGCAAGTGTGAGATCGGCGGGTCTTTCAAGGTTTGAATATTTACAATTGTAGCAGGATGGACGCTCAATATCGTTTTCGTAGAATAGATATGTGTAGCCGTTAAGGATATGCTTATTATCATCAATCCAAATCGCTTCCTTGTGGGTATTCCAGCCTATAGTTTTATCACGAAAATCTGCCTTGGTTACTTTTCCGCAAAACTTTTTTTCACAATGTTTGAGGTACTCTTTCCAAATAATAGGAGAGGGAACTCCGTGACAGGCAATGTCACATGTATAGAGTTTTGAGGTGTCGCATTTACCAAGGTATCTTTTAAGTCCGGCAACTTGACAGGCTGTTCCGGAAAACATGACATACATATCGTTATTTAAATCATTTTTGACAGATTTAAATGTGTCTTTCATATCGCTCTGGACATATTTTGATCCCTTAAACTTATCTCTGACATAACGATCCGTTGCTCTTATGTGGCTGACTGAGAAATCATCCTGAAACGCAGCACCGTAAACAGAACCTTTTTTATTAAGAATATAATCGGATAAGGCTACAAATGCAGCACCACTGCGGCTTGTAAAGCGAGTATTAACGTCTTTATGCTTGATTGCATATGCTGTCTTTGAATGGTTCTTTTCATAACCGTTCTGAAATGCGCATATTTTTTGGCAGGCGCCGCATTCAATACAGAGTGAGACATCAATTTGTGGGTAGAGAAAACCTTCTGAATCAGGCTTCATAGCTATAGCGCCTTTAGGACATATCTGTTTACAGGCTGAACATCCGCAGCATTCACTTTTTGAAGGAAAAATTTGCATATTTATTCCCCTTTAATTATATCTTTAAGGTATTCAAGCGAGAGTTTGCGCTCTGCTTGAAGTATGTTATCGACTTTATTCCAGTCAATATCTGTTGGAACGGCTTCCCCGTCTTTAATTTCTCGGTTTATGCCTATTGTCTGAAGAAGATTTTTTGCACGGTGATTAAATCCTTTTGCTGTTTCATATTCAACAAACATATTTTTGTGAAAAATTACAGAAAAGGCAGTTCCGTGAAATGAATTGGTTACCGTATAATCTGCGTTTGCAAAATAACCAAGAAATTCTTCAACTGTTGGGGCAGATACATAGGTGAAATTTTTACGCTTTTTTTGTGGATTATCTGTTATATAAACAACGGGAATTCCGGTCTTTTTTGAAAGTTTTTCCGCAAAATCTATCAGTGATTTTACAGGTTTTACATTAAATACAAGAATATATGGCTTATCAATTTTTTTTACAGAAATCTTTTGCCATTCATCTTTTTTTAGAAGAAGTGTAGGGTCAATATGACACACACCGTTCTTACCGGTTATCTTCTTTATAATATTTAATGCGCTTTTTTCACGAACCGAAAAAGACTGAAAATTTTTAAGTAAAGGTCTGAGCTGCATTGCCTTTACATCGCTTATATCTGCAACACCAAAACTTGCTGCATAACTGTATTTTTGGTTATCGTCTGCAAAGCTCAGAAAATAGATGGAATCAGGATTTATTCCTTCCTTACCGGGCCCCCAAACCTGATCGCTTCCGCTGATGAAAGCATCATAAAGATTTTTGCATTCTGATATATCCGAATTACTATAGGTTTTATCGCTGATTTTAAGATAATTATTGTAGAAGCTTGAAAACTGTTCAATTTTTTTAGCTCTCTTGCGATACATAACAATGGATTTCAAAATTGACTTAATAGGATCAGTTTTGCTAAACTGAAACGGTTTGTAGCCATTGTCGATATTTTCACATTTATAATCTACGATTTCACAGTCACTTCCAAGTTGTTCAAGGGTGTGTTGAAGTGCATACGCCTGGAGAACAGCGCCGTAATTTTTGGCACGATGAAAAGTAATTATTCCAATTTTTTTCATATCCGTTAAATCTCCTTATGAATGCTTGTACAGCAGGTAACCGATAGGGCTTGTTAGGAGAACGAGCAATCTGCGGGGCTTAGTCTTGAGCATAGTCAATATTTCACTAAGTTTGTAGCCGTTTGCAAGTCCATCACGGGTTATTGCCACGATGTGTTCAAGGTAACGCTTTCGATTGTATTTTCTGTAATCCCAACAGTCATTTATATAATGCAGATGCATGACAAATTTTTCTTTTGATGCCTTTTTTCTGTTGACATTTGTAACAGCATTTTCCTGATCTTGAATATAGTATCTCAATGCTGTGCTTAAATATCTGCATATATATTTTCTTCCGACATTATGCCAGATAACATTTTCCGGGTAGAAGTGATAGCCTTCGACAACAGGAAATGGAAATTCACGCATAATATCGGTTCTAATCATACCCCATAATTCCCCTGTGATATTGAGTTTAAAACGCAAATCAAGGTCATTGCTGTCAATATACGGAACATTCATTTGTGTTCCGTTAATTTTACCATCCTTATCATATGTACGGCAGGATATACCGTAATATTTTTTTTGCTCCTGTTTAGGAATTTTATTCCATTCATTTACAAATGTTTCAAGGGCGTCATTTGTACAGGTATCATCAGAGTCAAGCGTAATGAAAAAGTTTCCTCTGCACATTTTTACAGCATTGTTTGTGGCTATATGCTTGCCTTGATTTTTTTGATAAACATAAATAATGTCAAAAAAATTATTTTCTTTCAGAAATCCGTCGACAACATCCTTTGTATTATCTTCACTGCCGTCATCTATAATTATCCATTCAAAGCTTTTATAGGTTTGTTTTTTCAAACATTCAAAAACTCTTGGAAGAGTTTTTGCACGATTATATGATGGGGTAAATACAGTTATTTCAACATTACTCATAATTAACTCCATTTCATTTTTTTGTAAGCTTATTTTTGAGCTTGCAAAGTTCCGCTTTATTAAATAACAACGGCAGGGACAAGGCATATGCAAGGATTCCGCATATAGCACATATGAATATAAATGAACCCCAACCGGTTACTGTAATAAAATTGCTGATAATTGAGAATAATACCAATATAATGATAAATCCAACACAATCTCGGATTACTGTCGGGAAAAATATTGAAAGTTTTTGCTTTAGTATGTATGCAGAATATGCAGGGGTAAAGATGAGTGCGCGCAGTCCCATAAGAACGGAACTCGTTCCTGCTACAAAATATACGCCATAGTCGGTGAGGTTACAGGCTGCAATTGCAACTATAACGCTGACAATGCCAACTGTAAGGTTTACAAATACAGGTAATCTAAGTTTATTACATACGGTGTTTATCATCATAAGCGACTGAGTTTGACTGGAACAAAGAAATGTAATACAAGTCAACACCGACATAAACTGAATCATTGTAATCTCCTCCGGTGACTTTGTCGGTTGCCATAGTATGTAGAACTGTCTGCCAAAGGCAATAAAACCGGCAATGGGAGTCGAGAGTATAAAGCTTACAATTTTGGTACTGAATTTCGCCTCGATAATTAGCTCCGGTATTTTTTTCTTTGCATAAAGAATTGTATAATGAGGAGTAAATACTGAACCTAAAATTACAGTTAGGTTGCCGATACTGTTCGGTACGGTTTTTGCGATAGAGAGAAGTCCCATCAGTGCCGTTCCAAGGGTTAGGTTGCATATCAGAAGATCAAGACCGCTTAGAAGCACCTGACAAAGTTGTGAAAGTGAAAGCCAAATGCCGGACGCAAGAAGTGTTTTAACTATTTTAATGTCAAATTTTCTAATATCAGCCTTTACTTCCGGGAGTACCTTCTTTTTAACAGTAATATTTGCCAGCAAAAGGAAAATACCGCTTCCAAAACTTGCAAGGGTAACAAAGTAAAGCTGTGCAGGGAAAATTGCAAATAAAAGTACTATGAGTGCAACTTTTATAAGGTTGGATATAATATCTCGTATAGAATTTATATCAATTCTGTTTTTTACAAAGGCTGCTGTTGTGAAAATAGCAGTAACTGTGCTGACAACAAATGTGAGAAAAGCAAAAGCAAAGGTTATTTTTACGCCGGATACAAGATTTGAAGGTATGTTAAGCACAGTGTCAAGAAAACAAACAAAAATTGACGACAGAATCAACATTACTGCAGCGAGGAACAAATCGGCAACGAGAACTGAACTGAATATTTTTGACGATTTCTCAACATCGCCCTTATGGTATGCAATTGAAATAAATCTGCCTGAAATTGAATTCAAAGCGGTCGTAACGATGGTAGCATACTGTACAAAGTTATTAGCAAGACCGATAAAACCATAGGCATCACTGCCGACCTCTTTTACAAGATACGGTGTCAGAAAAAAGTTAATTCCAACAGTAACTGCAAATGAAACGATACTTGCAATTATGTTTATCGACATTTGTTTTCCGACGGATTTTGGCATTAAACGGTCACCTCTGAAGATTCGTTCTGTATCAGTTCCTTTATTTTGTTTATATATTCCTTTGATTTATTTCTTTCCTTTAAAAGTACATTGTCAACCTTTTCCCAATTAACCGCACCGTTTATATTTGGAAAAACATCATTTGTTATCTCGCGATCATTGATTCCAAGATTGTTAAGAAGTTCTTCGGCACGGATGTTTCTGCCACCGATATGTTGCAATTCAACTGCAAAATTCTTTTTATAGATTACCGAAAAGGCAGTGCCGTGAAATGAATTTGTGCAAATATATTCTGCGTTTTTTATTAAACCTACAAATTCAGTGGCATTCACCGGATCGAGGTACTCTATACCGTCAATCTTATGGAGCCTCTCCTTTTGCAGGTAGTAGATTTTGTATCCGGTTTTTTTAGAAAGTTCAAGAGCGTAGCTGATAAGTTTAATTGGCTTTCTTACGCTGAACAGAAAAATATACGGTTCTTTTGGTACAGGACATCTGCTTATTTTATCCCAATCATCTTCAGTAAGCAACAACGAGGGATCAATACTGATTTCAGCCTTTCTGTTGATAAGATTTTCAATAATATCTGCTCCGCTTTTTTCACGAACTGAAAAGAGCTGAAATTGTGATAACAACTCTTTATATGTATGTTCCTTATCAGCAGGAAGCTTATCAACTGCAAAGCTTGCCGCATAGGAGTATTTTTGCTTTGGTTTTGCAAAATCAAGTAAATATACCGTATCAAAGCCAACGCAGATGGGACTCCACACCTGATCGCTCCCTGCAATAAATGCTGCATATTCATTGGAGGCTTCCCCAATGTTTTTGGCATCAAAAGGACGACTGAGGTTTAAAAATTCGTTTCTGAATGTAACGGACTTTTTTCTGTCAATTCCTACTTGACGCATAGTGATGAGTGAACGGATAAATGACTTCAACTTATGATGCTTGCCTACGCGAATAGGTCTTATGTTTCTTGTATACATAAAATGACATGTGTAGTCAATTACATCATTTTCTATGCCGTTTTTTTCCAAAAACTGCTGAAGGGCATAGGCTTGAAGTTTTGCTCCGTAGTTAAGTGCCTGATGAAAAGTTACAATACCGATCTTTTTCATAAATGTCGCCTTTCAGATTCTTTGTTTATCACTATGTCAATATTGTGTTTCCTTGCAATATGAAGAACGGCTCCGATTGAGAAAAACCAGATAAACATAATCTGTCTTGAATATGTCGGATTACCCGTTACAGAGTAAGCTAAAATCATAATTTGTATATATAGCGAGAAATAGCAGATTCTTGCATCATCGCAGACATTTTTTACCCTTCTGATTGCGAGAATTGTGAGTACAACGGAAAGCACTGCAAACAGAAGAAAAAATATACTTCCGACTATTCCGAGCTCTACCGCAATCTGAAAGTAGCAATTGTGACCGTTGAAGTTCCATCTGTCTCCGCCTACACGCAATCCGTTATCATATGCGAACTGATTGTATGAGCCGAATCCTGCGCCAAAGACCGGGTACTTTTCACCCATCAGTAAAAAATATTTCCAAAGAGAATCTCTATTACCTAAGGCCATAATATTTTCTTCATCCATAAAACGGTCAAATATATTTGCAACCTTTGGAATAAACATTGAAAGAATAAACACGGCAGATAAGGCACTTAGCACTATTCCTCCTGTTTTAGCAAATTTTCCTTTGATGTTTGAGATGACCATAAATAATGCAAATGAAAGGACGGGAATAATGAAAAGGGTTCGTTTTCCGGTCAGCATAAGCGA
>OJAG01000056.1_pt1 | contig 85544 bp, 104 predicted proteins | sample 1589021 | NCBI WGS metagenome assembly OJAG01 (sample SAMN03283264) | human gut metagenome | biome: human-associated habitat; material: feces | host: Homo sapiens | place: USA | collected 2013 | reverse complement strand
ATTACCGTGACCGGACTTACACCGGCAAGTGTAGTCCAGCTTTGCTGGACACACGCAACAAAAAAGCGCCTACCCCGAAAGGTAAACGCTTTAAAATTTGCTTATTATGATTTTATATTATAACATACGGCGAAAGTATCATTCAGTATATTATAGTATCATTTCAATAATCTTTTTACAAACGTATAAATCACTTCCAGCCAGTGGCTATTATCACAATTCTGTACGAGATTAATAATCTCTGTCTTATAGTAATTCATTCCACAATTCCTCCCAACGCTCTAATCAATTTCTGTTTTCGGTTATACTTCAAAATCTCGGAAATCTGCCCCATCATATCATCCATTGTCATGTTGCTCTTCATGCTGTTGCAACGCTTACAAGCCAGTTGCAGATTCTTAATATCATTGGTGCCGCCACGAGACAACGGCGTAATGTGGTCGATTGTCATTTTCTTGAATTTGACAGGCTTACCGCATATCGCACATTTTCCGTTGCACTTGGCGTACACGCTCTTTTTCTGAAAGTCATTGAACTGGATTCTATTTGCCATAATATCACGCTTCCCCGATTAACTGTTTGGTAAAGAGATACATTCCCTTTAATTTTGACAGGTCTTTCAAATTGATAAGATTTTCAATGATTCTCTGTCTGTACATATACTCATCCAGAAGCACTAAGCACTCGTTGTTATCTGCGTTCAGTTCGTCAATTGTTTTCTGTAATTCAGCCTTTGTCATTTTATTTTCCTCCTGTGTATCCATGTAAAAATCTAATTATGCAATTTCTACTCTGTATGCAATCATCATTTCTTTAATCACGCTAACGTAAATATCTTTCAGCCGCTTATTCTGCATAATCACTGACAGTTTGTTGATCTGGTTAGTCTGCGCCTTGGTGCATCCTCTTTCCTCGGCTCTGGAAATCGCATTTCTAAGTTGTTGATCCAATCGGCAACCAGCTCTGTCAGATAATCTGCGGTAGCTTTCGTTTCTGGCGGCGGCATATTTATTTCCGAATGAGTAAGAGAAATCATCACTCTCGGCAATCTTTGAAATACATCTGTTTACCCACTTCTCTGTGCCAACATCGGAATCCGTTCCTTTAAAGGTATCAATGATGGTTTTCATGTTTTTCTCTTGTTGGTCTGCACGTTCCGCAAGTTTCTTCTGTTCCAGTTCAGTCTTGGCTACCTGTTGAAAAATCTGATTAAACATTTGCAGTTCGGGGGACAGTTGATTAATGTTGATTGCTGTTTGCTTGTATTTCTCTTCCACTTGGATGAAATACTTGCGAACCTGTTTCCCTTTGTCGTTGCGTTCAAGCATTGCCATTTCTTTGGCAGTGTCAAGTTTGATGAGGTATTCAATCGTGTGTTTACTGCCTGTTACCTGCTCCTCAATTTTGGGGAGCAGGTCAAAATCTTCTTTTTCCTCGGCATCACACTCTGATAATCTTCTCTTTACCCATGTGGAAAAATCTGTCTTGACCGCTAAGCTTTTATGCAAGTCTTTTCCGTACACAACTTTAATTCCTTTTTCGGTTTCATACACAGGAACTAATTCATTTTCAATAATCTTCAAATCTGCCATAAAAAATCTCCTTTCGGTGTTTACAATTACACCGAAGGGAGATATAATGACAATATCAACCACTTCGGTGTGTTGAGTGCTTAAAGGGTTCCGACTTTTCCATGGTGCGGGAATCCTTTTTTATTTGTTTGCTTTTAACATATTCTTGATTTCGATAATTTCCTGTAAGATTTTATCCTCTTTGTCTGCACGAATATCTCCATCAATTAATCTGCGAATATAATCGTTTTTACTCACCCCCATTTCTTTTGCTTTCTCACCGACAAAATCAAGCTGTTCTTCTGTCAGTCTTAACGTAAATGTTTTAATACTCATTAGTAGCATTTCTCCTTTCTTGAAGTCATATTGACTTCTTTCTTATAATATACCATGAAGTCATTTAGAAGTCAATAACATTTTCTATTTTTTTAGAAAACGTATCAATCAAGGTTCTCGTCATTATGACGAACACCTTTTCGCTAAAATTTTAGCAGAATTGGCTTCCACAAAATAATGGAGCCGAAATTTCGGCGGCTTATTCACTGTCGAATTTTCGACAGTGTGCGTCTCGTCTTTTAGGAAGAGTCGCAGTTAGCCGAAGTAAAATTGACTTTGGTGATTGAAGCATCCACTTTTCCGCATGAATGCGGAGTCACTAGTCATTGTGGCGAACCTAGGACAAATTGTCCGAAATGCTAACCGTCATCAAATTGATGATAGTTCAAAATATCAATCATAGAAGTAGGGTGCATCAAATTAGAAGCACCCCTATTAAAAATAAAAGGTGTCGAAATTTCTACGCCTTTTCGCCATGTATGGCTAAAACCCATATAAGCTGCTCAAATTTGTGCACCTTGTATGAATAAACAGTTTGCCATAGTAACGAAAGGTCAATTTGTCCGTTCGCTTCTCATTGCGAAAAACAGCTCCATAAATTTGTGGAACAGCTATTAACCGTCTTGAAATTCACGACAGTTTTTTACTGACGATTCGTCATTTTGATGAATCGTTATTTTTTTTCAAATTTCCTATTCCACTATCCGTTTTGGAGTGGTAAAATACAGATATCATACTGATTTAGGGAGGAAAATGCATATGAAAAAATCCAAAAAGCTACTGGCAATTTTTACCATAATGTTACTAATTGTCTGTATGGCAGTTCCAGTATCGGCGGCCGGTAAAATTAACAAGAAAAAAGTCACTTTGAAAGTCGGTCAAACATTGCAATTAAAAGTGACTGGAACAAAAGGAAAAGTAAAATGGACAAGTAGCAAAAAATCTGTTGCAACGGTATCTTCTAAAGGACGTGTAAAAGCGAAAAAGAAAGGTTCCGCTACAATTACCGCAAAGATTGGTAAAAAGAAATACACATGTAAAGTTACTGTGAAAAAGGTTTCTAATGGCAATGGCGGTTTTGGTGGAAATCCAAATGCTAACAGCAGTGGTAAAAAGAATGTTGTTAGTTATCATGCAGAATCTACGCCGTATGGAGCTGTGGCAATTCTGGAAAACCATTATGACCATGCAGTTGATCTGACCGTTGAATTTATCTATTATCTGAATGGAACAATGGTCGGAGTTGATAAGGATTATAATTTCGCGTTTGCAGCACATTCAAAATGTGCACTTCAAGGCTGGAATTCTGATAAAACGTGGGATTCTTTTAAAATCAATTTGAATATTAAGAAAGCATCTTCAAGTGTTATAACAAATAACTCGGGAATTCATTATTCAGCCAATTTTGGAAATAGAAATGTAGTGGTAAAAGTAGATAACAATGGACGGAAAAATGCGTTTACCACTATTGCAATTGTATTTTATAAAAATGGTAGGATAGTGGGGTATGATGATCGTAATGCTGATGTAAAAAATCCAGGATCGACAGCTTATCTCGAATTTGATTTTCCATTTGATAGGAATTTCGAGGATATCATACCAGATAAATTTGAAGTATATGTAAATGATTCGTATACATATAGCTGGATGAATTAAGATAAAAGGCTAGGGAGAAATCCCTAGCCGATTTTTTCTACTTATCGTATGTTCTATGTTCAAACATTACTTTTGTTCCAAATATATCTATATCATTTGCACCTGTATATAACTCTTCGTATGTTCCATTCTGGTTATCTTCTGTTTCGTAAGTAAACTGAGTTATAAATTTATATGATACGTTATTCAATTCGTATTCTCCGCTGACTTCTGCTAAGCCATTGCAAGCTTTGAATGTGCATTTACTCTCATTTTCAGTTCCGATATTCAATGAAATGGATTTATCCAACTCGCTTTGTAATATTTCTTGCGTTATCCTCATAAGGAAAGTACGTTCTTCATCAGAAAGTTCGTTTTCGGTTTTTATTATCCAAGGAAATCTCATTGATAAAGGATGATCGCTTGAGCTATTTATTTTCGTTCCACTTTTTGTATCATAGACATTAGTTGACAATAAAAAACCAACATTTGAACTAATACCTATGCTACAAATAGTGGTATAGTCAAACCATTCCTGTGAAGACATATTCGCAAAAATTTCATCCATTTCCATAAAACTGACATTTACTTTAAATAAATCAGTTCTGACGATAAGTGTTTTATATTCCGTCCCTTCCGAATCTTTTCCGCTGTATTCTTCTGTATAAAATGCATTATCATCATTTTCATACTGTTGCAAAAATGTATTTACATCATCAATACTTGCTTTTACTGCGATAGGTGAAAAACATTCACATATTATTAATGTTGACGCAACAATAACTCTTTTCACTTTCTTCATACACTCATACCTCCCAATAATTGTTACCCATATTGTACCACCTTGGGACGCATTCTGAAAGCACTATTTCGCTTTTCTATCAATTTCCGCAGTTACGGCAATCAAAAGAGCTTCGGCAAATTTCGCACCAACCGAATCAGTGTATTTATCGTGAATCTGCTTTGCTTCCATGGTGAGATTTTCCCACTGTGGAATATCGTCTTTTGAGATAAAAGCATACTTCTTGTGGAGATTCCATATATCTTGCCAGATGGAAAAGTAAGTCTGTTTAAAGTCCATCAGCGTAAAGAACCCCATGATATTTCTCGAACCTATGCTCTTGCTTTATTTCTGGGTATTTGTTCCAATCTACCTTGCTATAAAACATCTTTGTTGGCCTGGCAAATAGTTCCTTACCGCCATACAAAGCTCTGTATACTACCAAATCTTCCCCTGTTTCTGTATGTCTGGCATATCCGATAAACTTATACAAATACTCGTTGTTGCGTGGCTCCTTGATGGTTTCTCTCTTAAAGTGCTGTACAATGTCTCCTGGTTCAAATAATGGTCTATACATTTTCTTTCTCCTCCTCACCCAGCTAAAAGAATATCTCCAGGATTAACTTCATGGAGTTTTGTTATCTCAACATCTTTCTTACTCTCCCCTTCCCAAATCAAGCCAAGGCTCAGAGCGATTCCTTTAGCTTCGTTTTCACTTCTGGCGCATACAAGCACATCATTAATACCCATATCGCATTCTATTCTCTTTGTTCTTGAAACCAAGTAAAGATTCCCGTTTATTTCCATGCTAACGTCCTCCATAATTTGTTGACTTCTTCGCCCGAAAATCAATTTTATTGGCTTATGCCTATATTTTATAGTGTGAGTGGTTTTGTAGCGGATCCGGTTATTTTATCGCAGTAATTCTTTATCAATAATCTGGAAATTTGCCCTGTGGATATAAAGAGCTTTTCCGTCAATCATTAACTTTGTCATTTTAGGTAGATCGTCCGGGATTTTCCAGAACACCTCGTCACCAGAATATGCGGCTATCGGTTGTCCAAGTTGAGATTTGATTACTACAACCCTGGATTTCCCAAAATAATTTTTATAATAATTCACAATCCCGGCTATGTATGCATTCTCTGAAATCTTCCCGGTTGAATGGCTGGTAATATCTTCCTGGGTAAAATCAACCTCCGGCTCCAATCCTTTTTGCTCAAAAATACAAGTATCACCACAGCTTTCAATTTCTTTACCGTCAATCAGAATTGTAATAACGGAAGATACGTCATAGCTGGTTGTTTCGTTACCCTCGCTATCGTAGCCCTTGGATTTGGTTTTATTCCCGGCAATGTTGATCTTGTCCCCAGTGGTGGTCATAACCTTTTTGCCGTAGTTATCGTAGGTATAGATTGTGTAGCTGTTTCCAGAAAGATTTCCTTTCACGTCATTCATGTAATCGTCATTCGCTGCACAGCCTGTTAGCCCTGTGATAATGCAAATACAGGTAATTATCGCCAGTAGTGTTTTGATTCTTTTCATGGTTTTTGTCCTCCCTCATATGTCTCATAATCAATCGTCCCCAGATCACCGTACACATCTGGGTAATAGATTCCAACCCAAAAGTTATCTTCCATTGCTTTGTAGTAAGTTACTTTTACATTCCATCTCTGTACCTCGTCAATAATTTCTTTGTTAAGAAGTCCGAATTGATCTCGGCAAGCTTCACTTTCCAGTTTGTAAGTCAATGCTTTGTATTTCTCGGCATTTGCCTGTCTGGTGGCGGTAACCGTAGTCTGGCTTATTGCTAAAAGCAATCCAGCGATCAAAAGATATACCGCACCGATAAAAGCCACTGCTACGCCCAAAACAAGCACGGTTGCGCTCACATTCGAATACTCATATTCGTAGCTTAAAGATTCTCCTATTCTATTTGCAATCAGAATAACAACGCCGACTGCAAAAATGATTATTGATAGCCAAAATATCATAGTGTGTCCTCCCTGTCCTCAATTTTCATTAACAAATTTTTCCGTATGTAGCCAGACATGAAATGCGAATAATGGTGATCCGTGTACTCACTAAATGAAGTGCCAAAGTATTCATCAATCACTTTCATATATGTTTCAATCTCAACATTCTGGAAGTAATCTGGATTTGGCCCGAATCCAAACTTGTCCAGGATATTATCCAAAGCGTCTTGATTGATTTTTGTGTGTGGTTTTCTGGTTCGTTCTTCGTACCTCTTGAAGAAATACTTCGATACTACCAGGAAGCGGTTGGTTGTATATGGGCTTGTCGTATATCCCAATTCTTCAAGCCGTACTGAAACCTGGTTCTTGAATGCAGACCAGTTAAAAGATTTACGGTCTATTGGAATATACTGGATGTTATCCTCAGTCAACATATTTTTGATATGTTGAGAATTGAACCACTCGTTAGAGTGGTATGCATTTTTCTTTTCTTCTTTTAACTCCGTAGGAGATGTAGTATCTGGTATAGTAGTTTCTGAATGATAATCTTTGAAAGTATTCTCTGGTAATGCTTCCCCCGAACTGTCTTTGTGCATTTCGTCATTTTGTCTATGCCTTTCGTCATTCTGTCCAGATGCACATTGGCTATTTGTCTTTGGGTTCTCCTTTACTATACCATTTAATATGTTTTCAAGAACATCTTCATTGATGGAATACCATTTTGTACGGTCTCTTTGGTCTTTATTATAATTTCCAGTGATAACAATTCCGGAAGAAATTAAACTTTTAAAAGCTCTTTCTATAGTTTTTGTAGACCACCATGGGAAATTATTCTTTTGCCATTCTTCCATCGTGTTAAAAGTCCAATATCTTCCATCATAATAATTTCTTTGCAATTTTTCATTTATTTCAAGCCAGTAATAAATTTGGCGTAAAACAATGGCTTCATTTAGCCCTAATTTTACTGCTAAATCTGGTTTGATGATAACGCTTTCTTTGCTGGATAAAAAAAGATCTGATAATTTACCTTTCATATTAGATAACCTCCTTGTTGGTCGTAGGCACTCTCCGTATTGTGCCAGAATCCTTGATTTATAAAAACAGTGGACAGGCGTATCAAGGTTTACGCTTTTCGGCGGCCAACCTAGCCCACTGGTTTTACCGAATTAATTAATCAAACATTTTGAATGTTTCTTTGCAAAATTCCTCATAGTCGGTATTCCCGACCAGTGGCATTTTATTTCTCAGCTTTTCCATGGCTTTAAAAAATTTGCCTTGATCTTTGTTCCAGATTTTACAGGAAACAAGAAGATACTTCTCTTCTGTGTGTCCATATTCTTTTCCGAAATTCACTCTGATTTTCTCATTCTTAAAAAGTTGGTCTGCCAGATACTCTTCTGTATCTGCAAAAATGTATTCACTGCGGAATAAATGCTTTTGGATTAAGATGTAATTTTTATATGACATGATATTCCTCCCTTTGAAAAAGGTTCCATTTTAAATCGAACCTTTCCAGACCTCATTTTAAATGCGGGCTGTCTAAAAGATCAAAATTTATGCCGCAATTTTATTAATTCCTTTATTCAGAATAAATTCTTTAATTTCGTTATACCCCCAGCCATATCCGACCAACGCACTTACAAGCATTTCAGCATTTTGTATTTTCACAAGATCTTCTTCCGAAAAACAATCTCTCATATTTTCTTTTCTGGAGATTCCAAAATCTTCTCTCAGCTGCTTGGCGTTTTTACCAAATATGGACTTGTAAATAACGTCCGTATATGTAGAATAGGCATGTCCGTGCATTCTTTCATTTTCAGAAGATTGTTGAATTGCTTTTGTCAACGCCTGTCTTACTGCTATTCCTTTGGCTCGTTCAAGTTCTGCTGCACGCTGCTTTTTAAAAGCAATTTTTAAGGATTGTTCGCAACCAATAAAATAATTTCTTGCTTGTTCTCCTCTTTCAGATTTTGATAGCATTGAAAGTTTTTTGGCAAAATGGGCAGTTATCTTATAATCAACAGTTTTATTACCCTCGACATCAATGTCGAACCCCCAATAGTCTTCATTTTCTACCGCAAATGAATTGTCGATAATATTTGTTTTCGCCCATCTTGAAAATTGTCCCTGTGCAAGTCCTAAAAATGAATATAGTTTTCTTGCAGTAGTCATGCCTTCTTCGTCAATCCCAAGTGCAATCTCAATAGGTGTCTGTTCACTTGTTATCAAAACTTCATTTTCCATTCTCCATTCCTCCTTATATTGATGGATAAAATAAAAAGAGCCGCCAAGTAAGATAAAAATTCCTCAAAATCGAGAAATATTAATTTCTTCTTAGCGGCTCAAAAATCAAGACCGTGTGTACTTCTTCATTGAAGAAATTATACCACACAATCAGCCAAAAATCAATATGCCGGGGATGGTTTGAAACGGCTATCCGTATCATTTTGGGCTTTTGTTACTGCTTTCGCAATCTCGCTTCCGTCCAGAATAATACTGTTCATAATGTACTGCGGATTCTTATTTCCGCTGTTCATACTCATTGCCATTGCAACTCCCTGGGCTACTGCTTTTGCCATTTCTTCTTTTGTAAGTCCCATGCTTCCGTCCGAACTGGAAACAATGCTGTCTGCGATCTTCTTCATGGTTCGCGGATTTTCTAGAGGAAGAACGGCTTCGGAACCGGCTTCACCGATACCAATTACCTGTGCACCGTTGAAAAGGCCACCTTTGGCGTACCATTCCACATTTGAGTTCCACCTCCATTTATGAGTATTTCCCTCTTGCCAGTTTGTATAATTCATTTGCAAATGTGGCGTTTTTATATCAACAGATTCTATTCCACGTTTAAAATCATTCATCGCATTTAGCCCAACAGAATAGAGTCCCGAAAAATTTCCATTAATAGTTTTTCTGATTGAAGAAAAAACTCTTGCAACAGACGACATATTATTTTCGGCATAAGTAAGCATTTTTCCAGTTTCCGTGTCAACTTTACCAGAAGCCTTTTCCCAAATCTGGTTTGTATTAATAAGAACAGAAGACCAATAGCTTTGAATGGTTGTCATAACCTTACCCATTACATCTTTGGTATCGGTGTCCATGGTTCCGAGGGCTGTCGATACAGCACTTGCAGAATTTCCCCAGTTTGTTTTAGAGTTGGTTTCAACATCATCATTCGTGTTCTTTATCTTCGACCAAATAGAAGGCATTGTGCTTTCTGTGCTTTTTTTCATTCCAGCCATTGCCGTGCTTACGGCGGCATTGGCGAGACCAAAGCCAGTTTTTGTCTTGGACGATACGGAGCTAGAAGCATTTGCAACAGCGGTAGTAATACCTCCCACTGCTGTTTTCACAGATGTATTCATTCCATTGAAAGAATTCTTTGCACTTGTTTCCATTGTGACAACTGCATCTGGAAAATCTTTTCTGAGTTTTTCATCTAATTCATCTAACGGAACGCCAGCATTTTTTAATGACTTATAAACTGCATCTAATGCTTCTTCTGTATTAGCATATGTTCTTCCAGATATTGCACTATCAAGAGCATCTTTAGCAGTTAAGTAGTCTCCACTAAATTGCTCGGAACTAAGGCTTAAAAGATAAAGTTCGTCTTTCAAATCAGATATGCTAATTTTTGTTGTGTCAAATTTTCCTGCTGATTCAGATACACCATCTCCAAGGGCTACAGCTTTATCAGTCATATCTTCCAAAAATCCAGATGATACGCCTGCCTGTGCACCGTATTTTTCGAGAATTTTTCTTGCATCTTCGGTTGATACGCCGAATTCTCCAAGTTTCTGAATGAAACTATCGTACATTTCAGAATTTGATTTTCCGGCACTTTCATCTGCTTCAATTAACTTCCAAAGCTCTTCTGCTTGATCTTGCGTTATCTTATGAGCACTTTCCATCTCACCTGTATAATCATGGAGATAACCACCTGTTTGTGATAGAATTCCATTTCCACCTTGCGCAGCTTCTGTAATACTTGCAATTCCTTTAGCAAGTTTAACAGATAATGCCGTTGCAACAAATACAATCCCAGCGGTTCCAAATATAGCACCAAGTGTTGAAGAAAATGAAGATAATCCACCTTTAGCCGCCGTTTCCGCTGCTCCACCAATATCACCGATGATAGTAGGAAGAGAAGATGCGGTATCAAGTGGGAAATTCAAAAGTTTTGATGCCAATGAACCGATTCCGCTAGCAAAGGAAAAGATTTTGGTGGCAATATCTTTGGCTATTTTGATTGCAAACAATGTTCCAAATGCAGCACCAACTTGTTTTATAAATTCTGGATCAACTCCACTTAATTTTTCAGCCAGCCAATTAATAGCATTTGCAATACCGTTAATTAAGTCCGCTCCAATATTAATTATTCCTTCAAGCCCGGTAATCAACGCATCTGCAAATCCCTCTGCAAATGGTTGGAATGCAGACCATAAATTTCCAAGAGCAGTTCCAACAGCATTCCAATCAACCTTATCAATAAAATTCTGTATTGAGGTTTTTACACGGTCAATACTGCTCCAAATCCACTCCCAGTCAACATCAATAACTCCGAAATTATCAAGCGCAAGTACGATTCCACCGATGCCAAGCGCCATTGACGCATAAGGATGTTTTGCCAATAAAGCAAGTCCTTTTCCTAAGGGGCTGTCTTTTCCAATGATTCCACCAATAAAGGTTAATCCTTTGAATCCAAGGATTGCAATGGAGATTTGTCCAAGTCCTTTTCCAATTGCCTGTGCAGTTTCCGGGCTGATATTCTTTATTGCATCGGCAATTGAGTTCAAGCCTCCAGGAAGTGTTGTATTGATGAAATTTTCTCCAACATCGAGCAAATCTTTGAAGAAGTCAACAATTCCCTGTCCAACATTTTGTGCAAATGGCGCAAGTGCATCCCAGAAGTTCTTCAATGCCGAATTAAGTTCGTCCCATTGAATGTTGTTTCCGAAATTTGTTAATGCGTCAACAAGTTCCGGAATTGCACTATTCATTGTCCATGTACCTACCGGCACTAAGAATTTCTCATAGAAATCCATGAGACCAGTCCAAACAAATTTTGTTGGCTTTTGAAGCATTGTAAAGAAACCGGAAAGTGAGCTATTCAGTTTACCCCAATTGATTTTATTCAGTAAATCATTCGTAATATTAAAGAACCGTGGAAGCCCGGAATTATCAGATAACATCCATAATCCAATTGGTTTCAGATAGTTATTCCACAAATCTTTCAGAGCTGTAATAGAGAAGTTTCCAAGCTTGCTAAGACCTTCATCATAAAGTTTCTTGATTGATGCAGTTGTTGGTTTAGCCGCTTTACGAATTTTTTTAAATACAGCTACAATCTGATCAGCGGCATCATTTGCCTTATTATTCATTTCTTCAAAAGCTTTATCCCATGCAGCTTGATACTCTGACAGGGCTTTATCTAATGCAGCATCCAGTTCTGGAAGGTGTGCACTCGCACCGCCTCCACTTCCGGAAGAGCCGGAAGAATTGCTAACTTTTGCATCATTTAATTGATTTAATTCATCAAATGAAAGCACAGAAAGAGTTTTTTGTAATTTCTTCGCATTGTCATTTGTTTTGTCAAGCCCGGAAGCTGCATCTTCTGTACTATCTGCAATACTTCCCATATCAACTGCGGCACTTCCTGTTGAGGCAACATAGTCGGACATTTTGATGCCTAAAAGTCTTCCAATCCACGAAAAAGCTCTCTGAATTGCAATAACAAAGGCGTTCATATATGGAAGAATCTTTGAGATAATTGGAATGAATAATGAACCGATAGTTCTTGAAAGTGCCGAAAAATTAGATTGCAGTAATCTTAATTGGTTTGCCGGCTGATTTATCGTATTAGCCAGGTCACCCCATGCATACTTTGAACTATTCAAGATTGTTATAGTTCTCAGAATAGCCTTGTCCGATTGACTTAAACTTGATACAGTAGCGTCAATTCCAAGATTATAAAGTTCCTGTTGTAAATTTGCCACACGGATATTAATGCCGTACTTGTCAAGAGCCCGGCTCATTCCGGCTATTCCGGATGCCATATCATTCCATACATTGTTGAACTCAAGGTTCTTTACAGAAGCAAGGTCTGCCCCGATTTCTGTTAAAGCTTGTGAAACCTTAGTTGATGCATCTGCTGTTGCCCCCATAGATGATGCCATCTGAGCATAGGTGGCTTGATAATTCATCGTTTGGTTCGGATCAAGTCCGAGGCTCGTGCCTTTTGTTCTAGTCAGATCACCTGCATCTGATACTTCAAATCCAGTCATTTTTTTTGTCAGTTCTTTTGCACGTTTTTCAAAAGAACCCACATATTCCTCTGCGGATTTTACTCCTGCATTCTGCCACTTGCTCACGTCCAATCCGTCTGTAACTTGTTCGAACGCAGAATTGAAATAGTTCAATGTTTCAACATAATCAGATGCAGACTTTACAGAATTCCAAAGTGCTTTAATTCCTCTTGTCACAGTAAAAAATTTTGCATATAAACTAGCAAGCTGTGAAGTTAATGAGCCAGTCTTTCTTGTGGTTACAGTTGCGGTATTTCCAAAATTAGCTAGTGCAGAGCTTGCAGAGCCAATCATGGAAGCTAATTTTCTTCCTGCATTTCCAAGTCCATTTGCGGCATTTGATAATCTCGAAAATGAATTCGTAAGAGAATTTGTGGCTTTATTTATTTTCCCACTTGCAGTAGCTAACTGTGCCAAAGCTTCTGTCATTCTTACTGTGTTTTCGTTGATTTTTGGTGCGGTTTTCATTACATTGAAGAATGACAATACTTCATTTGCTAGTGTTCCAAGTTGTCCAGAAGATTTAGAAATTTTACCGCCAGCACTTGCCAATTGTGCAATTGACTGAACAAACCTATTTACGGAATCTGAAATTCCATCAACACCAATAAAGCTTTCTGTGATAAATTTCAAGCTACTTCCCAATGCAGGTAATTCAGTCGATACATTTGCAATATATTCGCCGGAATTGGCTAGTCTAGCCATTGAATTAACAAAACGATTAACACTTGCAGATACATCCGGTATTGCCGATAATCCAGATAACTGAGTGATTATCTCGCCAAGTTTCATAGAATTAAAATTACTAATATCTACCTGGCTAAATCTGCTAATGGAATTAATGATTGCGTTCAAACCGGAAGCTTTATAATTAACATTTCCCATGGCTCTTAAAGAATCTGAAAACTGTTTCATTCCATCGGCAATGCTTGTCATCTGTCCTGCATCAATTTCTTTAAGTTTTCCGGTAACTGCATCTTTAATTCCTGTAGTATCTACATCCAGAGTGACTTTTACAGCGTTATATTTCAGTTCAGCAACTTTATTGATTGCCTTCTGAATATCCATTGTTATCTTATCCGTATTGATTTTTACATCAATAGGGAGCTGACCGTCCGTACCTTTTAATGCGTCATTAAGTCTTGTTTTTACCTGTTCAGCGAGCTGCTGAGTGGAATCGACAGCCATTCCCCACACTTTGTCCGATGCTTTTGAAGCGTTTTCTCCATAAAGCGATTCTATTGATACTGGCTTTATTGATTCTCTAACTTTTTTGATATTTTCAAGTATGGTAATCAGCTGATCTGCTGCATTTATAGTATCTCTTGGTACAAGAGTTGGGAATCTATCTGCTAATTCTTGCCAGGATTTGTCAAGTGTAATGCCTTTGGTTGCATCTGTAACAACCTTATTCAGATTGTTTTTCAGAATCTCAGAAAATTCGCCTTTACCAAGGTCGGCTTTTAGCATATCGGAAACATAGATTTTCTTGTTTTTGAAGTAATTATTGAAATCAATCCATTCTTGTTCTGCTCCATCTAAGTAGCTTCCAAGATTAGCTTTTACTACACTTCCGCTTTTGAGAATCGTATTTCCAATTTCTTCAACAATGCTTCCAACATTTCCAGAGATTTCTTTTCCGTCAAAAGACTGTGCCATTTCCTTTGCAAGTTCGTTCATTTGAGAACGAACTTTTGAAGCAGCACCGCCTTTTAAGTTAAATGCTTCAATTAATTGCTTTGAAATGGAAGAGGTATCAATTTTAATATCACGTACTGTTTTATCAATGGCGTATTGCAGTTTTTGTGTTTGATCTCCACCCTTGATATCCAAATCAATACTAATCTTTTGATTCTGAAGATTGCTAAGGTTGATTTTACTAAGTGTGTTTAATTTTGAAATAGCACTATCAAGCCCAAAAGTACGGACATTTCCTAGAGAATTAAAGGCAGACGTAACCCTTCCAAGTTCCCTTGCATAACTACGTAATCCATTTGTATTAACTCCGCTTAATGCGGAATTAACTTTTGTGAGTTTATTTGAAAGATTAGTCAGCGCACGTACTGCTTTTTCTGTACTACTGCTAATTTGTATATCAAGGGTATCAATGGTATTTTCAGCCATTTTATTTATCCCTCCTTTTTTACAAAAAAATAAAGGGCAGACAAGACTTATTCATCCTGCCTGCCCTTTTCATGGTTAAGCTCAAAGTTCGCCTGCATGAGTTGCAAGCTTGCCAAAAGTGCGTTTCTCTGTTTTTTCTTTTCTTCTTCGGAAAGTATGCCTTCCTGTTTACGCTTTTCTTCCTCCGCTGATTCCAGTAAAGGTTTCTTCAAATACTCTGCTTTGGATTTTTTCCCAATTAAAGCATTTGCAACAGCCGTAAATGTAGCCGATGTTTGATAAATACCAGCTTGCCAGAGTTCGGCATCTTTCCTCTTTTGGCGTATCTTTTCAGCTTCGAGATAAGGCTTTAATTCTGCTGGGGTGGAATCCATAAATTCTTCTTTAGATACACCAATAGAGAGGTATAAAGGAAGAATCTCTTGGTAAACAACTTCTCGAAAAGTTAATTTTTCTTTTCGTGATCCTGTGGGAGCTTCGTTGCATTCTTCTCTACTGCCTGTGCTTCTGCTACTGCATTCAGCAGACCGGATAAAAAACCGTTTTTCTCCAATTCTTTGTCAAGAAGTTGGTATAAATCAAATCCGCTTTTGGGATTTTCCTCAGTTCCTTCATCTTCGTAATCATCCAAAAGGTCACAGACTTTATTAAGAACAACTTCTTTTTCAGAATCACTTTCATACCCAAACTCTTCCTTGTGCTTCTTTTGAAGTCCAGCGAGAAGCAGTTCCGGGAGAAGAGAAATCATCTTCTGAAGGCTTCTCTCTTTTCCATCTGTAATCCCCTGTACCTTGTCCAGCACATCTGTTTTTGTAAGAAGTCCATATCCAAATACAACCTTATACTCTTTTCCATGTACATTGAAAGTTACCATTTTATAATCCTCCCGATATATTTTGTTAGCTAAGTGCCATTGCGCCTGTGGAATCTGCTACTGCTTTTGCGGTGTCTAAAGCCTGTGTAAGCTCTTCGGAAACAACTTTTGTATCAAGACCTTTATATTCCTGAATAATGAGAGACAGCGGAATTGTTGCTGCTTCATTCTGTCCAATATCAGACAATGGAATATTTTTTCCAGGGTCTGCGATAACAAAAAATGCATCAGCGAGGTCTGGAAATACAACTTCAAACCAAACTCTAAATCCTTTTGGCTTTCCTGTTGCCGCATCAGTCATAAGCTTCTTTAATGCTGTGATAACATCAGCGTTAAGATTGAAGGTTACATCCCAAGTACCACCAGTATCCTGTCTACCGGACGCATACTGTGTAATGAAGTCTTCAAGAGCTGATACGTCAATCTGCTCTGTGTCAAGGGGAATTCCACCAATGGAACTACATCTTTTTAACCAGGTAAATGCAGTTGGCTTTGTTCCTTTAGCGGTTTCAACACCGTAATGAAAAGTTACGCCAAGTGTTGTTAAATCTGCCATTTTGATAGGCTCCTTTCTTTAATTCAAGTTTTATGCACGTAACCCTGTGCCGGGAGATAGCGGATCACCGCCTTTCTACTCTTCTTTGTCTGTTTTCAGTTCTGGTAATCCTGCTACAGATGTAAGCAGTGATAAAAAGCCGGAAAGTAAAGACGCGGATAAAACCATTTTCCAGTCAACACTGCCAATTACAGTTGCGGTTCCGATGGTTGCTATTGCTGTTTGTGCGACTGTTTTTACAGCTCTAATTCCTGCTGCTTTCAGCCAAAGTAATTTATCTGCTTTCATTCGGCATTCTCCTTTCATATTTTTGGATAAAAAAATAGAAGCATTTCTGCTCCTAATCTAATAAAGTTCCTGTATATATTCGGCTGTATCGGCTCACAAGCTTTTTGATTCCACTGTCACCAAAAAACATAGGCTCCGGTCCGTATGTGCGATGGAACCCCATGCTCACCATAGCTTTGTGACTTGTTTTGTCCAATTCATACACTCTGGTTAATGCTTTGCTCCCAGATGTGAAGCAATTTACTTGAAATGATGGCATTGTTGCGCATTCATCTCCTTCGAGGTCGCCTCTCGTAATTGGATTTCCAAGCATATAAAGCTGTGCATATGCTTTTTTGCCGGAAGCATTTGTCTCGCTCCCATCCATGGAATAATTGTCTGCGCCGGTAATCTTAGAAACAGCCGCTCCCCACCTTGAAAAAACTTCCAATACAGGAGATTCTATTGTGTCTGGCATATCTGTCACCTCACAATAAAAAATGCGCCCACCTTCATAGTGAACGCATTGCATATCTTGCTACAATTTAACACTGTAATCATAACATAATTGGTTGGTATCATTCAGTATACTTTGGTATCAACTTCAAGAAGAGAACATCTCTTTGGCAATTTTGCGGATATTCTGAATGATTTCTACGCTTGCCTTATACATTGGCATTGTAGCTTCTGTGCCGTAAGAACGTACCCATTCTCCAGAATCAGAAACATATACCCAGGAATCGTTTTTTCCTTTTCCTTGTCCGTAAGAACCGATTGTATAACCAAATTCTTCTCCTTTTGGATGCGGACTAGAACCAGCCGCACCATTGTAGTGAATACCTGCACCGAACTCAATGAATAAAATACTTTTTCCTTCGCATATTAAGTGAGATTCTGCATAGTCCCCAAAACTGTTGATTTTGATATAAGTATTATGGTTCTTGTCGGAATCGCCTTGTGCTGCCAAAATATTTTGGTCAATAACTGGAATCCCTAATTCACATAATCTTTTTATGAAGATTTCATTTTTGCTCCTTAAAGATTTTTGATATTTTTTTATTTCATCAATAGCTTTTTGGATTGATTTCTGTGATAAGGTACACTTTATTGTCTTACCCATCTTCATTCCCTCTCTTAGAAATTCCGTATCTGGCAATATTGCCTTTTTGTGTATCTAAAATCTTCTTTAGTACATAATCTGGCAATACTGTAGGTTCGCCATCTTTGTTCAAAATAAGGCTTCCGTCCTCGCTTATTTGTGGAATTCTATCTATCCAAAATATGTCCGCTTCCTGTGGATGAAAATTTCGATTAAAGCTTGTAATGTACCTATCATAATCTGGCACTATTCCGGCTGCAATTTCTTCTGGTGTTCCGGCTGTAGATGATACAGAAAAAGAGTATAAAACTGGTTTCTCATAAACTTTAATACGGTCTAATCCTTCTGTTTTTTCTGTTATTCGTGACCAATATACTTTTTGCTTTTGACGGACTAATCCTCTCATGCAGTCATCCTTTCCATTCCAACAGGAGAAACATATGTGAATTGGTTTCCTAAAATATCTCTGGCTGTGCCAATAACAAACTGTCCATAGTCGGACAGAATATTGCATACAAATTCCTCTGCGTCCACCCAATATCGTTTCTTAACCATGCGGTGAAGTTCTGTTAATAGACCGTAGCTGAACATCACGCAATGACCTAATTCATGGATAAATACACGATTTAGAAGTTCGCCATGTAGGTTGTTCGCAATCGAAATTGTCATTGTAGAGTAATCAGATACAGCAAGTGTCCTCTGCCCTGTACGGTCAATCAAAACATTATCATGGGGAGAAACAAAGTGAACTCTCCATAAGTCCCCGTTCATATAGAATTGTTTCAGCATGGTTTCTCACCATCCTTTCTACGAAAAAAGCCCCTGCCGCATTAATTTGCGACAAGGACTTAATTCATTTATTGCTCTAGTTCATCTGCTGTACAAGTCTGGTCAGGTCAGTTTTCATCTGCTGTCTGAGCGTTGCATCTGCATCCGACCACATTTCCGTAAGATTACGGATAATATCGGAAGTGTATTCTTTCATGGAATCATCCATTTTTCTCTTTGATTCAGCGTCTTTGGAATCATGATAGTGTCTACGGTTTTCATCGTATTTATCATAAGATTCTCCGTATCTGGACTTCTTCCAATTCATATTCATACCATCATTTTCCATATCACTACGCTCTGGATGATATCCCATGCGGTACATATTGCGCTCAAATTCTGGATTGTTTAAATACTCATCCATCCAGTCATCATCCTGCATATACAGATACGGTCTATAGCCTTTTCTGGTTCCCCTACCTTTTGGAGCGAAACGCCCATTTGAATAGCGGTAACGGTCATAGCCCATGCGTCCAAGATACTTTTCTTCCTGTTCGCATTCGTCCATAGCTTCTACGATTCTGTAATCTTTATCTGCACAAATCGCGCACTTTACGGATTCCATGCAATCTTTCAAATCGTCCCAATCTTGAGAACTGAGATTATCGAAGCCATGTGTTTTGGCTTTTTCCATAGCCCATTTTCCCATTTCCATTGCAACTTTATGCATTACAGTGCCCCCTTTCTAACAGCCTGCGTAACAGGTGCTTCTGTCGTTGGGGCTGTACCATTGATTGCAGTCAGATTGTTATTCGGGCTACATGCCGGGTTTCCTAACATTTTGAACACTCCACCAGTAGCACTTGTTACAACTCTGGTTGCGTATTTTGTTCTTGTTCTGACACCACATGCTGTTACCTGTGCGCAGCAACGATTCTCTAGCGGATACAATGTTGTTCCTGTTCCTATCTGAATCATCACTGGGGCAGTAATTGTGGTTGCATTTGGAATAGATTGTGCTAAAACAATGCAGTATTTTTCTCCATTATTGTAGCTTCCTTCTGGAATAGTAACCACAAGATTTCCACCTGTGAATGCAATTGCGGTAGACAACACAAGGTGATTGCAAAGCTTACAAACATTCTTACATGCCATATTTTTTACCTCTCAATCAATAAGAGGTGAGCCGCAACCCACCTCTTAGAATTAGTCAACCTCTAAGGGTGAGTTCAACAACTTTTGTTACTTTTAAGATAAATAGTCAGGGATATTCATTCTAGGGCTAGAATTTCCAGTTCTGTTCTTTTTACCAAATAAGCACTCTTCCGCACTCCATCCGGCATGTACCCTATACGCAATGGTTTCTTTTCCTATTCCAAGTTCTCTACTCCACTGAGAAATTGTTTTCTTTTTCCCACCGTACTCTAAAAATACGCTTCTTCTTTTGTTGCTGGCTTGTTCAAACCCAGTAATCCAGCAACAATTTTCGGGACAATAATTTCCATTTACGTCTTTTCTCTCAATGGTTAAGTCTTCTTGATATCCATTCGCATAAGCCCATTCTCTAAACGGCCAATATTCTTGCCACTCATCACACAATTTAATTCCACGTCCACCATAGTCTTTATAGTGCGGGTCATTTGGGTTAGTACATCTTGTTTTAATCGAAGACCATTTTTTATATAAAATTCCGGTTGATTCTCCATGACAGTTTCTACTTTGTTTTGAGTAATAACTTCGCAAACATCCGCAAGATGTACTTGTTCCCCTCATTAAATTGTATTGATAGCAATTGACATCATTGCCACAGTCGCAATGACATTGCCAATAATTAGAACGATTTTTCCTGCCTATTTTCTTTACTACGGTCAATTTTCCGAAACGCTTTCCTGCCAAATCTTCCGCTTTTGGGTGTAAACATCCACAACTTTTTGTGTGACCATTTCTTAGTCTAGATGTGTCTACGATCACAATATTGCCACAATCGCATTTGCATTCCCATAACCTATGTTTCCACTTATTGGTTCCTGCGCTAGATTCAACTGTAAGTTTCCCAAATTTTTGACCTATTAAATCTTGATTAACCATGCACCGTTCCTCCTATGATAATTTTATTATATCATAATAACGGTACATATTCAATTTTTAATTTAATTCAATGATAAAATCAGCAACAACCGTTGTTTCCCCCACATCCACAGCTTCCATAATATCCATACAAGTTGCTTGCCGGATATGCAGGAACCGGAAGCGGTGCAGTGCGTCTGAGAATTTCTGCTGTATTTGCGTTCATAGCCGCCTGTAATACCGCATTCTGGTCGGACTGTGAAGCCGCCAGTTTAAGTGCCTGATTCTCTGCTCTGAGGTCTGCTGTCTCTTTCTGGCAAAGATAATCAAGGATTGCTCTTGTGTTGCTATTCTGATTTTCCAGAAGGTCTCTGGTGTTGTTGTTCATTGTGTTCTGGAGAGCACAAGTGTTGGTAGCCAAGTTGTAGTTGATACCCTGGATAGCTTCTCTGGTCTCGCAGCAACAACTTGCTAACTGAGACTGTAATGCATTGGTATTCTGCATACCGGCTACAGTATCAGCATTGATTGCCTGCTGAACGCCGTTGAAGCCTTGAAGCATTCCAACGTTCACGCCATTGAAGCCACTCTGCATGGTATTGTTAAGCGCATATGTGCTATCGCAAATACCCTGCTGAATACCTCTGATACCATTCTGAATATCATTCAGAGCAAAGCTCTCATTGATATCCGCTCTGGTTGCCCATCCTTGGAAACCTGCACCATTTGTACCGTTTCCACCATTGCCGCCCCAGCCGCCAAAGCCGCCGAAACCGCCCCAGCCAAAGATTGCGAAAATAAGGACAAGCCAAATAAGGGAAAAACCATCGCCGCCCCACATGTCGTTTGCACGGTTATTAGAGCCTGTAGCGGCTGCAATGTCGCTAAGACTATAATTTGAACCATTCATCATGTTTTTAGTCTCCTTAAATTTTATTTACAATAGGAGACATCCGCGGCTGTCATCCCAAATTGTAGCGATTCTAAATCACCCAATTATGGGGAAGTTATTTCATCCCTAAAAATTTTTCTAAAATTCCTTCGGGAGAAAAATTCTTTTCTTTAAATATATTTTGCTGGACTTGGTGTAGTTGTTCTGTATCACCATGTTTGTATAAATCAAGAGCATTTTTTAATGTTGGATTGTTTCCAGCAAATTTGCTCATATCGTTCATCATATTATCAACGCTTCCGAACCTTTGAGAAATCATTTGCTGAATTCTTTGTTTCATTATTGCGTTTGGGTTGAAATTCATCTCTGATTACCTCCCTTCTGTGTCTTGGGCGGTTCAGATTGTATTGGCAATAATTCTTTAATTTCAGAAATTTCAGCATGAACATCATCACGAAGTTGGTTGATCAGCGAAACAATATCAACTTGATTTGTGTTATTGCTTTCTGGTTGTTCTCCTTCATTTACAAGTCTATAAGTGAAAATTCGGCTTCTGCCATCTGCCTGTAACTGTTTTCGGTAAACTTCTGTACCGTCAGTTTTTGGATAATAGACAGGGTTTCCAGACATATCTACATCTTTTGCCTTTACAGTATCAATGCCATCAACCATCTGTCCTTGCAACATGGGGATTTGTGGTACTTGTGGCATTTGTTGTATTGGTTGCTGAATCTGTGCCTGTCCGTATGGCATTGCCTGCTGATAACTATTCTGCAATTGTGCTAATCTATCTTGATACGGTTGTATTTGTTGAAATGGTTGTGCAAAATACGGATTACCATACTGCATATCTCAAACCTCCCTTGTTTTTATAACTATATTTTACAATAATAAGAGGTTAATTAACACGCCATGATAACGCCATAAATACGCCATTTTCTATGAATACAAAGAAAAGCCCCGACAATACATCGGGGCGACTTTCATAATTTTCTTCTTTAATTTTCTGTTTATGCGGTCTACGGTTCTTGTGCTGTAGCCCATGATTTCTGAAGCTTCTGCAAGTGTTTTTTCTTCGTAAACACGCAATCGGAATAACTCTTTTTCTCTGGAATCAAATCCAGCTTCACGCAAATAGAAGATTCTTTCATCTTCTGAAAAGTCTTTATAATTATCCATTCCACCGTCCTCCCTGTTAGTGGAATCAATATTTACACCGGGAAAATGCCTTTTAGGGCAAAGCCTAAAACAATACCAATTATGCCAGTTATGACATAAGCAATTATTTTGTCCTGTAACTTTCCTGGCTTTTCCATAAGTGATTTTAAATTGTCGTTCATTTCGTCAACTGTATCTTTGATGTGTCCCAGATCGTTGTTGTATAAAGCAATTTTCTGTTCCAGCGCATTGATACGTTCAAAAAAAACTCCATCCCTTTTGGAATGCTTTTCTTTCATCTCATGGACGGCACTTTCCAATTCTTTCAAGCGGTGTTCGTTGATACACTCGTGTTCACATCCCATCGCTATTCCTTTCCATCACTCCCATTTTTAAGATATTGCTTCTACCCACCTAATTTGAAGCACCCCTGCGATACGTGGGAGGATTGACGTATCACGCACACACCATCTTAGAATCCGATAAATGGAAATACACCATGATTTACATAGATTTCAGTTTCGGAAGTCCAATTTCTGTTTACAGAAGATTCGGAATGTGATCCTTGGAATTCAGCTCCCTGTTTCACCAGAAAGAAAAGAGCCAAATCAAATATGCAATCATAGCAGTTTTCCATATCGGAATTTATTTTCTCATCACTGTAGGATGAAGGATAATTCCTTTTCTTCTTAAATGAACGAATAGCCCTCTCTGCTGAAAGAGGAATCATCCTCGCTGTTTCTGCATCATCTTCAAGATAATTTGTCAAATCTTCTATAAGCTGTTCGTCCATTTAATCACCTACCTTTGCTGAGATAAAATCTCTGATATTATTCCAGCCTTATTAGTTGCTGTCAGGGCATAGCCGTTATCACTTGCAAGTTGTCTTAACTGTGATACAGTCATATTAGACAACTCGCTTTCTGTATACTTATGTGTCGATTCGTCATAAACACTCGCTACAGATGGTGACTGGCTGTTTTCATCGAGACTATGCCCGGTTATTCCCCCGCCTTGGTACCGATAACGATACCGCCGTTAGCTTTTGGTGCAACAGGAACAAACATACCGGATGCTTTTGTCCATACTGCAACTGGGTCTGGTGTAGCCCACATGGAAAGAGTAACAAAGGAACGATTCTCTTCCTGGATAAACTGTCTGTATTCAAGTTCTTCTGGTGTTACGCCCCAAAGACCGGAACCAAAGGAACCATTTGCATTTGCTTCATACAGAGTAAATACATCTTCTTTGAAGTATCTTCCTGTTTTCAGAGTTCCGTCTGCTTTTCTGTAACGATATTTTTCATCGCAGCGATCAATTGTGATTCCGTACTCCTGCATAAGCAGATTTGTAAGCTCCTGTTTTGTCAGAAGACGTTTGTTTGCAGCTCCAAGAACCGCGGTCTGCATTGCAGTATTGCTTCTCATGTAGTTAATCATTTTAAGAGAAGTAAGAGCTTTGTTTACCACGAAACCATTGTCTTCTGCGACGGCAACCATCTTCTGGATATCACCCATGATATCTGCATCCGGTTTAGACCAGTCTGTCATTGTTACTTTTGCACTGGACGGTACGCCGTAATCAATGCTCATATCCACATGATTTTCCTTGATTTTTACAATACCAGTGGAAAGGAACTGGCCTTTCATTACATTCGCCCTTGCGACTACGCCCTCAAAAAGATTGGCTGCATCATCAAATACGAATTTTTTGAGATTATTGTCATCTGGAACACCATTTTCAATCGCTTGCTGTAATCGCTCAGACTGATTGATTTTTCTCTTGATGAAAAGCTTCTCGGTCAGTACCTTTTCAAAACCAGGTCTGGAACCAATTTCTGCTTCGGTATCAAGTGCATGAACAAAAGCTACCTCTGGCAGTCTTTGTCCAGCCATAAGTCTGTAGTATTCAGCTTTCAAATACTGTGTTTTTGTATCTGGGAAAATGGTACCGAGGATACCAGGTCTTTTTACATCAAAGCTCTGGGAGAAATTAAGTCTCTCTTCCTCTGTGATTGTTTCTAATACATTAAATGGCATTTGTCATACCTCCTTAAAATACTGGGTCTTCTGTGACTACAAAAACAATTCCTGCTTTTTCAAGCTCTGTTTTTGCAGTAGTGTCAACTGTTACTGGAAGTCTCTTTTCGAGAACACGGCCTGCGACAATCACGGAAATTGGTCTCTTGGTATCATCTGTCATATCAACATCTTCAAATACAATGCCGATTGCGCCTGTCGCATTTGTTGGATATACGGAACCTGCTTTAATAATTTTCTTAGTTCCAACTGTTTCAGCATTTGTCTGGTCTGCTGTGTAGGTTTTAAGTACAAGTCCGACCTCGGATTCGAGAATATTTGGAGTGGACTCATACTGCTCTGTTTTCATAAAAGCCATTATTTATATCTCCTTTACTTAAATATTTACAGGGGCGTTATCGTCCGCTGATTTAGTTTCCTGGTTCATTTTTGCTGAGTAAGCTTTTGCAAATTCAGCAGCATCGCTTTTCACTGTAGGTTTGCCGCCGCTACCACCACCCGGATTCGGAGTGTTTTCTAATGCTTCTTTCTCCCAAGCTGCCTTTGCGGTATCGAGTGCTGTTTTATTTGCTTCGGAAACTCCCTTAACAAAAGTTTCGACTTCTTTCATTACATCTTCTGGTTTCTCATACGGTGCAGATGCGTATGCTTTAATAGCACTCGCGTATGTTTCGGTTGAAAGTCCTGCATTTGCGAACATAGAAGTAATTTCACTGGTAAGGGCTTTTTTGTTGGATTCTGCAAGCGCAGCTTTCAAATCAGCTAACTCCTTATCCACTGCTTCCTTTTCTTTCTTGCGTTCAGCTTCTAGCCGTTCTGCTTCGGTCATGTTCTGCTTTTTCAACTCTTCCAACTCTTTTTCCAGGGAATCTGCTTTTTCAGCTTTTTCCTTCAGAGAAACATTTTTGTCTTTCTCTTTCTTAGTTTCAGCAGAAATAGAATCAAGAAGCTTAGAAACCTGTTCCTCGGAAGGTTCTGCAACTCCCATACCGATAAGTGCCTGTTTTGCCTGTTCTCTTGTCATTGAAATCTCCTTTCTTCCAGTCCAATACGCTTTTTCAACACGGTTCGCTCCGCACATGGTCTGTACCCGATTTACGCTCACGGGCTGTTGCAATTTATTTGATTTTGGGTATTAAAAAAGAAGCCTTAGATTTCTCTAAAACTCCTTAAATAATCGAAATTTGGTTCATTCTTCGTTAGATGTAGAATTTGCCATTGGTTCTGTTTTGGACGGATTTTGAAACTTTTCGTCAAGTAATTGCTGTGCTTTCTGCATTTCCGCTTCCGGGTCTGCCAGTTCCGGGTAAATAGTTCCCAGATACGGTAAACTCATTTCGTAGACTTTCTGCGGATCACTGAAAAGCCCACAAGTAATCAATGCAATAAGCGGATGAATTTTATTTTTGAACAGATAATCAAGTGCTTGTGCTTTTACAAGCATATTGTCTGTTGGGTTTCTGGTTATCTTAACGTCAAAATCTCGGGTTGAGATATTAACATCATTTGATGTGCCACGGATAATATTCAGAATAATTCTGGCAGATTCCTTCTCAGCTTCTTTAGTGAATGCTTCTACCAATTTTGCATCTCTCTCTGCAAAATCCCATCCATTACGAAGGTATACGGCATTTCCTGTATCCCCTCCGCTGTTGCTCTGGCGGTTTGGCATTGCTTCTACAATCAGCATGTTATTGTAGATATCATCCTTTGCAACCTGGCTCTCTGATTGATTCAGTTCCGCAGTCATCAGCTCAACATCTGACTGACAGCCGTTTCCAGTATCTTTAACAGAGATAGCACCAAGTTTTACCATCTTTAAGAATTCGTTTTCGTCTACCTCGCAGTTTTTAAATTTCATAAAGGCTTGTACAAACTGTTCCACACCATTTAATCTATCAGACTGATATTTGTTGATTGCATCAAATAAGGTAATTGCAATTTCAACATCTGAAAGTCTGTCGTGATTATTCGGGCATTCAACAATAGGAATCCCGCCAAAACCATTGATGCCGTAGTTAGTTACTTTTCCATTCTTGATTTCAAAAAACTGGTTCTTTGAATAGCACAAATAATATTGCTGTTCATCTTCATCTTTTAAAATCTGCACGGAAAGCATTGGTTTCCCATTTCTCTGTGAGTATACAATGTAACAATCACCTGGATACGGAATGAAGATTCTAAACGGTGGTAAATCTCCGTTTTTTGTCCAGTCCTCTTCTTTCAGAATAGCCTTATAGGAAGTTCCTGTTGCGCTCTGGTATATTGCCCTTTGGATGTTTCTTGCATCTGCATTGGCTTCATCCAGATAATCATTCAGAAGGTCAACTTGCTCATTTATTTTTTCGTCTGCATTTTTCTTTTTACATACATATTGGATTGGCTCCCCGCAAATCTGTCCAGCTTTAAATTTCACAGTTTCAAATGCGTGGTTTTCAACCACTCTGTTATTAACTTCTGGACGGACTATTTTGTTTCGGTATAATATCGGCTGATCGCCTTTCATGTACCGATACAAGTAATCAATCAATGTTCGATTTCTATTATGTATGCCAATAGTATCAGATACTACCTTTACTACATTTTGTGGAGTGATTCGGTCAACGCCTGTGTAGGCTACTTTTCTCCCGAACTCACCTCGGCATAAATCCACAAAATTCATTGTATTTCTCACGAGCCGAACCATCCTTTCTACAAAATAAAAAGCACTGGATATTTCAATCCAATGCTCTACTTTATATTCTACACATATTAAAAGTATTTTTCAGTATACTTCGGTATCATCTTTCGAAACCTTTTATCTTTTTTATTTCTGCTATGGCTTTTAAATGCTTTTTTTTAATGTGAATCTCTGAATAACCCATCTCATCTGCAATGCGAACCAAAGATTTGTACTCAACATAGTGCTTAAATAATATGTTATATAGTAATGGATCTTCAACCTGTTCTATGGTTCGGACTATTTCTTGTCTTTTTTGTAAAAATTCAGATATCATTTCTGAAATCTCTTCTCGCAGATCAAATATCTTCGCAATCATATCTCCCATCGGATCACGTTTTACAGAAGTTTGTACCTTTTCTCCAACAGGAATTGCAGATACACTTGTGGAAAGAGAACTGAGCTGTTCTTCTTCGATAAGCTTATTTTTGATTCTGTTATCATAATTTTCAATCTGGCGTAAATATTGAGCTGTAGTCATCATACTCTATCTCCTTCCCCACATAAAATTTTTGGTTGCTTTTACTTCTGCAAATCTTTTGCCGGCAAGCGTTATTGCAAGCTGCGTAACTCCATCGGCAGCGTCATCATGTTCATTATCACCAATATAGACGAATGTAGTTAATTCATCCATAGCCTTTTGATACTGTTTATCTTGATATTTCGGAGCCAAAAATATAAAATTTTGCTTAACATCCCCGGAATATTGATTTATTTTTTCTTTTTTTGCTTGTTTTGAAGGTGCTTTTGTACTTGTCGTGCTGCAAGCGTATTTATGTTCTTTCAAGCGTTCATTTACATAATAGGCATACATATCTCCACCATTATTTGCTTCAAAATTGATAGATTGAATATTATTTCCCATGATTCTTCCAACAACTAATGGCAATGTTCCTTCTTTTGGCGCTGTGCTAAAAATCCAGTCATATATATACACATCTCCATTTTCGTATTCTGCACCCACTGGCATTGATAAGCTATCGCCACCACCCCACGCAACATCGCAAGCAGAAACATTTTTAACAAATCCACCTTCTGGGAGAACGCCGTTATAATATCTCAATTCGTCAGCTGCAAACACAATTCCTTCACGCAAGAAGGGCTTTTGCTGATATTTGGCTTCCCATTCGTTAGCGTCTAACCTAACTTTCATATCAACATAATATTTTGTTGAAAATCCAACGCCATACTCATAATCGAAATTGGATTCACCATCATCGTTCAAAGCTGGAATTTTTCTAAACCGATACATTGGATTATCCCGATTTAGCTTCTCTATTTTTCCAAGAGGGTCATATAAATTCCATCTGGTTCCAACCATAAGTTCTCTTGCACCATCAATCTTACGGTCAACCATCTTGTTTAGATATTCTTGATATGTGTTTTCTAATCGGGTAGGACTTAATGAATGTTGCCTATCTCTTACAAGGTCATCCACGTACAAATACCCATCGGAAGAAATGTCAACGGCACCTGTCCAAGTACCTTCAATACCACGGCAAGTCATTGTTGCAAATCGGTCTGGCTTGTCCAGGTTTATTTCAAAATCATCAGCACTCTGTTTTTGAAGTTTCGACTGTGGAAAAATTTCACTATAGTTGTATTCCTGTGTATTAATGAGATTAAGAAGTTCTCCGTAAAATCCTTTTGCCAGTTTTCCAGAATGACCACCCATGGCACTATGGCTATTTGGTCTTTTACCCATTATCCATGACATAAAGAAAATACACATAGTGGATTTTCCAACACGGCTCGGAAGCGATAAACCGTAAAACTCTATCTTTCTTTCTTCCAAATCTTGTAGGTCTTGGGCTACCACATGTAGTGTTTTTCTTCGTGGAATATAAAATTTCTTGCTGTCTGGTCTATTTTTTTCCATATAAAGCAAGTAACTTTCAAATAAATGTGGTGCTTCCAACAACAAATACTGCCAGTAGATATCATCAAAATCACCACTGCCAGTTAATGCAGCACACTTCTCTGCTATGTTATGTGAGTATTGACTTACTTTCATAGCCATTTTCCGTGCTTCTTGGTTCTTTCTGAAAGGAAGGTCAATATTCATATTTAAGAGCAAATCAAGGCAATCTTTTTGATTCTGATAGATTGTCATGTCACTACTGATAATCTGATTCAGTACTGCCCGATACCATTCAAGCGAACCTTCTGTAATTTTTCCCATAAAAATAGAGCCAGACCTCCTTTCTTTTTAGGATTTAGTCTGGCTCTCATGTGGCTCTCTTGACTGGTTTACTTATTATTTAACATTCTCATCAGCTGTCATGTCTCTTGTATCTACGATGGTAGAAGTGTTACCTCCTTGAATCTTTGGTACTTCACCATTCCATTTATCAATCTTCTGTTTTTCAATCAGTTCGGGAGTAAGAGATTCTGCGATTTTTCTATTTGCTTCTGCTTCAGCTTCTGCTTTAATCTTAATTGCTTCTGCTTTTCCTTCTGCATCAATCTTTGCCTGTTCCGCTTGGATAGATGCTTTTTCTTTTTCCTGTTCAGCAGCAATCAGTGCAACTTCTTTATCTTTATCAGCTTGTACTTTGGCTGTTTTAGCTTCAATGTTAGCAAGTTCTAATTCTTGCTGTGCATTTACCTTCTTCTGAATTGCAGCCTGTGTTTCATCATCGGTGGAAATAGAAGTAAAGTTTACTGTATCAATAATAATTCCGTATGGCTCAAACTTCTGTTTAAGATATTCGTCAAGTGCTTCATTCAGTTCCTGGCGTTTATCACCGAAAACATCTGTTACTGGATACTTCGCAGTTACTTCCTGCGTCCATGCTTTCATCTTAGGCTTAATAAAAGTATTTTTCACAGATTCCCCGGATTGACCTTTGAACTGAGTAAATACATCAGTTACTCTGCTCTGATCGAATTTATAAGAAAATTCAAGGTCAACTTGAAGCGATTTACCATCTGCTGTTGGTGTCTTGAAGCTTTCATCTTTTGGAGAATCGCCCTTATCCTCAGATGTAAGATAAGACTGCTCGATTCCAACGGAATACAGTGAAGTTTTTACTGTTGGTGAAATCACATGCCATCCCTGTGTAAGTACATTCTTAGAGATTCCTCCGTTCATTTTGTACTCTACCGCAATGTAACCAGCCGGAACTCTCACACTGCACTTTGCAACACATATAAGTCCTGCAATGATTACAACAGCTAATCCAATTCCACCTAAAAGTCCTTTTTTCATTTATTATCCTCCTCTTTTTGACTTTCGTCTTTATTTAACTCATCAATAGCATTTCTGCCAATGTGGTTCAATAATTTACCTAGTGGTTGAAATAATTTGTAAAGCAGGAACCATACTACTGCCGCTCCACATATCACTAGAAATATAAATACTGGATTCATTCAATCACCTAACTTTCTACAAATTTCAATAAAATCTGGCTTGCTAAGTTCTTTCAACTTATCAGCATACTTCGGGAATTCATGTGTATATATCGGATGACCTAAAAGTTTTTCTGCGTATTCGTATGCAAGTCTTCGGTCATCCCCTGTAAGCATACAAATTCCTGTGTAGGTTTCAACTACTACCGCTTCTTGTTTTGTCATACATATCCTTTCTTGATAAAATCATCTTTTTAATTCCGTAAAAATATTTTCAATTACTTTCCATTCTGCGAATACTGCCATGAGCAATAATGGTACTGCAGAAAATCCCCAATGATTTTCAATCATCATTTGAATTGTGGCTATCAAATAATCTGCTACCCATTTGAATATTATGAAATTCGCAATTATCCAACATATTTTTCTTGCCTTCTTCACTCAATAGACCTCCATTTATTTCCACGGTATATTATCATTTTCGTGTTCCAAAAAGAAATCAACCTTGTCAACATATCCTTTAGCTATCAGTTTTTTTACACAATCATCAACTCTTACAGGAGATGTATACCTTGTAAATTCATTTGAATATACAGTCTTGGCTGTAATATTTCCGCATATTTTGCATTTTTTTACAATATAAGCATTTATATGAGTACCATTTCCGTAATCTATTCTGTCATAGCATTTCCCAATTTCCTCATATAGGTGGGAACATTTTTCTTTAAACCAATTCATACATTCACCTCACTGGAATCCCTAATTGTTTGTAGGTAAATACGGCAGTGTACTTCTTCCCACATTTGTAGCAAGTTTCTGTAATGGTGCAAGTCTTTTCTTTATCATTGCATTTCGATTCTGTATCCGAACTTTTGAACTTGCATCCACCTGTCAAAATACATTTAATCCGTTTTGTGTTCATACATTCACCTCGAACTCTTTCTTACAGTTGCTACCCTTGCATTTTAACTTCAAGTGCTGAATCTTCGTGTTTGGGCTAATCAGAAGTGCTTTCTTTTGGCAAAAAGGGCAACAGGCGTATTTCACTCCATTGATATTCCTCAATAATGCCTGTCCATTCCACGGTTCGGGTGGGTTCATGTATTCAGAAAAATCTATTCCTTCGGATTCTAATGCTGACTTAATGCTCATTTATTTACCTTTCTATTTCTTTTATGCTTTATTGGTCTTCCCTCTTTGGCTGCCCTTTTTATCATTCGCCGCGCAACAGATTTAAAAACATTATCAAATTTCCGTTTCCCTTTTCTTCCAGCAATTTGTCTAAATTTTGGCTTTTTATTCATTTTTAAGCAGTTATTTGGTATTTTCTTAAAACCAATTTTCATGGCTTCTTCAATGCTTATTTTTTCTTGATCCATTAATTTTCCTCCGTTTCGGAATGCCATGCATTTTACGGAAATTGTTCTTGTTTATTCGATTTGGGGCAAATAGTGTCCAAAATAGTTCATCACTTAATTTACATTCAAATTCAATACTTAACGGCTTTCCTATGCTACAAAGTGTACCGTCCTCATTTCTGTGAAGAATACCGCCTTCGATAACAAAAGCACCATCCGAAATTGAAATCTCTGGTATTGTTTCAATAACTTTTCCATTACATGTAAAGAAATGCTTTAATTCTTCCTTTTCACCCATATCAGCACATCCCTTTGTTTTTCCTTAAATTAGCGTATCGGTCAACCAATGTGTCAACAGTAACAGTTAACTCGTTGATTCTAATACAGTCATCCTGGTGGCGTTGTTCATACCATTCTATAGATGGATGACCAGTATCTACATTTTCAATTCCATCAATCGGAATCTTCCAGTTATCATTTTCAAGAAGCTTTTGGTTAAGTGTCTCCGATAAAGCTTTATAGTCCAGGATTATATGCTGTTTTTTCTCGCATTCATCAGCCAAACGAACAACTTCATTTTTCAACTGTTCTTCTGTCCAGTTTGCCATATCCTCAAATTTCATATTTACCACCTCTGTCTTCGAAAATTGTCTCTTCCAAGCATAAATTTTTTCGGCTGAAAAATTATCCTCTACATCAATATGTGCTTCACGGTCTTGCACATCATATCCGTTTGAAGTTAATTCAAGTTTTGCAGTATATTCAGCGCCGCAATTGGTGCATTGCCATGTCACATTTAAAAAGAGTCCTTTTTCTATAAAAGGGTTTGTGAAATCGGCATTTTCACATTTCAATATTCCACCGCAAACAGGGCAATTGCGTTTATCAAGTAAATTTAGCATTCAAATTCCCTCCTCTCCCTGTGCTTCATCTGACAGGCAATCATTTTAGCTATGTTTTCACGTTCCTGTTTTATTCCATGCCCCTGGCGAAACAACTCACATTCGAGGATATTCCCGCAGTGTGAGCATTCATCTTTTATTTCTTTACCACATATCTCCATCTTCTTTTCCTTCCAAAACTCACAACAGCACTCTGGTTCCGTAAAGTCTGCGCAATATTCGCTATCGCCATTGAAACAAACCCATGTGAAGTCATCATGTTTTCTGCAATTCTTACAACATTTTTCTTTCATAAATTACCTCGATTTAGAAAAATCCAGTGTGCCGACTTGAACGGCATAAATCTCCCAACGAGAAACACTGGAACTTTAAGGGGGAAAATGCAACTTCTGGCAATGGCAATTTGCCAGATAGAAACAACAGGAATCGAACCTGTGTCACATGATATTCAATATCATTGCTCTACCACTGAGCTATGTTTCTTTTTTCATCATAAAACGCTAAACTAGATGATTTTTTTAGAATCCCCGACTACCACTCCTCACGGGCATTGGTCTTATCTCTCTAAAAAGTTTTTGCACAAGATCGCTAGTGAGTTGCGTCTATATGCCTGCACGAATGCACACAAACGCATCCGCATTTATGTGCAAGAACTAACAATAGCTATGCTAAAGTAAGATATCCTATCTACACCTGGTAGATGGAATTGCAGGAGACGGATTCGAACCGCCGTTCTCAAGGATATGAGCCTTGCGAGATTCCACTTCTCTATCCTGCCGGAACCTGGAAAAACCGGGTTAGCAATAGGTTTATCGTGTTATGCTTTCCACTATCTACAAGTTTTAGTGCTGTAGATTCACTGGATATTTTTATGCGTCTTTGAACGGCATCTCTTGAAAACTCCTTTTATTAACGTGCGCTGCGTTAATGTTTTTAACTCCGAGATATACCAGCCGGGAAATCAGATCCATTTAGGCTACGCCGTATCGCACCTATAAATTTACCTAATCCACACGCTCAACTGGAAGTTTTTTCCACCCATATTACGGATGAATGGCATTTAGAAGAAATGGAAGCTCTGGGATTCGAACCCAGGACTTACGGCTTATGAGGCCGTTGCTCTTACCGCTGAACTAAGCTTCCTAAGATACCGAATTATTTGACCGCCATGACAAACAATCCGGCACTGTTGCAGTTCTTGACCACCAACCGCAACAAAGGTTTTCTGAAACGCTTTTAGATTTCAGAAAAGAGTGTTATAAAATGAACTTGCGGCGTTAGCAAAACCGCAAACTGGGCTAACTGGGTTCGAACCAGCAAATATAGCAGTCAAAGTGCTGTGCCTTAACCGTTTGGCGATAGCCCATCAACCCCGGCGCACCATTAAAACCGGGGAAGTCGTGATATTAAGCTAAACAAGTATATAAACTTTCCGCTCTTACTGATTACTCTTTTCCAGGAGGGAAATTTTCTTTTTCTAAATATTCAATAATTCCTGGCGTATTCATCAATAAGAGCTTACGCTACTCTGGATGCCTCGACTTATCACTTTCATAGGCTTTCCCGAACCTACATGGATTAAGTCGAAGCTGTGCTTTTATGAATTTAACCCTTTCGATTAATTCAATCGGGATAATTCCAATTGGAATCGGTAAATACATGGGGTTCTCCTCTTATTCTGCAAAAATCCAATCCTCTGCTAACATATCTGCTTGAGATGCAAGCCATCCCATCTGTACGCCAGATGTTCCGACAAAAGCAATGGCTTTGTTTCCGATTGCATCATGTTCACAATTTACAATTTCATTATCAGCAGTCTTATATGAAATTCCAGTGGCAATCTGAATGTACTGTTTCTTTCCATTCCAGCCTTTACGAGACACTTTAAGTCCTCTTTTCAGATAACGGATAGCGTCACCAAATCCAAATGTTGACTGACCACCAAGAACACCACAGTTATTCTCATCAGCAATCATCCAGTCATCTCGCTGTGTGTGCATGAAAGTATATTCTACTCTCTGTGTTTCACGGATATCGAGAACTGTTCCCTGGCCTTGATCGGAATCTTTTGGTCTGCAATGAATCATAATCGTCTGTTTTTCATCGTCCCAACACCAGTAACCATTCCATCCTGGAAGTTTCACTTTTGCTCCCTGTTTCATAAGTTTTAATGCTTCTGAAAATTTCATTTCTATATCCTCCTTTACCTCGTGCAAATTAAGAAAATATTCAGTGCGAAACATATTTCTAAACAAATACAGAATAAAATCTGTATTACGCTTGTCTTTCCTTCTTCGTCCAGTATGGCTAAAGTGCCAGCTAGAACCAGAACAAAAAATGCAAGATTTACAGCTGCTCCAATTACATTAAGTGCATTCATTGTCTTTTTCCTCCCCGATTAAGAAGTCCAGAATTTTTTCTGCAATCTCTTCCTCTGGCTCAAATGGCATTCCACAGTAATTGTAGGATTCTAAAGCCGATTTTAGGCTTGATTTGAAACCATTGTAAATCTCTCCATGTTGTAGTAATTCGTGCCTTAAAACACAAATTGCATCAGTAATTGATTGAGAAGTGACACTAATTTGTGCCAAGCACTCCATTTCAATGTCTGGAACAGCCATCATTTCAAACTCAAATACTGGAATTTCATATACTGCGGTATGGAAATTTATTGATCTTACTCTCGGAACTTCATTTCCATCAATGAAATATTTTGTGCCGAGCCAATCATTGGAGTTGGGGTTTGTGATTTTTACTAAAGACATCTTCGCGCCCCTTTCTTTTAGTTTCACAGTAGAGAAGGAGGTGTTTCGCAATCTCTTCCAACTGTAGAATGTTGTATTTTGGAATTTCCCATGTTTTCTGCTCCAATAATGAAGACAGTGGAATTTTCTCAGTCGGTAGTTCGTTAGTTACTGTGGCATTGATAAGCATAGACGCTACATCAATGGGGGATTCGGGAAGACTATCCTTGTTATCACTTATTGGTGCGTATAGCATGGATAACTTTTTCCATTCTCCGTTTTCCTTTGAAAATACTTCTCCGTTTTGTACTTTAAGTATTCCAGTAGCATCTCTTGGAATATACTCTTCTTTTTCACATGAACGGACATCATTCCCAATACTGTATAAAAAATAATTCATCATCCTTCTTCCACCTCCCCGAAATATTTCTTGTAAAGCTTATTTTTGTAATGCCACAGATATTGCATCACAAAAATTTTATCAATACATTCCAAACCATAATACATCACTCTGTACTCGGCGGTTCTGTCTCCGTTTTCATCAGCACTGTAACCGGCTAATTCAGATTTTGATTTTGCGCCAAACCACCTACCGTTCTTTGTAACAAACAAAGAAAGATTTCCATATTTACAAACATATGTGGCAGTTTGAGTATCATACAATCTGCCATCAGCTAATATTGCTTTTGCGTGAATTGGCTTCACCAGTTTCCGAATTTCCTGGGATTCCTGTCCAACATTTTCATATGCTTGGTTTGTTTCGGAAACGCCTTTTTTATTTTTTGAGAAAAATTTAAGCACGTCTTTTCCTCCCGAAATATTCATCAACTGCCTGTCTCACAATATCCGATACACTCCTGTCTGTTCGGTTCTTCTCTTCCAGGAGCCTTTTTTTCTGTTTTTCGGAAAATCGGATGCGGATGGATTCGGATTGTGGGTTATGCTTTTTCATAGGCAGTATCCATCTTTACGGAAAGAATCGGTTTGTCATCGGCTTTAGCCAGAAGCGTAATACCTTTCCCATTCTCACAAGATGATGTCATGAGTTGAATATTTGAATTTCCGGTTTCGTTACAAATATTCAAAAGCTGTTGTGCTATATCCATCAACCTTGACCGAAGGTATCCGTCATTGCTTACTATTTTTTCCATCTTGTGCCTACCTTTCTGCGAATGTTATCAGTTATCACAAATCGTTTATTGCTTTTAATTTCTGATTAGCAATTTCAACCTGAGAAGCAAGTACGCTACGTGTCACATCTCTTATAAACGATTGTTCTAGTGTCATGCTCTCACTGTAAAACAACGTCGGAGCTGTGAGTACATAGATTTCAATATCCAAATTACAAAGCTGTCTCCATATTTCTTCGATTTCATTCTTGGTATTTCCAATATCATCAACTCCGCAAATAATTAATGAATCACCCTTTTTCATGTTTTCACAAAGAAGTCTAAAATTATTATTTTCATCTGCCAAATCGAAAATAAACGAGTCAATTTCTTCGTTCAAAAGTATCTTTTTCTTTGCTTCCAACGGGAACCATAATCCAGATTCTCTTGCGTATCCTATCTTCATGTTTTATACCTGCCTTTCTTGGTACTGCCTTATTTAGTGTTGGCAGAGAAACAGTTAAGGCTTACTGCTTGTCGTGTTGCAATCACTATCCCTGCCATGTGGAGTCGTTGATGTTGAAAGAGTTCTTTTTGTTTTTTTGGAAACTCGAGGAACTGACTACGCCAGCCAGAGGTCTATATATAACCCCCTCCCGGTCATCCAGTGCAGACGCTGGCAAGTCAGCCCGCCGCCCCATGGGACCCGCTGCCCTTACCTGGTCGCTGTTTATCGTATGCCATTGGCAATGGTCAAGTAGAATTTACCGAACGTATTTTCTCGAACATATGTATCTATATGATAAACACTTGTTTTTTATATAGATGTCTTCAAAAATCTATACATAATGCACAAATATAATCGTCATTATTGTGTATATTGTACGATTCCATGCGTTTACTGCATTTTGTCCGTCCCTCATGTACATTTTTATTGTTTCTGTGTTCTTACAGGCTTTACAACTCCGGCTTTTCCATCTCTGGAAGCTGTAAAGCGGCTCTGTGCTTCTCTGCGATCTGCTGCGCGGTCTGCTGTGGTACGCCGTACTGTTGTGTTGCTTGTACTGGTGCCGTTTCTGCCATGCCATAGGCTGCTTTTGCAACAAATATCAAATTCGCATTTGTTCCGGTCTGGTTATGCAGTCTATTAATTGCACAGTTTTTGCAAATATCAAACCATTTTTTAGCCGTGTTACCATGCGCTGAGTTTGTTCTATATTCCCCATTCATCCAGTCAGTAAACGTTGTACGATTAATCCCAACTAAAAAGCTAAATACTTCTAGGGTTGGTAATACATGATATTTACTGCATAATCTCACATAAGTATTAAACATTTTATCTAATAGCTCTATATTGTCATTACTTGGCTTTTGTATATGATCTGCAATATAAAAAATCATATCTACAAAGCTATCTGATACTTCTTTCTTATAGTTTTCGTTATCTGGTGATATACATAATACAGTATTTATATACTCATCAGCATATATATTAATATTATCTAAATAGATATCTACGTCTTGTACATTTACTGTATTATCTTTCATATTATCACCTCACTTTAGCACGTTAATTTCCAAATAAAAAAAAGAGAATGTCACCAGGTAAAGCTTATTCCCGGAAAATTTCCGGGTGTTCGGGTACATTCTCTAAAACTTAAAATAAAATATTCTGTTTTCTTTGTTGCTGATACCTTAACACAGTCTTTAATATCTTGTCAAATTTAATTTTGCATAAAATAAAACCCTTTATTTTGTCAGTAATTAATAAATAATATTTGTGGTATTATATTATAATCTTCATTTATATTTATATTATATATATTATTATACAGTACTGTATAGCATATCTTTTAATAAACTCTAATCTTAGGAATCTAGGAAGGGCAGGTATTATATTATAAAATATATTATATAGGGCGGCTTATTTTCGCAGTTTTAAATAATAAAAGCCAGACCTTCCAGGAGCTTACCCGGCGTGATCTGGCTTATTAGGCAAATATTAAATTAACGGTTTTTCTGTACTGTCAGTCCTGCCCTTCCTGAGTTCCCGCGACCGTCGTTATTTAACAGCTTAAATAAATTTCTTTTGAATGTCAAGCGGTATTTAAAAAATATTTTTCTTGACAATTTGCAAAAAACTGTGCTATTTAAATATTAACAGGCTCGGCGGCGGTCTGTACTCTGTCCATAGCCGCCACAAATAAGCGTATTAAAAGCCCCTGGATAATTTCCTAGGGCTTTATTTTTATTCTTCCTCTTCTTCCTCTTCTTCCTCTAACCATATTTGACACTGCTTGCCGTCCTCTTCGTAGCTGATAGCTTCACCAGCTTCCAGGCGTTCCCGCCAGTCCTCCGGGTAATTCTCCGGTCTGTAAATACAGTTTCCCGAAAAGAACTGGTTTCCTCTCATTTCGTTAACTACCATTTTTCCTCCTGTCCGCCCCTCCTGGGGCTGTGTAATTGGTTTTCTTTAACTATCTTTATGATATCATAAGTGCATTATATTGTCAATAATATAAGTGCATTATTTTTTATATTTCTCCATTCTTTCAAGCTCTGCCGCTATTACTTCCTTTATAAATGTATTTGGCTTTTCGATTCCTAGCTTTTTCATTTTTTCTTTTGTACCAGCTGGAAATATTATATTTATACGGTCGTTCTTCTTCTCGTATTCTCTAACGGCTTTTCTTTGTGCTTCTGTTGTCTTTAATTCTTCCATATTGTAAGCCCTCCTTTTTATAATGATAATATCATAAGTGCATTATATTGTCAATAATATAAGTGCATTATACACAATGTACAATTAAGCGCCACTATATAAGTGCATTATTTAGTTATTATTCCATATTGTATAAGTGCATTATATGTGGTATTATAATATCAACAAAGGAACAAAAGAAACAAACAACCGGAACCGCCCGAACCACTCAAGCCAATGAGGACATAAGGAAAACGGACTGATTAATTGAAAAATTCTAGTTCCCAGAAAATAAAAAAGCCCGGCGATCTTCCAAACCAAACCGGGCACCAAACTAAAAAGAAAGGCAACCCTATTATAACAGGGGCGAAGGTAAAAAACAATGAAAAAAATCAAAACATTAGAGATCAGTGCGAAAAGATGGTTTCAAAAATCTTATGGAAACACCTACCACGTTGTAAAAGCTGTTGTAAATGGAAAAGATGTTGTTGTTTCTGGAGTTACTTATGGATACGGCAATCACTTTTTGACAACTATCGCTGATCTGTTACGTGACAGAGGTTATACAGTGCCAGAAGATAATTCAAAAGCTTTTGTCATGATGACGAAATTCCCATACACCGTGGAAGATGTAAAAAGAAAGAAAGACTTAGTTTTCTAGCAAGGGGTGTTGGCATGTATAATAAATATTTGAGAAATATTAAATGGGCGGTCTTTACGATAATTGACCGCGCCACACAGGACGACCGAAAAAGCAAGGTAAAAGTTTCTGGTGCATTCAGTTGCCCGAGTAACGCAGAGGAGTTTATAAAAACTCTCCCAACTGGTCACAAATGGTATGTTCTTGATTTTGACCGTTTGGAACGCTTTGAAGAATTTTACAATTATGTTCAGAATATTAATGAGCAATATGGAGATTATGCAATATTTCATATTAATGACGGTGGTTTTTTAGTTGATGAATTAAATTGTTTTCGCTCTGTCCTTAATATCTGGACAGACACAAAAATTAATTAATCATTTCTGGCGGCTTTAAAGCCGCCAGTATTTAAGCAAAGGGGGCTAAAACATGAAATATCATTACATAGCAATCTCAAGACGCGAAAACAACAAAAACTTTGCTTATGTTCTTCGGGTCGCTAAATCTGACAACCTTATTTTTTCTTTACAGATTCCTGGGATAACTGCTGCAAATATTTGCAGCACGAAAAAAGAAGCGGAAAAAGTCGTTGAGTTTTGGAACAAGTGTTCTTTAAAAAATAAAACTTATGGAGGGTTTTAAAATGATAACAATCAAGAAAGCCACGCAAGCGCAGACAATCGCCGCCATAAAAAGCGGCGATTTCTTAACAGTTGATACAATCAACAGAAAAGCTGAAAAGGAAGCAATGGAAATCTTTAAGGCTGTTGCTGGTGGCGTTATTAAATTAGCTTATTGGGATATGTCCCCGGTAAAGCGTCGGGATGGTAAAAAGTCTGTGATGCGATATGCGCTGCACAGATCAACAAAAAAAGAGAACTGTTTGCAACTCTCCTGTATGGAGCTTATCGGCGGCGAGATCATCCCCACAAGTGACAAACAATTTAAAATTAATGATGATTACGACCGCCGGGAATTTTTCAGCAGTCTTCCGAGCGTTACAAAAATGACTTTAAAATAATAAGGGGCTTAAGATTCCTGGCAAGTTTTTGTACTGTTTATTTTTGGCTTAGTGTATGATATAATAACATAAAATGGGGGTAATACATATGATAATGTTAAAAATGGAAAAATGGGAAAGCGTTGTAAATGAAACTATTAAGCATTTTTTTGATAATTATAAAGTATTTGATGATAATAACAAAGCTTTAGAAAATAAAAGCCTGTATCAATACATTAATGATATTTGCGAAAAAGGCCCGGAAACAGAAATCTTGCACTTTTTATTTACTGGTGAAAGTGAATATATCCAATTTGCGGGAAAGTACAATATTTCTTTGTACGATGAATTTTCACAAAAACTTGAAAACAAATTGATTGATGAATTTTACTCCCTTAATCAAAAGCAATTCTGTGACGATCTCGAAAATTTTACAGATTATTTTTTAAGCGAACACACAATTTTATTGAAAACATATATTTATGATATTCTTGATAGTTTTACGGCTAAAAAGTTAAAATGCATTATTTTCAAATAGTTTTTACCGCTTCCCGGTTTCCAGACCGGCGGCACGTTCACGGCGTGCAAGCGGTTTTTTGGCATTCTGCCAGATACACCTTGCAAAGTTAATATAATAAGTCAATCAATTAACGCGCTATTTTATCCGTAAATCGTTTTTTTATGCTGTTAATGGTGATTTATGCCACGTTTGCATTATAAGCCGTTTATGAGCCTTTAAAACGCTTTATAGTGTGTTGCATGGTTTATTGACTGTCTGCGGCTATGGGTGTATAATAGCCTTGTATAGCTATGTTCGGCTATGCTTTATTTGCGTACCGTGTAAATTGGTGCATTTTGTCCGCTTATGTGCGTATCTTGTCCAGGCTTCCCGGTGATCTGCCGCAGTTGACCGGGCTATATAACAATTAGGGCTATACAACTATATTGTGATATGCTTGTATAACGCCGTATTTGTCATTTTAAGGCGTTTTATAATCGCAGTCAATAAAGTATAGGCTAAATACGCTACAAGCCATTTAAGGCTTATTTTGCAAGAGTATTATTGCATTTTTATTACTGCATTATATGTCATTTGCTGTTATGATCTATTATCTGTGGGTTATTGGTTCTGATCTGCCAGGGCTACGGCTTACGGTCGGCTTTGTTGACGTCCAATCGTTCCCGGCAGCGTCACGACTTCATCAGCTCGGCGCGGTATCGGTTCCCGGTGCTGTCCCTGGTTGATTTGTGGTAATAAATAACCGCAGCTGTTAGAGGTTTCAATAGTTGCAACTAACTTGTGGATAATTCCTAAATTCCAACATCATTCTGGCAGCCAAAAATCAAGGAAATCCAGAAAAAAAAGTGGCAACCGGAAAAATTCTCGCATTTTCTAGCTGCCACTTAAATTTTAATTTTGCACAAATATTTCTATAGCGTAAAGTTTTAAATGATTCAAAATTCACAATTTATTTAATCCTTCTTTCTTCCGTGTTCCATATCTTCTGTGGGATGATTTCTCTAATCGTTCAGTCCGCTTCATTTGGGACTTGGAAAGTTTCTTCTTTCTCTGGTAATTATCAGTCGTTGTTCCCATTCACGCCCTCCTTATTAATCTTCTGATTCCTGGTTTCAAAGTTTATAATTTCTGTGTCTGTTTCCAGTTCTTCCGGGATTCTTCCAATAATGATAACTCGAAGCGGCTTCAATCTCCGTTCCATCTCCTTGAAACCAACGCAAAATTCCAACCGTGCTGCCCTACTCTTTACTCTTCCATTGGTACAACAGGCAACTGTGCTTCCCTCCGGCAGTCCATCAAAGCACCAGTCCCAACAGTATTCCGGTAATATGCTTACGTTCGGAATTACAGGAATATCGTTCAAGATCATGTAGTGAGCCAATGCATGATTGCGGTATTTATTCCACAGGCACATAGCTAACGGCATTCCATTCTTGCCAACCGATATGCTGAAATCTGGCATAATGACTGCGTGAAAACATTTTAAATGCTCCATATACTTGTCTGGCTGATTCCATAATCTTTGAAACTGTACATCATCCACATAGAAATTTACATCAAGTTCCCGATGGTTCTTAATCTTCCGGCTAAAGCTCTCCGCAAAGTCTACAGTATCTTTTCCAGGATGGATAAAAGTCTTTGGGATTTTCGGGATTTCGTACTTACCATCAAGGTCTGCATCCGTGATTAAAAATTCTTTCATTACGTCATAAGCTGTATGTATCATTGATTCCACTCCCATTTTTTTCTCTTATAGTGCTAAAAGGTACTTATATTTGAAAAATACCATATCTTGTGTCTTAATGCAAGTTTTCCTACTAAATATCTTGTGTTGTTCTGAATGTAGAGTAAAAAAGATGATCGAGGCGCAGGAAAGATCCATGTCCGCAGGACAGAGCGGCCAGAGTGGTCAGTACTAATTCAAAAAACGCCTGATTAAGTAAAAAAATACAGGGTATTACTTACTCCTCAACGAGAAGCAGGTAATGCCCTGTTTTGAAATAGATCTTTTTTGACGCTCTAACCTTCTGATCCTGCGTTTTCTATTATACGCTCAGCTTCTTCTCCATGATCCAGCCGCTGATTACATACAGCACTGCCGCAATGGCAAATGATGCTGCAATATACAGGACAAAAGTAAGTTCCATACTTTTCAGAACCGGAATGAGATCCAGCAGCTTCCCAATAACAGAAGATATTACCAGGAAGATAAGGAAGCCGGCGATGCCGCTGCCTTTTTTGCCTGCAAGGACACTGGCGGATAAGATCACGGACAGGTCAGCATTCACAATGAAGACGATCCAGCTTGCCAGAAGACCAAAGAAATAGAAAGCTGCTTCTGCCGGAGTAAAAGTCACGGACCAGTTTACTTCCATAAAGGAACTCACCAGATTGATCATCTCTTTCAGACCGCCAATGTAAAGAGTTGCAACTGTCACATCAATGGCTGCCAGCGCTGCAAAAAATGCGCCTGCCATGATAATGGAAATTCCATTTTCCAGGATCTTGGCTCCCAGAATCTGATAACTGCTCTTTGGTGTGAGAAATAACATATAACTCTGTTTGGTATTCAGGTCACGATGGAGAACATTTACACTCTCTATACCAATGTAGATAACACCAAATATTGTACACATGACCAGGAAAATAATTCCCATTGCCAGAATATTATCCTTTTTCCAAAATACACCTATTAAAAATGCAATTTCTGCAACTGCTGTGATCACCAACAGAACCAGTTTGGAAAATGCGGTTTTCCGAAGCTCATATTTCATCAACTTTAACATACTTCTTCTCCTCCATGTCCATAGATTTCACGGTACAGATCCACTACGGATTTGTGTTGATTAATCCGAAGCTCCTCTACCATGCACTGATTTGCCAAAATACCATCTTTCATAAAAATGGCTGCATCTGCTACACGTTCCAGTTCGTCTACGAGATGACTGGAAACTACCAGTGTCACATCTGGATCTATGGCTTCCAGAATGCTCTTCATGATCTGGTCTCTTGCAAGAAGGTCAATGCCGTTCAACGGTTCGTCAAGCAAGTACAGCCTAGCCTCCCTTGCCATGGTAACTGCAATTTTCAGCTTGGCCATCATACCAGAGGACAGCTTCTTCGCTTTCATGTCCTCTGTAAGCTCCATGCGGGAAATCATCTGTCTGTATTTCTCCATGGAAAAATCTTCGAAAAAGTCCTCATAATATTTTCCCACATCTGAAACTGTCATCCAGTTGTAGAAATAAGGCTCCGTGGACATATAAGCAATTTCTTTTTTACTCTCTTTTCCAATGGGAGTTCCCTGATAAAGGATCTCACCGTTGGTAGGCTTTACAAGTCCTGCTACCATTTTCATCCAGGTGGTCTTGCCGCTTCCATTGGGGCCAAGCATGGCGTATACAAGGCCTGGCTCCAATTGTAAAGATACCTGATTCACAGCAGTCTTACTGCCGTATTTCTTCGTTACTTCTCTGCTCTCTAAGATCATTTTTATACACTCCTCGTCATTCCGACTGTTCTTTCTCCAGAAATCCGATTGCCTGAGCTCTGGAAAAACCAAGTTGCTCCATTCCTTCCAGGAATTCCCGGATCAGGGCTCCTGCCATCTCTTCCTTCAGCTGCTGCACTCTTTCCGGATCTTCTGTCACGAAGGTTCCCATCCCGCGTCTGGTAAAGCAGACGCCTTCCATCTCCAATTCTTTATATACGCGGCTGACTGTATTGGGATTAATGGTATATTCTACTGCCAGATCCCGCACAGATGGAAGCCTCGCACCAGGAGACAGCTTGCCTGTTACAATATCCTGCTTTATAGAATTTGCTGCCTGGAGATAAATTGGCAGCGATGAATTATATTCCATGGTTACCTCTCTTTCTGTATCACTGTCATAGCTGTATAGTACACTAGAATTGTATTTTCGTCAAGTGGTTTTTTACATTTTTTCACATAAGGAACAAAACAGTGTTTCCTGTGCAAAAAAAGAACATTGCATTTCCCTGCAAAGGAAATGACAATGTTCTCTTTTCTATTTCTTTTAGAATCCTTTTCCATTTTCTTCGTTTTCCATCTGCGCCTTGGCTTTTCGCCCGATTCCTGCATTGCTGTTCATAATGCTGGCCCGGGTGATCTTGTCGTTTCCAAATTTCATGCGGATGGCATCCATCGCTGCATCCAGCTTCTGGCGCTGTTCCTTTTTCGCACAGTCCTCAAACAGGGACATCTGTTCGAATCCGTCCTCAGTAAGTCCGGTGAGTGCCACTCCGATCAGACGTAATGGCTGCCCCTTCCAGAACTCTGCGAACAGTTTTCTGGCATTTGCGTAGACTTCATCAGTTACATCCGTAGCGCTTCCAAGCTTCATCTGATGGGAACGATTCTTAAAATCCAGAGTGCGGAAGGTGACAGAAATACAGGTACATTTCTTTCCTTTCCGCCTCATTCTGGTGGCTACCACATCGCATTGCTCCAATAAAATAGGCTGGATCTGCTCCATAGATACAATATCATCATTGAAAGTCTTCTCCACGCTGAAGCCTTTACTCTCCTCAGGCACTTCCAAAACCGGAGAATTGTCAATGCCTCTGGCGTACTGGAAGAGCTGATGTCCGGTCTTTTCTCCCAGAAGTGTCTGAATAGTGGACTCCCTTTCCCGAGCCAGTTCCCCTATGGTGCGGATACCGAAATCAACCAGCTTCTTTTCCGAAGCTTTTCCCAGAAATAACAGATCTCTGATGGGAAGAGGCCACATTTTTGCCGGAATTTCTTCCGGGAAAAGGGTGTGCACTTTATTTGGCTTCTCGAAGTCCGAGGCCATTTTCGCCAGCAGCTTATTGGTGGAAATTCCCACATTTACTGTAAATCCAAGCTCCTGATAAATCTTATCCTTTATCTCACAGGCTGTTGCTATGGGATCCGGGTAGATCAGGGAAGTTCCAGTCATGTCCAGAAATACCTCATCAATAGAAAAGGATTCCATTGCAGGAGCATAAGATTTACAAATTGCTTTAAATGCCTGGGAATTCTTCGTGTAAAGGCGAAAATCACTAGGTACCACTACCAGATTCGGGCATTTTCGAAGGGCCATTGCCACGGGCTCACCAGTCTGTACTCCGTATTTCTTGGCAGGAATGGATTTCGCAACTATGATTCCGGTACGTGTCCTGGGATCACCGCCTACTGCAGACGGAATTTCCCGCAGATCCGGCTCACCTGCCTTTACTCTGCTCGCTGCCTCCCAGGAAAGAAAAGCGCTGTTCACATCAACATGAAAAATCAATCTTTCCATCTGATTCTCCTTCTTTCGTATTTTCCTTTATTTCCGAAAATTCTGTGATAGACTCAATATAGCACGTCAGAAGGAAATATGTCCAGATTCTTTATGTATATATTACGCAAATACGGTAACACAAAAAGACTGTAAAAGTTCTAAACTGGCTGTCATAGCGAAAAGCTGCTGCGAAAAAGGTCACCTTTAGTTCAGATAACTCAGAATATTGTCATTATCCAATGTGAACAGCTCCAATTGCGCGGATATCCATTGGATAAACGTTCTCTCTGCCAACATACTGGGAAATGTATTCTACATAATTCTCCATTTCATTTTCCGGTACAACAGCTGCAATAACACCGGCAAATCCGCCGCCATGTACTCGGCAGATACCGCCGCCGATCTTGTTCAGGAACAGCTGGGTAAGAGCAAGAACCAACGGGATCTTCTGCTCGTGGCAGTCTTTCATGCAGTAGCAGTTCTGAAGCAGTTCCCAGGACGATCTTCCGGATTCATCCATCAGCTTCAAAAATTCCTCGTAATCTGCCTTACCAATTGCCTCTGCTGCCCGTTCTACACGGGAAGTCTCTTCAAAGAAGTGAATGGAACGGAGAATTGCTCTGTCGTCCTGAATCTCGTTTACATGTGCAAGCAGATTTTCAAGAGTAGTCTCATGAAGAAGCTCTGCACCAAGTACCTTGGCTGCTGCTTTCATCTCACCTGGAATCTCAGAGTACTCCTGGCTGAGATCTGCATGGCCTTTTCCGGTGTTTACAATAACCAGTTTGTGATCAAATTTTCCATAGGAGAAGTCCAGCTTGCTGTATTTCAGATCATTTCTGTCTGCAAAGTCGAAGAGAACCGGACCACCAACTGCACATGCCATCTGATCCATCATTCCGGAAGCTTTATCCCAGTATACGTTCTCTGCGTACTGACCAATCTTTGCATAGTCTGTGTAAGTCATCTTGCTGTCGTTAAAGAAGTAATCGATGATTACGCAGATCAGCATTTCAAAGGATGCAGAGGAACTTACTCCTGCTGCTGCGATCACGTTGGTGCTTACATAGGCATCAAAACCAGCTGTCTGAAAGCCATTCTTCTTCGCACCTTCCATCATACCGGCAACCAGGGCAAAGGTTCCTTTCGGATAGTTGGCTCTGCTGATCTTGTCAAGATCAACTACGATCTCATCTCTGTAGCCTTCACTTGTAATGTGGATCACGTTGGTTCCATTCGGTGCAGCTGCGCCGATGGTATCCAGATTGATACTTCCTGCGATTACCTTGCCGCCGTTGTGGTCAACATGGTTTCCGATGATTTCTGTTCTTCCAGGGGAAGTAAAGAAATCTGCATGGTCATGTTTGTAGATTCTGGCAAAGTTGTCTGCTAGATTCTGGAAACGAGCTGCGCAGGCACTGTTCTCTCCATAGATTTTCTCAAGGTTTGCTTTTTCTGGTAAATTCATGGTCTCATTCTCCTATTTTTGTTAATATTGTTATAATTTTACATTCTGTACTCCAGCTGCCTCAGTGCATATTTTCCGCTTCATCTGTGCTTATCCGGATCTCTCATCAAGTTAATTTCATTTTACATGCATTTCCTTTGCATTACCTTAAATAACTTGCGAAAAACAAGTAATATATTGCGTTTTTATCTTTAACAGATGTATAATACAGGTAAATTTATGCGTTTTATTGTAGTTCTCTATTTTTGAACATATGGAATTCTATACAGTCCACAGGATATGAAATTTTTTCTCGGGAGGTTTGGCATGCAGATCATAACCAATCAGTTTCAAAAAGAATTAAAACAGCACGGCAATGAACAGTTTCCATTCCTGGTCAGCTACCAGAAACTTTCAGAATATGAGTCTGGTTCCTTTATGTGGCACTGGCACCCGGAGATTGAAATCACCTATGTGAGGAAAGGTACTATGTGCTACAAGGTCAACCATATGGTTTACCACTTAAAAGAAGGAGATATTGTATTTAACAACTCCGGTGCCCTTCACTCTGGCACAATGGAAAATCAGAAGGACTGCGCTTATATTCCTGTAACTTTTGATTCCAGGCTGATTTATGGATTTTTCCAAAGCACTGTCAACAGCAAATATGTAGATCCTGTCATTCAGGATTCTATGCTCCCTGCCATCTGTATCGACCAGAGTGAGCCCTGGCACAAGCCTTTTCGCGAATATCTTCTCCGCATTATTGATCTGGATGAAAAGAAACCGGATTTTTATGAGCTGGACATTACCATCTGCCTGCAATCCATGTGGCGGCTTCTTCTGGAGCATATTACCTACGAACCCCAGGCTTCCAGGGAAAACTCTCTGGAATACGACCGAATCAAGAAGATTCTGTCCTACATAGAAGAAAATTATCAAAATAAGATCACCTTAAATGACATCGCCGGACACATCCACCTGTGTGAAAGCGAATGTACCCGGCTTTTTAAACGTCATATGAATACTACCTTGTTTGCCTTTTTGCAGGAATATCGGATCGAGCGCAGCCTGGAGTTTTTGCAGGATGACCAGCCTGTCAGCGCGGTGGCTGACAAGGCTGGATTTTCAGACCCCAATTATTATTCCAAAGTTTTTGCCAAAATAAAGGGATGCAGTCCCCGGGAATATCGAAATCATAGATTTTAAGTTGAACTGGTGGTTGCTAACTTATTTTCCAATTATTGCACCAATATCTGATATAATATGATCGGTGAACCGTCGGTGGGGATTCCTGCTACCCAGGCGGTTCCGGATTTTAAGCCCATAACAGTTCCCGTGTTGGATACCACGATTACGGACGGATCTGTGCTGCCCCAGCTGATATTATCAGAACTACTATCTGTTGTTAATTCTGTGGTTTCTCCTACTGCTATTTCTATTTTAGGAATTGCAATTTCAGGCTCCGGTTCCTCTTCCGGGGGATTCACGCTGTCCCGCCTGACAGCCTCATAGTTTTGATCCAGTAGCCCCACATAATGGTGACCTTCAAAGTTTATCTGAACACTTACATCCAGTCTTCCATTATCTTTAATCACAATAGGACAATATACATATTCCCCTTCTGAAATTTTATACTCGTACCAGTTTCCATTTACTGGAACCTCCTGTGCATCTACCCGAACAGAGCTTGCCTCTGCCCATGCCATTTCTGGTACACACATTAAAACTGCTATTAATCCAATTATCATTCCAAACTTTTTCATCATCCTCAGTTAAAAAATGACATCCAATAGGTTGGATCATTCCGCCTCGATTGATAGAATCGGTATCTTTTTCTGAACAGTCAGGCAAATAATAGTAGTTCTCTACTTTTCCCTTATTCCTTCTTCCATCCGAATTATAGAAATAGGCTGCTCCCTCTCCATCCGTCAAATAATTCAAAATTGTATAAATCCCTGCATTCGGATAATATCCTTCAAACAATTGCAGAAGATCAAAGTACTGCCCAGGTATTCAAAAATGAGCCTTTAGTGTTTTATTATCGGAATTACTTTTTATCTCTGGTTCAAAACTGCGAGCTTTGGGTACAATGCAGTTCCAATATTATGGATGTGCTGCAGGAGTATCTTACCGGAACCAGTCCTGACAGACTGCAAATCCTCATGGCGCATCCCTGTCCCGGCAGATATATCACTCCTGGACTTATAAAAAAATATATGAAGGCACCAAACCTGCCTTATGATACCATGTTCCACCTTGTTGAAAAACATTTTTCCGTATTGCGGAACATTCAGAAAAATTATGTAACGATTTTCTCGGAAAAAGGATTGTCAGCTTTTATCCAAAATGGAATTCTTCAGGATTTACCGCCCCAATATGTTCCGCCTCTGGAACCTTCGGATGTAAAAATGATGTTAACAGAATTGTATAAAGAAACAGAAAACGGCACGATCACCAGTCTGATCGTCCGAAGGAAGAAACCCTCTGTCTGTTAAAGCGGTACATTTCTTTAATACCGTAATTTACATAAGCAACATACCATATAAAAATTCCCATCCAGATAACAGGAAAATCTGAATGGGAATTTTTTATAGCATATTCTCTTTTTCTTCCGGATAAGCCACTCCCTCTGGAAGAGGATCCCACTCGTTCAGACCAAGGCTCTGTTTGAATTTCGCCTGTTCCAATGTAAGCTTCGGGGTATCCTCCTGCAGATATTCCATCAACTCATCAATTCCCTCTCTGGTCACATTATTCACCATAAAAATGCGTTCACATCCAGCGTTGATCAGCCATTGTCTCACCATAGGGATATTGGCATATGGTGAATCAATTTTTGTGATAATGCCAATAAGAGGACGAAGGATAAAAGAGCGGCAGCTTGCACCAAACAGATTAAATGGCTCATCTGCAGCCTGCACAATTGCCACCACATCTGCCTCAAAGGAAAAACATGCAAGTCCTACACTGAATCTTTTTGACTCTGCATACTCCCCCGGAGAGTCAATGGTATCGTCATTGGAATTGGTATATTGTGTTTTTATATAATGAAGCTCCTCGCCTTTTAGTGCCTGCGTCAGTGAGGTCTTGCCGGCCTCACTTCTTCCCATCAAAAAAATTTTCTTCATCGAATTGTATTTCCCCTGTTTTCAATAAACCTTACTTGTAAAAATACAGCAGTGCATTATTTTTACATTTGCATATCATAATATCGTATCCATAAGCTGCTGTTCCCGCAGCCATAAGGTATCTGTCAGCTTCTGTGAACCGCACATGTTTTAAAGCCTAACTCTCTGTCAAAGAAACGTACGACCTCTTCCACAGCAGTCTGCACCTGGGACAATCCTCCTGTAATGATCAGAGAACCGCAAAAACGATCCATAAACCCGATCTGTACATCTGCACTCTTCATGGCAACATCTGCAGCTACCACAACCGCTTCCCAGGGAGTAAAACGGATCAGACCAATGGATTCTCCTGTGTGGTCTTCCCCCTCATGAACTCCAATATGCAGTCCCAGATTTTCATAAATACAAGATTGGGAAGGACTGATCACATGGGCAAGACAAACTTCCTTTCCCGGTACACGCACACGAGTCATACGAAGCTTCTTCCCCTTCAGATGTTCATAATCATCATGGAATAGCATTTCCAGCAGCTCTTCCTTCGTTATTCGCTCCATGCTTCTACTTCCTATCGTTTCGTAATATTGCAGACCACGTATCCCAGAGAATCCCGGAAATAATTTACGATCTCAGTCATTGCAGACATTACATCAGAAATCTCTCCTGTAATGATCAAAGTCCCTGTAAACCGGTCTGCGAATCCAAGATAAACATTACCGCTCTTCACCGCAATATCAGAAGCGATAACTGCGGATTCCGGAGGTGTCATATTCATGATTCCAATTGCAGAGGAACGATAATCCAGCTGCGGATTCAACCCAAGCTTCTGATAAATGATCGGTGCCGGTCCTCCCATTACATGGGCAAAAGTAATCTCCTTACCAGCCACAGTCTCCTGCACGATTCTGATCTGTTCTCCATGTTCATTTGCCATTTATATGAATGCCTCTCTTTCAAAAAAATATCTTCACGTTATATTTGATTTTACCATTTATGAGAGCAAATAGCAAGCAAAACCAACATATCAGTCAAAATTCCTAAACATTTTTTGAGAAAAAGTGTGGTTTCTTGAACATTATGGCATTAAATGCCTTTAAAATAGTCAAAAATAAAATAGTGACAGATAATCCGCAGTGTGATAAAATAATTTTCGCTTCCAGAGTATGTAAAAAAATGCAATCTGCAAAATGTGCGTTATATTTTGTGGGAATGATTTTTCAAACAGACTCTGACACACTCTAATATGTAAGTAATTTAGTAACACTTTTTATTTACGATTTCTATATTTCTCAATAAGGAGTTTTTTATGGAAAAAGATATGACAAAAGGCCGGCCTTTGCCGGTAATCCTGAAATTTATGCTTCCTCTTATTATTGGAAACATTTTTCAGCAGCTCTATAATATGGCAGATACGATCATTGTAGGACGCTATGTAGGCGCGGATGCCCTTGCGGCAGTTGGATCCACCGGAACGATCATGTTTCTTACTGTGGGCTTCTCGCAGGGAATCACAGCTGGTTTCTCCGTACTCACCGCTCAGCGCTTCGGTGCCAAAGATACCGAAGGGGTAAAGATCAGTGTAGCTAACGGAATTCTTCTTTCCCTGATTTTTACCGTGATCATCAGTTCTTTAAGTTTGCTGGGCATGCGCCCTCTTCTGAAGCTGATGAACACACCTGACAACATTTTTCAGGATGCATACACCTACATTATGATCATCAGCGCCGGAATCATCGCCACTATTTTTTACAACCTGTTTTCCTCTTACCTGCGTGCAGTTGGAAACAGTAAGATTCCGCTGGTATTTCTTGTATTTTCCGCAGCTTTAAATGTAATTCTGGATCTGGTACTGATTATCAATTTTAAAATGGGCGTTGCCGGAGCAGCATTGGCAACCATTATTTCTCAGGGCGTTTCCGCAATACTCTGTTTGGTCTACATCTATATACGTATGCCTTCTCTTGCCCCAAACAGAAGACATTGGAGGCTTCACGGCCAGGAGAGCCGTAACCAGCTGGCTATGGGAATTCCTATGGCATTGCAGTTTGCAATTACAGCTTCCGGTACCATGGTCATGCAGTCTGCCATCAATCTTTTCGGTTCCGTTGCCGTTGCCTCTTTTACGGCAGCCAGCAAGGTACAGAATCTGGTAACCCAGGGAATGATGGCTATGGGACAGACTATGGCGACATATAGTGGACAGAACTTCGGAAAAGGTGATATCAAAAGAATCCGCCAGGGTGTTAAAGCGGCTCTGGAAGCTTCTGTTGTATATGCTCTTGCAGCGGCCGTGCTGGTTTGTATTCTGCTGAAACCAGCTCTTGGACTTTTCTTCACTGGAGATGTGGATATGAACAGCATGCTTCCATGGGCAAAAACTTATATTTATATGAGTGTGATCTTTTACATTCCTTTAAGCAGTATTTTCGTATTCCGAAACACCATGCAGGGCTGCGGATATGGATTCCTGCCTATGATGGGTGGTGTTTCGGAATTGGTTGCCCGTCTGGTTGTGGCAATGATTTCCATGGCTGTAGGAAGTTATGCACTTGCATGCTTCTGTGACCCGGCAGCGTGGGTTACGGCAGCAGTATTTACCGGTGTTTCCTATCTTTTTGTGATGAAAGATATCCGCAGGAAATACGAAAAACCGGAAACAGCTGCTGCTGAAAAATAATCATTTCGGATGCGCATGGCAATCCTCTCTGCGTTTCGTAAACGCCTAAAAACAAATCAAATACTAAAAGGAGATGTTTCGATTATTTCGGACATCTCCTTTTACGGTTACCGGCCAGCTCTCTCAAGTAATTATTTTGCAAAAGCTCACCTGCAAACAATAACATTTAATTGTCTAATGAAAATATATATTCCAATGGAAGCAAATGTATTTCCTCATATACTGCCTTTTTATCCTCTTCAACACCTCTTCCATTTCCACTTTGAGCTGGTACTTTAATACGAAATGCCGGCTGTTTTTTCGTTTGAATATAGTATTGTTCCGGGGTTCCCATTCCCTTAAATTTTTCCCTGGCCGATTCGGTCATCTGTTCCCTTTCCAGATGATAGGAAGAAGATTTCTGCATATGTCTTGCCAGCCGGTAGGATTTCGGAAGACTTCCCACTCCCTGCTGACAGTGATAATAAATGATTTCCCTTCCGGATTGAGCAAACGTCAAAAGTCCTCTTCCATCATATTCCTGAATGATCCGGATCAATGCCTTTGTCTCATTCTCGCTGGCTGGTTCCTCTCCCATACGTGAACGGATATAATGAACCGTTGGAAAATTATGTGAAATATCCATTCCACGGGCATTATATCCAAAATCCTCAGCAGGAATGCTTTGCATACGAAGCATTTGACGGTAAACTGGATTTCGAATAGCACCAAAGCCATTCTGGCGGATTTCATAACCATCCGGGTTTAGAATCGGAATCAGACAGATCCTTATTTTATCAAGGAGTTTTTTCACTTCATAAAATTCATCCAGCTTCCAGCCGCATTCGTAGGCCCTGCAGTATTCTCCTGCCATTTTCAGAAGAAGTTCCGGCAAAAGAGCCTGAGTTCCATTAATTCCAGCCACACAGAAGATCATCTGTGCCCCGGTGCCAACTTCCAGCATTGGGATCATTCTCTCGTCATGACTGTTTCCAATCACGCGAAACTGGCAAAAACTGCTGTAGCGTCCAGCTATTTCCCATAAAGAATAATATATGTTTTCAAATGACAGCGATGTTTGTACCATATCTGCATCTGTCGGTTGTACTTTCTTTTGTATATTTACCTTCGGCATGTCACTGACAGCCGTTTTATTCTGTGGGAACAATTCTTTTCTGACTGACAATACACTTTCTGACAACATATTTTACCTCCTGCAGCAGGAAAAAACTCAGGCGGCATTTCATCTCTAGAGCGTGTTTGAAAAATCATTCCAACAAAGTGTAACGTACATCTTGCAGAAGGCCTTTTTTTACACGCTATAGCCTGTCCCCCCGCTGCCTGTATTATTATATGCAAAAAGGCAGGTCAAAAGACCTGCCTAATGTATGTTTCTTATTATTTTGCTGTCAGAAAAACTTCTGATCAAAATGCATGGTTATTCATATGCCATAGATTTTCTTAGATTTCTTTTTTTCTCTTTCTGACGATAACATAACCTCCAGCTACCAGAGAAAGACTTGCAAGCATCATCATAGTGGCAATCGGGGAGTTATCGGCTGTTCTCGCGTTTGTTGCAGATGTAGAACCGGTATCGCTGTCTGTTCCGTCATGGTTCTCTGCATCATCGCCATCTGTTCCATCTCCATCGCCGCTACCTGTTCCGTTATAATCATAACCGCCGGAACCAGAACCGGCTGTTGCAGTTGGCGTGATTGTGCCGGATGGAGTTACTGTGAAGTCGATTGCCTTGGACTTAAATTCTGTAGGGAGAGCTTCCTTCACGCCGGTAGCTTCCCATTCGGATCCATTGTATATGTACTTCTGGAAGAAGATATACATTCTAAAGGTCTTCGCCTGCTTGATACCATTTACATTTCCGATAGACCAGCTCTTCTGATATCCGGTGTCAATGTTCTTCGCGGACATGCTCCAGCCATACGGGATCCACTTGGTATCACCTTTGATCGGGTTTGTATTGTCAGTTCCAGCGCCAATTACTGTGAAATTGTACATCTGTTTCGGGTAGAATTCCAGTGCTTTCTCAAGACCTGTTACCTTGCTTTCGCTGACAGACGGGTTAATGGTTGCACGAGTGGTTGGCGTCGGTGTAGTAGTAACCGGAGTTTCTGTGGGAGTACTTGCTTTCGCCTTTAATGTGAGTACAAGTGGTGCAACTGCTTCAAGTCCCTTGGAATCCTCAGCATATACAACTACTTTAATGGCTGTATCATAAGCTACATCTGTCAACTGTACGCTTGCAGAGCTAGCAATATCTCCAGAGCTCTTATAATTGCTCTTTACTGCTTCAAATCCAGGTGTAGAATCAGATTTCTTCACCCAGGTCACATAATATCTGCCTCCAACACCTGCATCATTGGTATGGAAAGTCAGATCAACAGTATGCTCATACGCCTTGTTCCAGGAAATAGAATCTGCGGTCAGCGTCATAGTACTAACAGGAGCTGTAACAGACTCAAGTGCTCCAGTCTGGTTGTTAATGGTATACTCTGTAGTGTCCAGATAATGAACATGTGCCAGAATATTCTCCATAGTAGTAAGTGCAGTACCATTCGCATCCGTACCGACCTTTACAATAATCTTTCCGGCAGCTGCGTCACTTCTTCTTACCTGAAGGTCTGCTGTTTCAGCAAGCTGGCCAATTGCTGCGATACATGCGTTATCACCGCCTAAAACAATACTGTTATCATTAAGACCATCGTCCTTGTTATCCTTTACAATTACGGCGCCGGAAACACGGATCTCGCCCAGACTGTAAATAGCTCCACCTGTAATTTCAGCAGCTTCATTTACAATACCTTCAGACTGGTTTCCTGTGATAGTACCACCTGCCAGTCCGATGCTTCCGCCAGAATTACAGATTGCAGCTCCCGGCGCACTGGTTCTGTTTCCTGTCAGAGTTACACCATCGGACAATCCGAAGTAACCGCCCTCCACAGAAATAATGGAGCCTGTTGCATCCCCCTGGTCAAGTGCTCCTGTTACAGTCAGACTTAAAACAGTCTCACCCTCCTTGCCTGTACCAAACTGGAAAGAAGTGGACTCATCTTTTACTTTAAACATATCTCCTAAAAATCCGGCTGCACGTTTAATAGTAGTTCCATCCGCAGCTGCTGCAATAGAGATATTCTTATTCTGATCGATCACAACAGTCTCACTGATCTCTACAGTTCCGGTTACAAGGATCTGGGTAACTTCACCATCCTTGCCAATATTAACCGGTGCTGCCGCAATTGCCTCTGCTAATGTGGAATAGGATGTCTGGGTTCCATCTGCTGCCTTCAGGATAATCTGACCAGTGGTCTCAGGAGTAGGGGTAGCACTCTCCTCTTCCTCCAAAGTCAGCTCAGCAGTATCTCCGCTGTTAAAGCCATCATCCACAACCGCATCCGCTGCCTGAGCTGGTTCTGCTGCCGGTGTGTCTGCAGCTGCCTGGGTTGGTTCTGCTGCCGGTGTATCTGCAGCTGCCTGGGTTGGTTCTGCAGTCGGCGTATCTGCTGCCTGTGCAGGTTCTTCCACAGGTGTATCTGCTGCGGCATCTGAAATATCCTGCACTGGTTCAGCTGCTGCTTCTCCTTCTTCTGACTCTGCGGAAACAGCTACTGTGTCCTCTATTGTCACGGTCTGGGTATCTGCCTCTGCAAATGCCATTGTCACCGGAGACATTCCGGCTGCAAGGCTTCCCGCCATAATGAATACCAAAAGTTGCTTTTTCTTCATTTTAAAAAGTCCTCCTTATAAATGAGTCCCCCATATTAAATATTAACATCGAAGTCTAGTATAACATATCTCGGTTCAAAAATCAAACCTAAGGACGAATCTGTCCGTTTCCATAAATGATATATTTTGTGGAAGTAAGTGCCAGAAGTCCCATGGGGCCACGGGCATGAAGCTTCTGGGTGCTGATTCCGATCTCGGCACCAAAACCAAACTCAAAACCATCCGTAAATCTTGTAGAAGCATTCACATATACAGCAGCTGCATCTACTTCATCCAGGAATTTCTGGGCATTGTTGTAATCTCTGGTAATAATTGCCTCTGAATGGCCTGTATTGTAGCGATTGATGTGGCGAATCGCTTCATCTGCAGATCCAACTACTTTTATAGAAAGTATATAGTCCAGATATTCTGTACCCCAGTCTTCCTCAGTGGCAGTGACTGCGTCTGGGATCAAAGCCTTCGCTTCCTCGTCAGCACGCATCTCCACATTCTTTGTCCGAAGGCGCTCTGCAAGAACCGGAAGGAAAGCATCCTTCACTTTCTCATGCACCAGAAGAGACTCACAGGCATTGCAGACACCCACCCGCTGTGTCTTGGCATTCATCACAATGTCTGCCGCCATCTGAAGATCTGCGCTCTCATCCACATAAATATGGCAGTTTCCGGTACCAGTTTCGATTACAGGAATCGTGCTGTTATTTACTACTGCTTTAATAAGACCTTTGCCTCCTCGTGGAATCAGTACATCCACATATTCATTCATCTTCATGAATTCTCCGGCAGTCTCTCTTGAAGTATCAGAGATCAGCTGGATCGCATCTTTCGTAATTCCATTCTCATCCAGGGTTCTGCGGATGCAATCCACAATAGCAGTATTGGAATGGATGGCATCACTACCACCCTTTAAGATCACCACGTTGCCAGTTTTAAAGCAAAGGGCAAAAGCATCTGCTGTCACATTTGGTCTTGCCTCGTAGATGATTCCGATCACTCCAAGAGGGACTCTCTTCTGTCCAATGAGAAGTCCGTTGGGACGTTTTTTCATCCCGGTCACTTCCCCGATAGGATCTTCCAGTGCCGCAACCTGACGAAGCCCCTCTGCCATGCTTGCAATTCTGGCTTCTGTCAACATCAGACGGTCCACCAGTCCTTCTGGCATCTGATTCTTCCTGCCATTCTCTACATCAATGGCATTTGCTGTAAGAAGTGCTTTCGAATCTGCAACAAGGCTGTCTGCAACAGCCTCCAGAACCTGATTTTTCTTAGCTGTATCAAGGTTTCGAAGAACGATTTCTGCCTCTTTGGCATTCCTGCCAAGAGTTTCCAGCATTTCATTCATTTATAAGTCCTCCCTCCGGTAAACTTTACTCTGTGTCACAATGATCTGAGGACAAATGTCCGTAGGTTCTGTGGGCACCAGATCAAGGATCTGAAAATCAAAAGCCACTGCCAGTCTGGTAATATCAGGATGTTTTTCTAAAAAGCGGTCATAAAAGCCGCCGCCATATCCCACTCTGTTGTTCTCAGGATCAAAAGCTACACCAGGCATGACCATAAGAGCATCCTCCCACTTCACGATCTCGCCTCTGACAGGCTCCGGAATTCCAAAATATCCAGGCTCTAGCTGAGAAAAATCAGTAAGGCGGTAAAAAACCATATCCTTTCCCACAACCTTCGGGACTGCCACTTCTTTTCCTGCTTTCCAGGCTTCCTCAATGATATATCTGGTCATTACTTCATGATTGTAATCTGCATAAGCCAGAATATGCTTAGCCTTCACAAACTCTGAGAGTTTCAGCACCTGATCTGTAATCTGATGGCTCCATTCTTCTACCTGCGCATCGCTGCACTGCTTTCTGGCTGCAAAAATCTGCTTTCTAATGAGTCTTTTTTCTTCCATATCTTTCTCCAAGATTCACAACCGTACCATCGGCTTCCTTTACATCAATATTATCCAGCTGATTTCTAAGGTTCATCTTAATGGTGGCAATATACTCCTTGCGCAGCTCTGCCTGTTCTTTTTTCTCTTCTTCTGTAAGGCCTACACTCTGTGCCTTATGGTGAAGGGTGTTGATTCTGTCGATTTTTGTGCTGTCCATAATATACTCCTCCTGCGAATGTTCTGTGTAATTTTAATTTATACAAAAACTTAAAGCAATTGTAACTGTGAAGATACTGAACAGTTACAGCAATTTTTCAATATAATCGATCAGGAAAAACTCTTCCTTTTTCTTTCCAACAAACAATGTACCGCAGGGGTCGCCCTCCACAATGCGGTGAATATTATGAAAATCGCCGCCATTGGCAATTACCATGTCGGTACCGGCAGCTGTGGCAATTCTGGCAGCTGTAAGCTTGGTAGCCATTCCTCCAGTGCCCACTTTGCTTCCGGAGGAGCATTTTCCCATGTTAAGAAGTTCATCGTCCAATGTTTCTACCGTGTCAATAAATTTCGCATCTGGATTTGTATTCGGATCATCTGTAAAAAGTCCGTCTATGTCTGACATAAGGATCAGAAGATCTGCCCCTATAAGAGCAGCTACCACTGCAGAAAGGGTATCGTTGTCTCCGAATTTTTCCAGAGACTGAAGCTCATAGGTGGAAATAGAGTCATTCTCATTAACAATAGGGATCACACCCATGGATAAAAGCTCATTAAACGTGTTCTCTGCATTTTTGCGGTTGGCGTTGTTTACCATGGTATTTTTGGTCATCAGGATCTGACCTGCCATCTGATTGTATTCTCCAAACAGCTTCTGGTAAATCATCATAAGTCTGGCCTGTCCAACCGCTGCACACGCCTGCTTCTGACGAGGCTCCTGTGGCTTCTCTTTAAATCCAAGAGCTGCTGCTCCAACAGCGATGGCTCCTGAAGATACCAGAACCACATCCTTACCCTGATTTCGAAGATCGCCCAATTCCCTTACCAGAATCTCCAGTTTCCGAAGATTCAGCTTGCCAGTTTCAGCATGGGTAAGAGAGGAACTTCCAATCTTGATTACAATACGTTTTTTATCTTTCAGTCTTTCCCGATCATTCATTTTATTTGTCAACTCCGTTATTATGTTTCCATGTAGTTTTCATACATATCAATTTCTTATCTTACATCATTTTTTTCATTTCGTCCATGGTTTCAGGTAAACAGTTCTTAATTTCAGAAAAATTTCACATTTTAACGTGTAGAATTATTGTTTCTGTAAAATATTGCATAGTCTGAAAGAGCTCTACCGTGTTTTGATCGTCCTATCACTTTTGCAAATCAAGTCAAAACGCGTTCATTTGCATCATGCGCTCGTGCAGACAGGCTCTAGAGCATGTTTTTCACGTAAATACAAAAGAGGAACGCCTTATCTTATGACGTCCCTCTCCATTTTTAATTTATTTTACTGTAAAGACACAGAACCTACAGAATCATTCAGCACGATCTCGACCCATGTTTTTCCAGGATTCAGCTGAATCTCCTGATTATTGGAATCATAATAATGAGTGATTCCCCACTGGGAATCCTTTGTCCAGTGGATGTCGATTGCCTTGCCTCTGGTGATGTATTTGCCCTCACCTCCGGACTGGGTATCTACGTTCAGATAACCATTTGGATCATATGGAACATAGTTGGAATACTGTAAAATAATATTCTCACATGTCAGCTGATTACCTGTGTTCTGGTCAATATGCGGTGCATTAAACTGGAAGCGGCTGTACTCCTTAGTCTCTGCATTGTACTCAAACCACGGATGGTTGTAAGCGAAATTATCAAGCTTCACAACATTTGCAGAAACTCCGTCATCCAGGGTTGTCTCAGTTCCTTCCGGTGCAAACTGGAAATGACCATTATAGTCCTCTTTATAATCCTGGCTATAGCCCTGGCTCTGGATTCCTGCCTGAAGATGGGAGAAATCAGTGTAAGCATTGTGCGGTGCTACACGGTCAGTGCTGCGATAGTAAGCATTTCCAAGTGTAAGTCCGTTCAGATTGTCGATCAGGTGCTGGTCCAGATACTGAAGTGCATATACAGCCTGTCCATAATGAGAATAGATGGCATCATACTCATTTGCATAGAACAGGAAGTAATCACGGCAGCTTCGCACAGAACCGATCCTTGGAATATTGTCATAGTCCTCGATGATCGCCATGAGACGGGTGATGCTTCCCTCTACCGGTGCTTCATAAATGACTCCTGCGTTCTCAGTTCCGCTCTGTGGAGCGCCATTGGTATCGTTGCCAAGCATAACTGCGATGGGACGTCTGTGGCCAATGCCGACAGATACATCCTCTCCGGTAAGATAACTCTTCACGGTATCTGTCCCGGCTTCCTCTGCCTGTACCGCTACTGTGGATCCTGCAAGTGCGCAGGAAAGCAACATTCCTGTGAGAAGTTTAAATATTTTTTTCTTCATGTCTTCTCCTCCTTATGCATATATATTTAACCTTCTAACTGAACAGAAACTGCAGAAACCGCCACTTATAAATACATCCGGAATGGTAATGCCACCTGCTGATGACATCACCTTATATGAAAATCAGTCGCTTTGCAACTGCCATCCGGAACTTTCATAGTAACTTATTCACGGCAAACAGCAAAAGCCTCTCCAGCTATAGGGTCATGCACAAAAAAATTTAACGGGTAATTCCAAGTTCCTCCAGTGCCTTCGCCTGGCGTGCTTCCATATCTGCGGCTTCCTCCGGAGTCATGTGATCGTATCCCAGAAGGTGTAGCATACTATGTGCAACTAGGAAGCAAAATTCCCTCTTTACACTGTGTCCATACTCTTCTGCCTGGGCAGCAGCACGTTCTGCAGAAATCATAATATCTCCCAGAAGAAGCTCTCCACTGTCAAGATCAAAGCAGGACTCATCATCTTCAGCCACAGAATAATCTGCCGGTGTTTCAAATGGCAGCATTGGAAAAGAAAGAACATCAGTAGCTCTCTCAATGCCACGGAACTCTGTATTTACCCTTTTAATCTCTTCATTATCTGTGAGAACCAAATTTACCTGTGCATCCCATGGACATTTCTCCATGTCAAGCACCTTCTCTGCAACCATCTTCGCAAGCGCCGGACAGTCAAGTCCAAGGTCAAAATCGGTCTCGCATTCGTATTCTATTGTTACCAAAACTTATTCCTCCTGTATGACATCTGCCTGATTTCTCAAACAGGCGACACCATATGTTCAATTTTACTATTTTGTTTGAATTATTCTGTAAAATTCACATTTCAGTTTCAAATTAATCTTCCCACAGGATATTGATTGTCATTTACTGAAAATCTTGTCCTGGCTTCCCAATTACCGGCTTGTCCGCCGAACTGCCCGCTTCTGGGTCTTTTCCTGGGCTTTCGCTTCCTCTTTCTCAAATGCTTTAACAATGTCCTTCACGATCTTGCAGCGGACAACATCACGGTTCGTCAGGGAAATAGTAGCAATATCGTCTACATTTTTCAAAATAGAAGCACACTTCTGAAGTCCGGAATCCGTCTCTTTGGAAAGGTCGATCTGTGTTACATCGCCGGTAAGAATCATCTTAGAACCAGTACCAATACGGGTAAGTGCCATTTTCAAAATAGGAAGTGTGGCATTCTGGCTCTCATCAATGATGATCATACTGTTATTCAAAGTACGGCCTCGCATATATGCAAGAGGTGCAACCTCAATGATTCCCCGTTCTCTTAACTTCGCAGCCTGATCTGGCCCGAATACGTCATTTAGTGCATCGTAAAGCGGCTTCAGATAAGGATCAACCTTCTCCTGTAAATCTCCCGGAAGGAAACCAAGCTTCTCGCCCGCTTCAATGGCCGGACGGCTGAGAATGATTCTCTCAATCTCGTCATTCCGGTACAGCTCTGCCGCATAAGCAACTGCCAGGTATGTTTTACCTGTACCGGCAGGTCCGATACAGATAGTAACCGTATTGTTCTTCAAAGCAGTGATATAATTTTTCTGTCCAATTGTCTTAGTTCGAATTGGAATATTCTTATAATTCAAAGTCACTGCATCCCCCAGCACCTTGCGGGTGCTGTCTGCAATATCCTCCTCGCTGTCATCCTCTTCCTCGGTCTCATCCAGAAAACGATGGATCATATCCACGGAAAGCTGCTGCTGTTTTTCAAGAGCTTCCTTCATGGCTTCAATAATATTCACAGCTGAATGTATCCTGCCGTCATTAGTCCCACTTACGGTAATGCAGGAATTTCTCTGGGTAATGGATACGCCAAGACGATTCTCAATCACCTTGATCAGCTTATCATTGATTCCAAAAAGCTCCTGTAAAATATCTAATGAGTCAATCTCTATATTCGTGGATTTCAAAAACTGCTCCTCCTTGTGTCTGTTCAAAAATATCTCTGGGTAAAAGTATACCACTCTAAAGATTGTTTTTCAACACTTATGATTCCTGACTGAATTCTATATTCTGCTTCTTTCCGCTTTTTTCATCTACTGTCAATGTACCCTGCACAGTACAATTTGTACTGTCAAATGTGACAGACAACCGGGAATCTGCAATCCGGATTCCTTTATTCAGAAGTTTTTGTTCATATATTCTCAGCTGCTGCACTGCTTTCTTCTGAGCCTGTTCTTTCGTGTAAACTGTGCTCTGTATCTTATAAGGTGTTCGGGTGATTTTTCCCAGGGAAAAAGGAAGGACGAAATTCTCGGTAAGTTTCCAGGGGATTTCTTCCGTTGAGGTTATATATCTGGATTTTTTTCCTGTATCTGCGCCAAAAACGAAGTCACCAACACGAAAATACCAGCTGGTTTTTGAAGTGCCGCTTTGAACCTTTTTTTCATAGGAAAGGGGGACCTCCTGATAATAGGCAATCTGATGGCGCACATAGATGTCTGCGTCTGCCGGAACATATTCCACACGTACAACCTCCTGGCTGTCATTCAGGATTGGCACCTCGCCAGATACCAGAATATCACCCTGTTTGCAAATGTCTCCAGTTTTAACAAGTGGAGTTCCATTTCTGATAACCATATTCACAATTTTCCCATCCAGATTGGAAATCAGATTGCATGGAGATTTTGTTTGCCGGATACCTTCTGTGAGGTTTTCTTCCTGAATGGTAAGAAGAAGCCGGGTACCTTGAACCCTGGCGGAAACAAAAGTAATATCCGGGTAGTTTTTCCTGAGAAGGTCGGCAATCCGGGTACAGTTAACCTGATTTTTACGGATCCCATGGGTAATTCCCTGCTGGTCCAGAAATTCCAGAAGCTGAGGGGTGGAATTTTTTACATTTCCATCAATGTGGATATTCCAGATGTGGCCAGAGAGCCAAAGCAGCAAGACCACACAAAGAAGGAACCCGGCTGTAAAGCACTTACGTTTTTGGATTCTGAGCAGCAAAAACGGCAAACCTCTTTTTTTTAGAATATGGATACGGACTCTGGTCTTTCTATGTATGGGAAGGAGTTTTCGGAAATCATTTATGGAGATGCGAGTTGTTATGTTTTTTTCTGACAGATAACGGATTCTTTCCAAAGAGACAGCTCTGGCATGGCACAAATTCAGGAAACGTTCCAGCTGGTCACCGGATACTGAAATTTCTAAAAATCCATGGAGTATTTTTTCGGGGTCATTCATTTTAATCTCGCCTCCATTTATATTGGATTTACAATGTACTGCCGAACGGCAACCGAATTCAGGTGAAATATACTGCAAACCGGGGCATACAGATTGCGGAAATGATTTTTCAAACACGCTCTAACATTACCGACAAAATCTGCCCTTTTATTTCCATTTCCCAAGTAGTGTAATGAAATATTTCCAGATTTTTCCCTTGAAGGATCACGCGTCCCTGGCAGGTAACCACGATTAATTTCTCGCTTGTATAGGATAAGATGCTTTTATAATTTTCAATCTGTACCTGCGACGGTCCGGTAATCGTTATAATAGGGGCTTTACAGGACAGGTCACCAGGAAGTTCCATAGCTGTCATAAAACGTTCTGATACAGACATAAAAAAAGCCTCCCGGTCTTTATCTCTAGCTTATGCGGGAGGTTTTCTTTTCATTCTGATTTATATTTAACAGATCACGCTCTCTGGCGAAAAAGCACCAGGGAAAACCACAGAATGGTATTTCCGCCAAGATTATATTCCATGGAATGATGCTCTACCAGCTCATTTACCACTACACCGTGACTTTCCAGGCAGGGATGCATTTTCTCAGGGAAGCGACAGGGCTTTCCGTCTAAATAGGCACAATGCTCGCAAAGATCGCAGGATTCAGTGGACAAGGTAAATGTCTCAAATCCCTCCCCTTTCAAAAATCCGGCTACCTCTGTAGTCAGCTCCTCGTGAGCATCTCGGGTAGCAAGCATTTCCGCCATGTTCATCACATCGGAAACCTCTGCCACACTGGAAAAAAGGATTCCATTTGGATAACTGTGGATTCGCTTCCCACATTCTTCCAGACTGCCCACAGCAGGGGGACAGGCCCAGGTAGTGCCGTAACGCTCACACTCCTGTTTGCAGATGATCCGCACCCGCTCTCTTACCTCTATTTCAGCAGTATCCACAAGGCGGTATTCATAAATGGGATACTGAGATATAAATTCTTCAAAACGATCGGTATTTAACATGTTATTCCTCTTTCGAATTATTTATTGCTATTTAGCCCGCCAAGGGGGATCCTTTCAGCGTTCTAAATATCCAAAATACTTAATCTATCAAATCCTGCTCTGCAAATAAACTGGATACCACAGACGAATACTCTGACAGATGCTGGGATTTCTTGATTTTCTTGGCATATTTCTCATAATTTGTAAAATTAACGGCCATATAGCTCCATAATTCTTTCATACGGAACAGCACATTCCGTTCGCCGGAAAGAAGTTCCCGATACTCTTCGAAAAGACAATCATGGAATTCTCTTACTGTCTTTTTATCCGGACGAATGCCTTCCCGGATCTCAGTTACCAGCCCCGGATTCGTGATCAGCCCTCTTCCATACATGAAGCAGCAAGTGTCTGGAAAACGCTCTGTAATCCGCTTATAATCAGCTGCAGAAAACAGATTCCCATTATAGCAAAGTGGCATTTTCAGACGGTTTACAGCCTTCTCATAAGCTCCGAGCCGCGGCACTCCGCGATACATATCTGTCTGAATCCTTGGGTGGATGATCAGTTCATGAATGGGATATTTTTCATAAATGGCCAGCAGATACTCCCAGTCTTCCTCGTAGTGAGTTCCAATTCTGGTCTTTATGGAAATTTTCATATCAAGTTTCGAAAAAATCTGATCCAGGAACTGATCCAGCTTCTGGGGCTCTGCCAGAAATCCGGCACCCTTTCCCTTCGCTGTAACTGTTCCAGAAGGACAACCAAGATTCAGGTTCACTTCCTGGTGTCCGTAATCATCTTTCAAAAGCTGGGCAGTACGGATAAAATCATCTGCATTGCAGGTCAGGATCTGGGGAACCACGTACATTCCCTCATTCCGCTCCGGTGACACCTCGCAAATTTCCTGGAAGCTCAGGTTTTTCTTCGGCTTGGCAGAAATAAACGGAGTAAAATATTTATCCATGGGATGATAAAACCGGTGATACGTCCGGCGGTATACAAAGTTTGTCACGCCCTCCATAGGGGCCATGTAGTCTTTCATTTATATCCTCGCATGTCTTTTTATTCAAATCAAGGGGGGGGATTTTCTCAGCTGCTTTATTCAGAGCTTTCACCATGCAAAAAATTCCTTAAATTCTTCGAGAAACTTCTTCATTTTCTTTTCCTCCCTTGGTTTGATATAGCCAATTATACACGTTTCTCTATTTTTAGACAATGCCCTCTTAAGTGTCTGCTGCTATTTTTTTCTAAAATTTATACAAAAAAGAACTTTACCCCTAAATCTGGCAGTGCACGGCAGCCATCCATTTTCGTTTGCTATTAGCAATACAAATGTCTTTCCCGAAAATACATTTTTGTCTTGCACTCTGTTGTAGTACTGTGATAAAATAAACAGGATTTTAGCATAAACCTATTGGTTTGGCATTTTGAGAGAAAGAAGGCTTACTTACGATGAATTTTTCCAAAAGACTGAATTTATTTGGAGATGAAATTTTTGCCGCGCTCAATGAAAGGCGGCTTGAACTTGAGAAACAGGGAAAGAAGATCTACAACATGAGTGTTGGAACGCCGGATTTCCATACACCGGATCATATTAAGAAAGCACTGATGGAAGCTGCTGCTGACGATCAGAACTGGCGTTACAGTCTCCGCGATCTGCCTGAGCTTCTGGATGCGGTCTGTGCATATTACAAGAAGCGCTTCCATGTGGAAATCACACCGGATATGGTAATGTCCGTTTATGGCAGTCAGGAAGGCATGGGACATCTTGGCATGACTTTATGCGACGAGGGAGACGTGGTTCTTCTTCCAGATCCGTGCTATCCGGTTTTCGCAGCAGGAAGCAAATTAGGAGGCGCAGTTCCTTACTACTACCCGCTTGTAGCAGAGCATGATTTCCTGCCATATGTAAAGGATATTCCAGAAGATGTGGCTCGCAAATCCCGTTACATGGTAGTCTCTCTTCCATCCAACCCGGTAGGAAGCATTGCCACACCAGGACTTTATGAAGAAATTGTTGCATTTGCAAAAAAATACGATATTTTAATTATCCATGATAATGCATACAGCGACATTATCTTTGATGGTGTGGAAGGTGGAAGTTTTCTTGCCACTCCTGGTGCGCGGGAGGTTGGTGTTGAGTTTTTCAGCCTTTCCAAATCCTTTAACGTAACCGGCGCCAGAATCAGCTTTCTCATTGGAAATCCAGAAATCATCTCTGCTCTAAAAAAGCTTCGCAGCCAGATCGATTTCGGTATGTTCCTGCCAATCCAGAAAGCTGCTATCGCTGCTCTTGAGGGACCTCTTGACAGCGTAAAAGAACAATGCAGACAATACCAGGCACGCCGTGATGCTCTATGCGACGGACTTGCTTCCATTGGCTGGGAGAAGCCAAACGGCAAAGGAACTATGTTCGTATGGGCAAAGCTTCCGGGAAAACGCACGGACAGCATGGCATTCTGTATGGAATTAATGGAAAAAGCCGGTGTCATCGTTACTCCTGGCGCAAGCTTTGGTCCTCATGGGGAAGGATATGTGCGCTTCGCGCTGGTACTTCCACCAGAGAAAATCAAAGAGGCTGTGGAATCTATCCGTACAAGTGGAATTTAAGTACCACTTCCAAATTTATCTTCAAATATATTGCAAGCTTTAACAAACCGTACACCACACGTTTTGCGCGTTATGGCAGCAATCGCCAGAAACTTACACAAACGTCGGCTTTAGGTTTTGACTGATTGCTCGTGTAAACTAATAAACTCCCGGATGTTAGCTGCCTCGAACATGCTCTAACATCTGGGAGTTCTTGTGTCTGTAATTATCATTTATGGAACTTTACAAAAATGAAATCTCATTATTTATGATAAGGCTCATGATTCATAATCCGATATCCCCTGTAAATTTGTTCCAACAGAATCATCTGCATCAATTGATGCGGAAACGTCATTCTTGAAAAACTGAGCTTATAATCTGCCCGTTTCAAAACAGCATCAGAAAGCCCAAGTGATCCTCCGATCACAAAGGCAATGCTGCTTTTTCCCTGAACGCCTAATCTGGCAATCAGGTCAGAAAGCTCTACAGAATCCAGCATTTTACCCTCTATAGCAAGTGCAATCACATAATCTGTATCGCGAATATGGCTAAGAAGCCGATTGCCCTCCGTCTCTTTGATCTGACGGTTCAGCGCATCGGAAGCTTTATCCGGAGTCTTCTCATCTGGCACCTGGATAAAATTCAACTTACAGTAGCGGCCAAGGCGCTTGGCGTACTCTGCAATTCCGTCATTCAGGTATTTCTCTTTAATTTTTCCAACTGTGATAATACGAATTTCCATTTACACCTCAAAGTCCATTGCTACACGGTCGCATACATTTGGTCTTACGTAAGTGTCCGCAACATGAACATGATTCGGATTTACTGCATAGGCAGCCAGTGCCTCAGCGCTCTCCAGCTCAGTGATCAGGCACAAATCACGTGTGCTGGATGGAAGAAGGTCTGTAACAACCTCTGCCTTAATGAGCCCTGGCACAACACCAACCAGACCTTCAAGATGTTCTTTGATCTGTGCTTTTAATTCAGGCTTCTTCTCCTCAGGAATCTCTTCTTTAAATGACCACATTACCATATGTTTTACCATTTTTATTGTCTCCTTTACATGTATTATATTTTCTTAACTATTACTCCAATTCATACTTCTGATAATCCGTCCTCATAGTTTATTTTAAACGTATTTAGACAGGCTCTGTGCTATTATTCATATACAAATTTTCATAACATGAATTAATTTCCTATAAATGTTCTTCCACATATGACTGGAATTCCTCCATAGACATAAGTACCTTACGTGGCTTGGTGCCCTCTTCCGGTCCTACAACCCCTGCATCGCACAGCTGGTCCATAATACGGGCTGCGCGGTTAAATCCAATCTTATACATTCTCTGCAGCATACCGATGGAAGCCTTTTCCTTCTCAATAATGAACTTACCCGCCTGCTCGAAATAGACATCCCGCTCATTGCCGCCGGAGCTTCCGCCAGCTGTAAGAACCGCATTGTTCATCTGCTGTTCAATCTTATTGTCGTAATCTGTCCGTGGATTTTTATCTGCAAGGAAATCCACAATATTACTGACTTCGTCATCTGAAACAAAGGCTCCCTGCAGTCTGGCAGGCTTCTGGTAGCCCTGCGGATAAAACAGCATATCTCCTTTACCAAGAAGCTTCTCTGCGCCGTTCATATCCAGAATGGTTCTGGAGTCCACACCGGAAGTGACAGCAAAGGCAATACGTGACGGCATGTTCGCCTTAATAAGACCGGTAATAACATTGACAGACGGTCTCTGGGTAGCAATAACCAGATGGATGCCTGCAGCACGGGCCAGCTGGGCCAGACGACAAATAGCGTCCTCCACATCCCCTGGTGCAACCATCATAAGGTCTGCAAGCTCATCTACGATAATGACGATCTGACACATTTTCTCAGGGCGCTGCTCTCCCTCCGGGAACTTCATCTTCTCAATCTTGCGGTTAAACTCTTCCAGATTTCGTACCCCATACTCTGCAAAAGTATTGTAACGGTTACTCATCTCATTTACTGCCCAGTTCAGAGCCCCCGCAGCTTTCTTCGGATCTGTGACAACCGGAATGAACAGATGCGGGATACCATTATAAACACTAAGCTCTACCACTTTCGGGTCAATCATGATCAGCTTAACCTCGTCTGGCTTGGCTTTATATAAAATACTGATAATAAGTGTATTGATACAAACAGATTTACCAGATCCGGTGGAACCTGCGATTAGAAGGTGGGGCATCTTGGCAATATCTGCCACGATCGTCTTACCCTCAATATCTTTACCAGCAGCAAAAGCCAGCTTGGATTTGGCATTCATAAACTCCGGGCTCTGGATCAGATCACGGAGCATAACCGCACTGTGTTCTTTATTTGGTACCTCGATACCTACAGCTGCTTTACCCGGGATCGGAGCTTCGATACGGATATCCGGCGCGGCAAGATTCAGCTTGATATCATCAGAGAGACCTACGATCTTGCTTACCTTTACACCCATTTCCGGCTGCAGCTCATACCTGGTAACTGTAGGTCCGCAGCTTACGTTTGTAACCTTGGCATTTACTCCGAAATTATACAGGATTTCCTGTAATTTCTGAGCTGTCTTTCGAAGATGGGAATCAGAATCTCCCTGGGATTTCCCATTTCCACGTTTCAGAAGATTCACAGGCGGATACTGATATTCCTTTTTCACCGCCGCTTCCTGGGTTTTGATCTCATGCTGGATATTTACAATTCCGTTGGCAATCTCCTGCCTGGAAGACTTAGGATTCTTCGCCGACTGACGGGAAGTAGTTTCATCCGAAACTCCATTCCCCGCTGCCATTTCGTCAGAAGCTTCAGAAGAGTGGAAGCCAGAAGTTGCCGGAGATCCATGGGCAGCGCCACCTGCTGCGCCAGAAGTATCTCTCGTCAAAGCAACTGCATTCTGCATGGTAGCCATAGCTTCATTAAAATCCACTCCATCATAACTGTTTTCTTCTTCCTCTGCCTCAGCTGGTTGGTCACTGCTAACTGGATTTTTCATATAGACAGTACCGTCCTCTTCCGTGGTATCCTTTTCCATAGAATATGACGGTACAGGATCATCTTGTCCAGAGGAGGCGCTCGTATTCAGATCTGGCTCGTCTGACTGCTCTGGCTCAGAACGGTGAATTGCAAACTGCAGCTGTGTTTCCTCCTGTGATTCTCTGTCATCAATTGACAGATTATCATCCTGGACCCGATACTCACTGATATCCACATACTTTCCTGTATTAATCGGAAGATTCTGAGCAGAAGCACTCTCGGAAAATTCTCCATTCACTGTAGTCATATTCTCCAGTGATCCTGCATCTCCCGGATTCATGGCATTCTCTGGATTTAAAGGAAATTCCTGATCCACAGATTCCCCGCTTTCCTCGGAATTTCTATCTTCAAATAAATCTGTCCCTGCAAGAAAGCTTGTAGAATCCAGGTTTTCTCCTCTTCTGCCCCGGGTCTGGTTATTTCCACGCATTCTCATCCGGGAATTTGCCCTGGAATCATTTCCAGCTGTCCTGGAAGCCTTTTTCCCTTTCTGTTTGGCTGCCTTTTTCTCAAAACGGGATGGTTCTTCCACCATATCTGAAGCAATCCCTTCTTCGGCAAGTGCAGCTTCCAGCTCCTGCATCCTTTTCTCACGGCGCTCCTGGGCTGCCAGCTGGCGCTGCTGGACTTTCAGCTGCTTCTTCAGCTGACGCTCCGGTGCTCCCTCCTGATAGAGCGCCTGCTGCCCCTTCACAGCTTCCAGGATCTTATCATAAACCTTATACAAAAATCCCAGGAAAGAATGCTGCGTGATCAGGATCAAACATACCAGGATCACAAGTACAATGATCACATAAGCACCGATGGTTCCAAATGCGGAGATTGTAGAAATACAGATTGCGCCTCCAATGGCTCCGCCACCAGTACGATACTCAGAACTGATCCTGTAATATTCTGCAAGAGTTATACTTTCTGTATAGCCTTCTGTAAAAAGTTGTGCCAGTCCACAGCAGATCAGAAACAGAACTGCGGCGGCGGCTGTTTTTTTATAAGCAAGCACATTTCCCTTATTGGAGATCAGAAATGCTGCCATAATAAAAAGTACAACGGGAAAAATATAAGCCATCAGTCCCATTACTCCCATGAGTACCTTGCTGATGCTTCCTCCGACATTTCCACCAAGTCCGACACAACTTACCATAAGAATGATCGCTGCCGCCATCAGCACCAGAAGTATGATTTCCGTCTGAAAGCCGCTGGATATTGACTGCTTTCCTGCTGTATTCTTTTTAGACTGGGTACGTGCGGAAGATTTTTTCTTCGCGGATGTACCATGTTTGGTCGTTGATTTCTTCGGCGTATTAGACGCTGCCATTAAAAAGTTCCCCCTTCATCAGGCAAATTTGTAACCGATCCGTGTTTCTGTAAGCTTTCCTGCCGGACAGTTATGCAAAATTGCTAATAAGCGCTATGGCTCCTGCCACAAAACAGTAAAATGCGAAATAGCGCAGTTTCGCATGCTGCAAAATGCGGAGCAGATTGCGTATCATAAAATATCCAACTACTCCCGCCACGATCATACCAAAGACATAGGTAAATCCAAGAGACACACTCATCTTTGGCGTGGTAAACTGTCCAAGCTCCAGAAAAAGAGAGCCCAGAACTGCCGGAATGCTGATAAGATAAGAATATTTCACTGCAAATTTCCTGCTGAAACCGCATAATAAGCCTGCACAAATCGTCATTCCACATCTGGATATACCTGGAAATACGGAAATCCCCTGACAAATTCCAATCCACATGGCATTGTCATAAGTCACATCTTTCGGTGTCTTGATTCCACCGATATTACTGAGGTCTGTCACAAGAAGAAACACTCCTGTCACAAGGATACATGCTCCTGGAAGAAGCGGGGAAATCGCCGCTCTTGTCACCAGTCTTCTGCAAATGTATCCAAGCAATGCTGTGGGAATAAATGATACAGCCATAATCGCTGTAAATTTACGGTATGTTCCGTGCACCACTCTGGCATAGTGGAGATTCTCACCGGTTTTCCTGTTGTGAAAATAGATATTTACATTCCCGATTATATCCATGATCATGCCCAGAAGCTCCTCTCCGATCCGGCGAAGATCCTCATGGAATGCAAAAAAAACTGCCACCATCGTGCCTATGTGAAGAAGCACTTCAAAAAGGACTGCAGTGTTTCGTGTAATTCCCATTGCATTTTCTATGGCTGCCAGATGTCCGAAACTGCTCACAGGAAGAAACTCCGTGATTCCCTGAACAATTCCTAATAAAATCGCCTGTAAAACTGACATATTCAATATTTCCTTTTCTTTGGGATAAGACGGGCCGCGAAAACCTGTCAAGCGTACTTATTATACCACAAAGCAGGCAAAGATACAACTTTAATCGAACGACTGTTTTGTCGGCAGATTGCAGGAATGATTTTTCAAACACGCTATAATATATAGAAAAAACCCTGCCTGAGATTTCAAACCGAAATCCCAGACAGGGAACTCACACCTTCTTACTTCTCAGAAAAAAGGTGCATATATTTGTTACTGTCCATTTTGAGGCCAGCAGCTTTTATTTTGCATATTTGCTCTTAATATACTCATCGATGCCGCGTGCACCTGCTTTACCTGCTCCCATAGCAAGGATAACAGTGGCAGCACCTGTAACAGCATCTCCACCAGCATATACGCCTTCTTTTGAAGTCTTACCAAACTCTTCGTCAGCAATGATACATTTTCTCTTGTTTACATCAAGACCGATGGTTGTAGAAGAAATCAGCGGGTTCGGGCTTGTACCAAGGGACATGATAACAGTATCAACGTCGATGGTAAACTCAGAACCAGGAATCTCAACAGGGCGTCTTCTTCCGGAAGCGTCCGGCTCGCCAAGCTCCATACGGATACATTTAATACCGGTTACCCAGTCTTTGTCATCTGTAAGGATCTCAACAGGATTGCAGAGAAGATCAAACTGTACGCCCTCTTCTTTTGCGTGATGAACTTCCTCTTTACGTGCAGGAAGCTCTGCTTCTGAACGACGATAAATAATATGTACCTCTGCGCCAAGACGAAGTGCAGTTCTTGCAGCGTCCATAGCAACGTTACCACCACCAACAACAGCAACCTTCTTGCCATGTGCGATCGGAGTATCATAATCCTCACGGAATGCTTTCATAAGGTTGTTACGTGTCAGGTACTCGTTAGCGGAGAATACACCGTTAGCCTGCTCACCCGGGATTCCCATGAACATAGGAAGTCCGGCACCGGATCCGATAAATACAGCCTCAAAGCCCTCATCTTTAAGAAGCTCGTCGATTGTTACGGATTTACCAATGATAACGTTGGTCTCAATCTTAACACCCAGAGATTTTACGTTCTCAACCTCTGCTGCAACTACTTTGTCTTTTGGAAGACGGAATTCCGGAATACCATAAACAAGAACTCCACCAGCTTTGTGAAGTGCCTCGAAGATTGTTACATCGTAACCCATCTTTGCAAGATCTCCGGCGCAGGTAAGTCCGGAAGGACCGGAACCGATCACTGCAACTTTATGTCCGTTCTTCTGTGCAGCCGGAACTGGTTTGATACCATTCTCCTTCGCCCAGTCAGCAACGAAACGCTCCAGTTTACCAATGGAAACAGCTTCCCCTTTCAGACCGCGGATACATTTACCCTCGCACTGTGTCTCCTGAGGACATACACGTCCGCAAACAGCCGGAAGAGCACTGGACTCACCGATGATCTGGTAAGCTTTTTCAAAGTTTCCTTCTTTTACTTCATGAACGAAGCCTGGGATATTGATAGATACCGGGCATCCTTCCATACATTTTGCTTTCTTACAGCCAAGGCATCTGTTTGCTTCTTCCATTGCCTCTTCTTTATTGTAACCAAGGCAAACCTCTTCAAAGTTAGTAGCACGAACCTTAGGAGCCTGCTCTCTGACTGGTACTTTCTTTAATACATCTGCCATTATTTGTCACCTCCACAATGTCCGCATCCGCCGTGATGGGTATCGCCTTCCTGAAGCTTCAGAAGAGCACGTCCCTCTTCGGTCTTATACATCTGCTGTCTCTTCATGGCAAGGTCGAAATCAACTTTATGTCCATCAAATTCCGGTCCGTCTACGCAGGCAAATTTCACTTCGCCGCCAACCATTAAACGACAGGCTCCGCACATACCGGTTCCGTCTACCATGATCGGGTTCATGCTGACAACTGTAGGAATGTTCAGTTCTTTTGTTAACAGGCAGACAAATTTCATCATGATCATCGGTCCGATTGCAACGCAGAGATCATACTCTTTGCCCTGATTCTGCACAAGGTCACGAAGTACATCTGTACCCATACCTTTACGTACATAAGAACCATCATCTGTAGTAACATACAGATTACATACTTCTTTCATCTTGTCCTCAAGAATAAGGAGATCCTTTGTCTTGGCACCAACGATCGCATCAGCGGTAATGCCATGCTCGTGAAGCCATTTCACCTGAGGATATACAGGAGCTGTACCAACACCACCTGCTACGAAAACGATTTTTTTCTTCTTAAGCTCTTCGAGATCTTCATGGCAAAGCTCAGATGGCTGTCCCAGAGGTCCAACAAAATCTTCGAAGTAATCGCCTGCTTTCAGCTGGGCCATTCTGGTTGTTGAAGCACCAGCCGGCTGGAAAACGATTGTTACAGTACCTTTCTCTGCATCATAGTCGCAGATTGTAAGCGGAATTCTCTCTCCTACTTCGTCCATTTTCACGATGACGAACTGGCCAGGCAGACAATGCTTAGCCACACGAGGAGCTTCCACATCCATAAGAAAAACATTTGCAGAAAGTTTCTCTGCGTTGAGTATCTTATACATAGTTCCCTCCTGAAGTACTATATTTGTTGCTGCTCACTCCGCGGGCAGTAACCTATATTTAACCGTCACTTCATGTATATGTCCGCTGTATGGACACTTGTGTCGGTCATATCCTATAACACTATAGCACAAAAAGACAGGTTAGTAAAATAAAATTCTCCTGTTTTTCTTATATTTTTTCCAAAAAATGTATAATTTTTCATTTTTCAGGGGATTTGCTTTTCTCTTTCCCAATTAAATCATATAATTTCCCAAGAGCTTCTTTCATTCCTCCAACTTCATCGATTAGACCTTCTTTCACTGCCTCCGGACCTTCTAACATAGTTCCCACATCTTTTACCAGCTGCGTAGTGTCCAGCATTAGTTCTTCCAGTCTTTCCTGGGACATGTGAGTGTGACTGGAAATGAAGGTGGTGATCCGGTCCTGGATTTTCTCCATGTTGCGGTAGGACTGGGCGACGCCAATAAACATGCCATTTGTGCGAACAGGGTGGATCACCATGGTGGCACTGGGAACTACAAAAGAATAATCTGCAGATACAGCCATGGGAACACCAATGGAGTGACCGCCTCCAAGTACCAGGGACACTGTGGGCACGCTTAAAGAGGCGATCATCTCTGCAATGGCAAGACCAGCTTCCACGTCACCGCCCACAGTATTAAGCAAAACCAGAAGCCCGTCCACAGACTTGTCATCCTCGATCATGGCAAGCTTTGGCAAAACATGCTCATATTTGGTAGTTTTGCTGTGAGACGGCGCCGATTCGTGCCCCTCTACCTCACCGATGATCGTCAGAAGTTCCACTTTGTATTTATTGGAATTCTCATTTAAAATAACCTGTCCCATATCACGGATCTGCTTATTTTGCTGTTCTTCTTTTTCTACAGATTCTTTTTTTTCACTTTCTGCTTCATTATCCTCTCTTTGCTGCATAAAAAATACCTCCACACAATCGTATGGAGGTAGTATCTGCAAATCTGATTAAATTATTCGTCCCAGTTATGCCATACATCTGTTACATCGTCGTCATCATCCAGAAGATCAAGGATTCTCTGGATATCCTTAAGGGATTTCTCATCTGTCAGTTCAACAGTTGTCTGCGGGATCATGGCAACCTGTGCCTCAAGAAGCGGAACACCTGCGGCCTCAAGAGCCTCGCGTACTGCACCTAAATCATCCGGAGCAGTGAGAACTTCATAGCTGTCCTCTTCTTCGTTGAAATCCTCAGCACCTGCATCAAGAGCGGTCATCATCAGTTCGTCAGCGTCCATCTCGCACTCTTCCTTGTCGATGATGATCTGACCCTTCTGATCGAACATATAGGATACACAGCCCTGGGTTCCAATGCTTCCGTTACCCTTTGTAAAAGCGTTTCTTACGTTGCTGGCTGTACGGTTCTTGTTATCAGTCAGAGTCTCAACGATGATGGCAACACCATTCGGACCATATCCTTCGTATACAGCTTTCTCATAACTGTCTGCGGAATCAGCACCGGCTGCTTTCTTAATACCACGCTCAATGGTATCGTTTGGCATGTTGTTTGCCTTTGCCTTTGCAATAACGTCACGAAGCTTACCATTGTTGTTCGGATCCGGACCACCTGCTTTAACAGCCATTACGATCTCACGACCGATGATGGTAAAGATTTTTCCTTTTTTAGCATCGTTTTTTTCTTTCTTGTGCTTTATGTTTGCGAATTTTGAATGTCCTGACATTTCTTATCCTCTCCTTTTGGTTCTTTTTTTATCTTTTCGGCCCGCACCTTTCCGATGGTTTTGTTGCCAAGGGAAAGAATTCTGAAACGGTAGCCGTTTACAACAATTTCTTTATCCAGATCATCTTCTGTGGGAATATGTCCAAGAAGATTCGTCAGATAACCATTTAAGGTCTCAAATTCCACTTTACCGAAATCAATTCCAAGCTCTTCCGCTACATCTTCCAGATACGCCAGTGCGTCAATGATCACACTGTTATCCTTCTGCGTCCGGAACGTACTGTCGTCTTCATCGTATTCATCCAGAATATCTCCTACGATTTCCTCCAGAATATCTTCCATTGAGACAATTCCTGAAGTCTGTCCATACTCGTCCACTACCACTGCCATATGAATTTTCTTCATCTGCATGGATTTGAAAAGATCACTGATTCCCCTTGTCTCCGGAATAAAAGAAGCTTCTCTGATCAATCCCGGCAGATCCTTAAGGGGTTTGAACTTCGCCCAGGAATTCCTGGTGAGAAATTTCAAAGCATCTTTATAATGAATAATTCCTACTATATTATCTATCGTCTCTCTAAATACAGGATAACGGGAATTTCCTTCCTCAAGCATGGTATCCACAATGGTCTGAAGATTGTCCTCCTCATCAAATGCGATCACATTCTTGCGATGCGTCATAATGTCCTTGGCTTCAGTGTCCGTAAACTCCATGATATTCTGGATCATCTCTGCTTCGTTTTCCTCAATGACACCCTGCTCATGGGCTTCATCTACAATGGAAATGATCTCTTCCTCCGTCACCGGATCCTCTGACTGATTAAAAGCAACACCAAATGGCCTTGCTGCCAGCTTGGCAATAAAGGTTACGCACATAGTAAAAGGATACAGGATCCTGGTAAAAAATCCCACAATCTTCATATACCGATATGCATATTTCTCCGGGTGATAGGTTCCGATTCTCCTGAATGTAAGAATACCAAGAGACGCAAGCAGAATGATCACCAGTGCAAGCACCAGGATCAATGCAGCCAAATGCTTTATGTAGGGATGAAAGGTCTCGGTAGCCCATGGAACGATAAATGCTCCGAAACAGACTCCGGAAGCCATAACAATCAGCGGAATCGCATTGACAAATGAAACAGGATTGTTGATCAGGGAAAGAAGAAAGACTGCTTTCTTATCTCCTTCCTGCGCCCGTTTCTCCACTTCGTTTTCGCTCAGATTGTGCACTGCAGCTGAAAATCCATAAAAAATACCATTCAGCCACAAAAGCAATAATAAAATGACAAAGCCCGCCAGGGGCATACTACTGCCAGATTCCATATATTAAACCTTTGTTCCTCCTAGACAGCGTTACTGCTTATTACCTTCGCAGTAACGAAAACATACTGCTGCTTCCTTATTCCACAGCAGCACGAATGTGCAATTGCGGCAGTCAATGCCGCTGAGACTTTACAACTATATCACTAAAGTTTCTTTTCGTCAAGAGAATGTAAGCTCCAGGCTGATTTCAAGAGCATGGTTCACCTTGTCAAGCATAGGACCGTCCAGGTGACATACTTTATCTTTTAATCTTCTCTTGTCAATGGTGCGAAGCTGTTCTAACAAAATTACAGAATCTTTTTCAATTCCATAGGCCGATGCATCAATCTCAATATGGGTGGGCAGCTTCGCCTTGTTCATTTTGGATGTAATCGCTGCGCAGATCACGGTAGGACTATGTCTGTTGCCTACATCATTCTGAATAATAAGTACCGGTCGGATACCTCCCTGCTCGCTTCCCACCACGGGCCGAAGATCCGCATAAAAAATATCCCCTCTTTTAATTACCACACAATTCACACTCCGTTTTACTTTTACTTTTCTGAAAATAAGTATTTCCAACTTTTTTCATGTGTATACATGTGTGGTATTTTTCCCGCAATTCGTTACGGGTTCTTGCAAAGCAGATAAGGGAAATCTAAATATCCTCAGTCAAAATATGTCAGCTCGCCGCACTCTTTCCCATCTCTGATATAGATCCTTGGCACACGCTTGCTGATATCACATAGAAATTCATAGGAAAAACGGCCTGACAGATCTCCCAGTGTATCTGCACTGATAACCTCATCTCCATCTTTTCCAAGCAGTGTCACTTCATCCCCTGTCTTTACATCCGGGATTTCTGTCACGTCTACCATAAACTGGTCCATACAGACTCTGCCACAGATCGGCGCTTTTTTTCCATGAATCAGAACCCAGCCTTTATTAGAAAGCATTCTTGGGTATCCATCTGCATATCCAACAGGAATCGTCGCCATCTTTGTAACATGATCTGTCGTGTAGGTTCCACCGTAGCTTACCTGAACCCCCGGCTCCACATCCTTCACGTAGGAAACATGACTCTTCAGTGACATTACAGGTTTCAGCATTACAATGTCTTTTTCCACTTCCTCAGAGGGATAAATTCCATAAATGGTAATTCCTGCACGGACAATGTTCAGGTTGGCTTCCGGTACACGGATTATTCCGGCACTATTGGAACAATGATGCAGTGGAATATGGATTCCATTTTTTTCCAGAAGATCCGCAAAATCAAGATATCGTTTCAGCTGAACCATTGCCGGGGTGCGGTCGTATTCATCTGCTCTTGCAAAGTGAGTGAATAAACCTTCAATTTCCACATTGGGAAGAGCTGCAATTCTGCGGATTTCCTCCAGACTCTCTTCGCTGTCCTTAAATCCGATCCTGGTCATGCCGGTATCCGCAGCCAGATGGATCAGACCTTTTTTGCCTGCTTCTTCAGCAGCTTTGTTAAATTTCCTGGCTGTCTCATAATCACAGACGGCCATGCGCACATCATTTTCGGCAAGTTCCTTATAATATTCTTCAAATACCAGTCCCAGGATCAGAATCGGTCTTGTGATCCCGGCTCTTCGAAGCTGTAATGCCTCCTGGGCTGTAGCTGCAGCAAATCCCCATATATAATCAAATTCCTCAAGCATTCTCGCAATAGGTACTGCACCGTGACCATATGCATCCGCTTTGATTACTGCGATGATCTTTGTTCCCTCTTTTATGTTCTTCTTCATCTGTTCAAAATTATATCTGATTGCATCAAGAGAAATCAATGCTTTGATTCTGCTGTATTTTTCCATAACATTTTCCTCGATTTTCTAAATTTATCAGAGCATGCTCCAAAAGGCGTTCTGCAAAATGTACGTCACAATTCTCATCCTTTACTCTGAACTTCTGCCAGTTTCAAAACTTCCGGCAGGGCTTCGATCATATCCTTCGCCGTCATGCCGTGAGATCCTTTTTTCTCTCTGGCAATATCGCCGCAAAGACCATGAATATACACTGCCAGGGCAGCTTTATAGGAAAGCTCCTGTTCTTCCTCACAGCTTAAATACATGCAGAGAACAGCTGCGATAATACCGGAAAGTACATCTCCGCTTCCTGCTGTGGCCATTCCCGAATTACCAGAAAGATTCAGATACAGCTTTTCATTCTGGTCAGTCACTACTGTACATGCGTCTTTCAGTACCAGAACACCGCCACTTTTCTCTGCATATTGATAAGCACGGGCTACAGGGTCTTCCTTTAGTTCTGATACATCCAAGCCGCAAAGACGGCTCATCTCGCCCATGTGGGGTGTGAGAATGGTCTGTTCCCCTAGGAATTTCATCCACTGTGGATGCATTGCCAGAATATTCAGACCATCTGCATCCAGTATAACAGGCTTTCCTGCTTTTGCTCCGTTTTCCAGGAACCAAAGCATTCTTTCCTTTCCTGAGCCTTCTGTTCCAAGCCCTGGACCGATCACCAGCACATCACACCAGTTTAAATTTTTCCTATTGGCTTCCTCATCAAATTCGCTGGTCAGCATTGCCTCAGGCAAAAGGCTCTGTAAAGGAATCCGGTTCTCTTCCACAGTCTGGATCTTCACCATCCCGGCACCTCCATGAAGTGCTGCACTGGCACTCAGGCAGGCTGCTCCGCACATTCCCTTCGAACCCGCTACAAGAAGGACCTTGCCAAATGTTCCTTTATTTCCCCATGGTTTTCTTGCCGGAAGAGTTTTCACGTCAGATTTTTCCATATGCCAGGCAGCCTTGCTTGCAAGCTCACTGCCATCACGGTCCCGGTCATAAATTCCAATATCCGCCACCACAATTCTGCCAGCATAAGCTCTTCCCGGATACAGACAAAGTCCACGTTTTTTATATGCAAATGTTACGGTAAGATCTGCCTCAAAAGCAGTTCCAAGAACAGCTCCCGTATCTCCATGAATGCCAGACGGAATATCCACCGCTGCTTTATACGCAGGAGCTTCATTCATATGGTCAATTATCTCTTTGTAATTCCCGGTAATCTCCCTGGAGAGTCCAACGCCGAAAATTCCGTCTACTATAACAGTATATTCATCCCATACAGGGTTATTCATTACCGGTACCTGGTAGCTCATGGCAATATCCCACTGATGTCGGGTTTCTTCTGTCATTTTATCCGGATTTCCTGCAAGATAAATCTCAGAACGAATTCCCGCCAGATGCAGAAGTCTTGCAATGGCAATGCCGTCACCTCCGTTATTGCCAGATCCGCAGACGGTCAGAATCCGTTCTTTTTTCAAATTAGCAGAACCGTTTTTCTTTTCCAGATATTTCCGGATCTCTTCTGCTGTGGCAAGTGCTGCCCTCTCCATGAGAACCAGGGAGGGAACATGCATATTATGAATAGTGCCATGGTCAAGCAGCTTCATCTGACTGCAGGTTACAACTTTTTTCATAAGGCCACTCCTAATGCAAAACTGCCGCCCGGTCTCCTGTAAATCCTTCAGCGAGACAAGCAGCAGTCCTCTTTGACTTTTATTCTTTGTTTTCTTTATGTTCGTTACGATACTGGCTTAAGTTGTAAGACAGTGCCATCAGACTCTCGGACAGATGAACGTTCTCTACGATCACATCCTCCGGGGCGTCAAGATCTGTATGGGCAAAATTCCAGATTGCCTTGATTCCATTGTCAATAAGAACCTTCGCCATCTCCTTGGCCTTATTCTTCGGCAGGGTCAGAATGGCAATCTCCACCTGATTCTCCCTGATAAATTCCGGGAGACTGCTAACCATCTGGATCTCAATCCCGCGAACGGAAATCCCCTCCAAAACCGGGTTTACGTCAAAAATCCCTACCAGACGGAAGCCACGTTTTTCGAAGTCTCCATAATTGGCAAGTGCCTGTCCCAGATTACCTGCACCCAGGATGATCATGGGATGAATGGTGTCCAGTCCCAGTATTTTACCAATTTCTGTATAAAGATATTCTACATTATATCCATATCCCTGCTGTCCAAAACCGCCGAAATTATTTAAGTCCTGTCGGATCTGTGAAGCAGTCACATGCATTTTTTTACTCAAGTCGTTGGAAGATATACGTTCCACCTTCTCTTCCATCAGCTCCCCCAGATAGCGATAATATCTTGGCAATCTCTTAATTACCGCCTTTGAGATCTCTTTTGCATCCAAAATGTTCCCCTCCTTGTTTCCGCTGCCTGTAATTTTCCGCTAAAAACGCATCGCGGAACATTACCTGTAATCGGCAGCCCGCGTAACACTATGTCAATTATACCGAAATGTTATTTTCTTGTCAATTAAAGTTGTGCAGAATTACAAATTTTTGCAATTTTTTTTGTGATTTGACAATTATTCTTTCAAAAAATAAATTTTTCAAGTATAATATACTATTGAACATTCTAATAATGCTGTTTCTGTGTATACAGAACCGCCTTTTTAAGGAGGAACTTATGATTTTATCATGTCAGAGCATCTGCAAATCTTTTGGGGAAAAGGTGATCCTGCAGGATGCTTCTTTTCACATAGAAGAACGGGAAAAGGCCGCTCTTATCGGCAATAACGGTGCTGGGAAAACAACTCTTCTTCGTATTATCATGGAGGAGATTTCCGCGGATTCCGGTCAGGTGGTCATTGCCAAGGATAAGAAGATCGGTTATCTGGCCCAGTACCAGGATATCCACGGTCATCACACCATTTACGAAGAACTGATGACCACCAAGCAATACATTTTGGATATGGAGGACAAAATCCGTTCTCTGGAACAGGAAATGAAATACGTAGCAGGCGACAAACTTGAGAGCCTGATGAACAGCTATACCCGCTTGACGCACCAGTTTGAGCTGGAAAACGGCTACGCTTATAAAAGTGAAATCGTAGGAGTTTTAAAAGGTCTTGGATTTGAAGAAGAAGACTACGGCAAACAGATTGAGAACCTTTCCGGAGGTCAGAAAACCCGGGTTGCACTTGGCAAGCTTCTGATCTCCAAACCGGATATTCTCCTTCTGGACGAGCCTACCAACCATCTGGATATGGAGAGCATCGCATGGCTTGAGACCTATCTTCTCAACTACCCGGGTGCTGTATTTATCGTTTCCCATGACCGTTATTTTCTGGACAAGGTAGTTACCAAGATCGTGGAGATCGAGGCTGCCCAGATGAGAATGTACGAAGGCAACTATTCCGCTTATGCCCTGAAAAAAGCGCAGCTGCGTGACGCCCAGTACAAGGCTTACCTGAACCAGCAAAGAGAGATCAAACATCAGGAGGCTGTTATCACCAAGCTCCGCTCCTTTAACCGCGAGAAATCCATTAAGCGTGCTGAGAGCCGTGTAAAAATGCTGGACAAAATCCAGCGCATTGAGAAACCAATTGAAATTGATAACCAGATGCGTATTTCCCTGGAACCACGTTTTATCAGTGGAAATGATGTACTTACTGTAGAAGGACTTTCCAAGGCTTTCCCGGGACAGACCTTATTTACCGATATTAATTTTGAGATCAAGCGCGGAGAGCGTGTGGCTCTGATTGGAAACAATGGCACTGGCAAGACTACAATTCTGAAAATTCTCAATGGAATCGTAGCAGCTGACGCCGGACGGTTTGCCCTTGGCTCCAAGGTTCAGATCGGTTATTATGACCAGGAGCATCATGTTCTGCATATGGAGAAAACTATTTTCCAGGAGATATCAGACACATATCCGACTCTCACTGAGACTGAAATCCGCAATATGCTGGCTGCTTTTCTTTTTAC